>ERZ772997.96-NODE-96-length-37488-cov-6.50472_pt1 | contig 37488 bp, 46 predicted proteins | sample MGYA00511127_ERZ772997 | MGnify/ENA primary metagenome ERZ772997 (study PRJEB29015, sample SAMEA2738070) | human oral metagenome | biome: human oral; feature: human-associated habitat; material: saliva | place: China | collected 2215 ... | reverse complement strand
TCAGAATTCATTAAATTAAATCATTTAAAAATCAAATATTTAAAGGGGGGGGGGGGTATATTAAAGACTGTTCTGTTAGAATTATTCACATCTTTTTTGAAAATTTTTAGCAGAATGGAAGCAGAAAAACAAAGAGTGCTGGTATTGAATAAACAGCATTTGTTCGAGACAGAAAAAGACGGCAAATGGATTACGCAGGCGGTTAAGCCTGCTCCTGCCAATATGAAGCCGGGAATTTATTTGCTGCATACGGCCAAATCTCCTCAGGATTCTGTCAGGTACGAAGGGCAAATCGTTTTTCAAAATGACAGCTATGTTTATCAGAAAACACGACAGTCTATAGTCAAATACCCGTGTTCTCTATTTTCTTCCGTTCCGTCAATCGGAGAAGTGGTCTCAATCAGTGTCAAGGACAAAGCGGCAACAGTAGAAAAGGCGGGTATCGGAGAGAAAAAAACTTTAACGCGCTAAATGAAATTTTAGCCGCTAAAATTTTAGGATAACACTATGAATGAAGATAAAGGGCTTGTAGCTAAAGCTGTTGCGGCTGAAACCGAACAAGAAGAGTTGTTTGAAAGCAGGCAGGTTATTGAGGAAACTTTCGCCGGTGTGTTAAATACTTATGTCTTGGAAAAGACAGAACAGGTTGAGCGCATAGAAGAAAAATTGGAGCAATTGATTTCCGGGCAAATGGCCAAGTTGCAGGCATTGCAAAACGCACGGCCGGGAATGTTGAGCATGCCGTCCAAAAAACAGACGTGGAGTGCAAACATTGCAGTGGCACAATCAAGGCTGAACCGTCTGCATGACAGGTTGGAAGATGTTCGCGAGATTCGCGACGGGATGGCTCTGGGTGTTCCGAAAATACAGGAGTTGGCCGCTAGGAAGTTAAGGATGGAGGAACCGGATCTGGCAAAAAAATTTGATGATGTTCAAACGGCTGTCAGGGTTCACAATCTGCATGAAAAACAGCGCAAAGAAAAAGAACAACAGAAACGGCAAGCTGGATTAAGCCTGTCCTTAGGTCAAAAAATAGTACGTTGATTTTTCTCTTGGCGTAAATAATGGAGACAAAAAACCCGGCATTGCCGGGTTTTTTGTCAGAAGGTAAATTTGAACGCCAAGATAATGACTGCCAACAAGACAATCAGGGCGGCCGTCAGATTGAGAATTGCCGTGTTCCGAGTTTCCTTTATTCTCAATTCTACTGCATTCAGGGCGTTGTCGTTGATGCCGTATAGCTTCCCTTCAAAGTCTTTTACGGCATCAGTAATTCTCTGCTCAAGCAGCCTGTCTGCCTCATGAAGCAGTAATTTGGACATTTCCTTTGCCTGTTCTTTGGTCGTATCGAGTTGCTGGTTGACAAGTTCCTCAGTCTGTTGGTGAACGGACTGTATCCAGTTTCCCGTGGCCTCTTCTACCTGCGCTTTGAATAAGACGGTTAGAGCCTTTTGCTCTGCGTGCTGTTCGGAGAGCATATATTCTAAGGCAGTGAATACAACCATAATCGGGTCTTTGGGAGATAAGGCGATGCCGTTTTTTTCAACAATGGTGGCTAATATGGCTTTTACTTTTTCATCCATGATGTACTCAGACGATTTGGGCGGTTTCTATCGTTTGGAACATTTCGTTTTTGATAATGTTCAAACGTTGGCGTTCAAAGATGCTGAAATCTTCGGACGCTAAGGCTTCGTCGAATGTTTTTTGCTTTTCCAGCATGGCGGCAAGGTCGCGGCCGTGCAGGGAAGCGTCCCATTCCGGAATCTTAATGATGGAACGTATCCGGGATTTGTGTTTCTCATAGACTTTCAATTTCTCAAACGACTTACCTTCAAACTCAATTTCCCCCCAAAACGGATTGAGCCAAATGACGAAACCGGTTGATTCCGGAAATTGCGAGCATAGGGCATCAAATCCGTTGACCGTATGCTTCAGGTTCTGGCCGCCGACAATGGAAGTGTGGATTATGACCTGATGGCCTTCCTGCGTCAGCATGGTAATCAGATTGTTGGAAATGATATACGAACAAAGCGGAATAAACGCATTGGCGCCAACATCGATGATGACATCATCGGTTGCAGACAGGATTTGTGAGAAAAGCCGGTCAAACAACCGTTTGTCAATATCATCCTTTTTCATGATCTCGAATTTTTCCGCGTTCAGCGCGGAAAATCCGAACAGGGTCGCGTTGGCCGGATCGGTATCGAAAATTTTTACCGGTCTTTCGATATGGCGGTAAAACATAGACAGCATCAAAGCCAAGAAACTTTTACCGACGCCCCCTTTTGCTTGGAGGCTGATATGGATAATGGCCATTTAAAATAAGTCCTTTCCGTCTGGGTTGTTGTTGAAAGTAAAGCCTGAAGAGCTTTTGGTGTTGCCTCCCGCGATAATGGGTTCGGAGGCGGGAGACGGCGGTTCTTTGTCCGTGCGGATGGAATCAGGTTTTTCCGGTGTGGACTGGGCGGTGTCTGTTTGGTCAGCGGCCGTAGTGTCGGATTTGAAGATATACATCTTGCAGTAGCGGTTAAATGTCTCATAGGAATATGGGACATATTTTTTTTCCGACAAAATCCGCCAAACACTGATAACGGGAATATTCCTGTCCACCAGCAGCACCTTGATGTCGTCTTGCATGGCCAAAAACCTTGCCTTATTCCCGGCCGACGAGCCTTTTTTTTGCATGGCGGCAAGTTCGGCCAAAACCAGCTTTTCTATTTTTCCCATTTGGAACATTTCGATAGGCTTTGCCAAATTTTTGACAAAGTCTTGCCAAAATTGCCAAGCAAAATCGTTTTTAAAACAATAATTCGATATATTAAATCATTTTTTATGTGGAATAAAGCGTTTTAAGAAGTGTTGGCATTAAAATATGTTCGATATATTGAATTATTTGGCGTATAATCCTTGGCGTATTGAACCCCAGAATCTGGGCAAGATATGTGATGTACATGTACATCACAATCCTTATTCGCCGGTAGGCTCAACGGATTATCTTGCTCTGCGAGGCTGGCCAACTACCGTTGGCTGTTGTGTGCCTTGCGGCACAAATTAAGGACTCCAAGAATGGCAGGCGCACGAAAACGGCCAAAATACATCAGCGTTTACGTTTCGGAAGAAGAATGGAAAACCATAGAGAGTTTGGCTAAATCTGTCGGATTGAGCCAATCGGCTTATTTGAAATTACTTGGCTTGGGATACAAGCCTGCATCCGTTTATGACGGTGAAGCGGTTAAAGCCTTGGCCAAAATCAATGCCGACCAAGGCCGATTGGGCGGCTTGATCAAGATGTGGTTGGCCAACGACGAGCGGCTGATGATGTTCGATCACGATCAGTTGGCTAAGGCGATCTTCGGAGTGTTGGAGCAAATTGGAGAAATGCAGGAAAGTATGTTGGAGATTGTGCGGAGCCGCAGAATTTTAGCGGCTAAAAAAATAGGCTGAACATGATTGCAAAAAAAATTCCGATGCGTAAAGCCAACCTGAGCAGTTTTGAAGGCTTAGTTACCTATCTGGCCGGTTCTCAAGGTGTCGCAAACCGAGTGGGAAAGGTGGAGATTCATAACTATGAATCATCGGATTTGCGGTGGGCGGTTCAGGAGACTTTGGCAGTTCAGGATCAGAATAAGCGCAGTGCGGCGGATAAAACCTATCATCTGATGGTATCCCTTGCGGGCGGGGAATTTTTGACGGACGAACAGTTGAGCCGTATCGAGCAGAGCATGATTGAGGCCTTGGGGTATGCCGAACATCAGCGGATCTCTGTTGTTCACAGAGATACCGACAATCTGCATTTTCATGTAGCGATTAACAAAGTGCACCCGGAAAAAAAGACCATCCACGAGCCGTATAACGACTTCAAAATTTTAGGGCGGGAGTGCAGGAAGTTTGAAGAAGAGTACGGTTTGCAGAAGGTGCAGCGCGGCGGGCGCGGCAATAAAAAAATCGATATGGAGGAAGTGGCGGGTATTGAGAGCCTGATAGGATGGATCAGGAGGGAGTGCGGTGAGCAGATTAAAGAGGCTAAGACATGGGAGCAACTGTACCATGTACTGGGTGATCACGGATTGGAAATCAAGCTGAGGGGTAACGGTTTTGTTATCAGCGACGGCGAGCATCATGTCAAGGCAAGTTCGGTAGATAGGGAGTTTTCCAAGTCGGCGTTGGAAAAAAGGCTTGGTGCATTTGATCAGAAAACAGGAGTAAAGGCGAAACCATCCAAAACGTACCGTGAGAAACCGTTGAGCAAAGCCAACGTGGACGATCTGTTCCGGCAATACAAGGAGGAAAAAGAGCTTCAGAAAAGCAGGCGGCAGGATTTTTTCCTGCATTTGGCACAAAACCGGGATATGGAGATCGGCCGCATCAAAGAAAAATACGCTTTTCGCCGCAGCCTGATTAGGCATAGCAGCAGTGGTATTGCAAGGCGCATTCTGTATCGGATGCTGTTTAGGCAAATGAAGGATGAAATCAGATCGGTAAGAACCGATTATGCCCGCCAACGTGCGGTTTTTTTTGAGCAGAACAAGGGTTTTGCTTGGGCAGACTGGCTGAAACACCGTGCTGCCGAAGGCGATGTCAGGGCGTTGGATGCATTGAGAAGGAGGGGGAAGGATGCAGGTTACAAGGGCAACCGCTTTGTCGGCAAAGAGAGTGGCGGATTTGCCGGAATCAAGGTTGATACGGTAACGAAAAAGGGGACGGTTATTTATGCCGAGGACGGCATGACCATCCGTGATACGGGCAGTGTGCTCAAACTGGCCGCGATTCCTGACGATAAGGCGGTATCAAGGGCGTTGGAAATCGCAATAGGGCGATACGGAAAAGTCCTGACTATCGGCGGAACGCGGCATTTTCAGGATAAGGTGGCCAGAATTGCCGCCGCAAAGGGTTTGGATGTGTCGTTTACAGACGGCCGTCTGAACCATCTTTATCAACAGTATGTGAAGGAATACGAATATGTCAGGGAACGTACCGATCGATACAGACAAGCTGATGGAACTGGCCGCGCAGATGGGCGGGCAGGGCAGCAACGAGAAGGCGCGGGATATGCAGGAGGAAAGCCTAGACGCTATCGATGGCATGGGTATGACGCAAGCCGAAATCGAGGCTTCCATGCAGGCATATCAGGATACCCAATCCCGAAGCTCTCCGACTCTGGAGGCATTGGATCAGGAAGAGGGCAGTCTGCTTCCGCAGGAAGCGACAGTCTGCGAGGAATGCCCGAACGCGGTATGGTTCGCATCCAAGGACGAACTCAAGTGCTATTGCCGCGTGATGTTTCTAGTCACTTGGAGCAGCAAGGATCCGCAAACCATCAGACTGTGCGACGGACAGTACATCGGACAGGAGGAGTAGCTGAGATCAGGCAGATGCAGGCAGTTGTCGGTTTGGTTGCCAAGCCGGGGAAAAAACCGCCGGGATTCAGACGGGGCAGTTTGCGGGGGATGGAGGGGTTGGCTGAAATCAAAATTTCATCCGCTGCGGCAGTAGAGATTCCGAAGAATCCTGAGCCTGTACAAGAAAACGAGAGACTTACTCCTTCATTGGCACCTATCGACAAATACATTGCCGAGCGGCAGGAAAAAATTGACAAAAAATTCGATATATTGAACCATAGGAAGTATAATCCAAGTGATTCCGGTGTGATGTTGTTCAGGGGTATCCGCAACATAGACGGGCAGGCACTGGCTTTATTCCAGCCGAAAGAGGCCGAGGAAATACTGGTCATGTCCGTTACACCCTATGTGTCCAGACGCCTTTCGAGCGTGAAACTGGGCAGTGAAGTGAAAGTTACTCCGACGGGGCAGATCAGACCTGTTAAGGGAAGGCATCGTTAAATTTCAAAGGATAAACATGTTTCGCAGCAAGAACAAACGCAACAATGAGGTCGGCCATCAGAACCAAGCCCAAGCGACAGGAAGCGGCCGTTTGGTAAACTTTATTTGTTTGGTATTGGTGCTGTTGGCTGGTATGGGGGCAGCCACACAATATTTTGCCCATCAGTTCCAATACCATTCCCAGTTGGGATACGGCATCGGCAAGTTCTATATGCCGTGGAGCATTCTGATTTGGTACGGTAAATGGCACGGACGGTACGAGCAGCAGTTTATGACGGCATTCAGCATCATGTTGATGGTGGTAGCCGTCGGCATGATAGGGCTGTTGGTATGGAATATTGTGCGGAAGAATACCAATAAGGCGCATGAGTCTCTGCACGGGTCGGCGCGTTGGGCGGACAGGAAAGACATCGAGGCGGCCGGTCTGCTGGCCAAAAAAGGAGAGGACAGCGACGGTGTATATGTCGGTGGCTGGGTCGATAAAAAGGGTACCCTGCATTATCTGCGCCATTCCGGGCCGGAGCATGTCCTGACTTATGCCCCAACCCGATCCGGTAAGGGTTTGGGTTTGGTATTGCCGACTTTGCTGTCATGGCCGCACAGTACGTTCATTACCGATTTGAAGGGCGAATTATGGGCATTGACGGCCGGGTGGCGGAAGAAATACGCGCACAACAAGGTAATCCGCTTTGAACCGGCTTCCGCGCAAGGCAGCGCGGCATGGAATCCTTTGGATGAGATCAGGGTGGGGACGGAGTATGAGATAGGCGATGTTCAGAATCTGGCCACAATGATTGTCGATCCGGACGGCAAGGGGCTGAACAGCCACTGGGACAAAACAGCTTTCGCTTTGCTGACCGGCGTCATTCTGCATGCGCTTTACAAAGCTAGGGATGATGGCGGGGTTGCCACCTTACCAAGCGTTGACCGCATGTTGTCTGATCCGGAGAAACCGGTAGGCGATTTATGGGTGGAAATGGCGACGTATCCCCATGCAGACGGCCGTCCTCTGCCGGTCATTTCTTCTGCCGGACAAGATATGCTGGACAGACCGGAAGAGGAGGCCGGATCGGTTCTTTCCACAGCCAAATCTTTCCTCGCTTTGTACCGCGACAATGTGGTCGCCGCCAATGTCAGTCGTTCCGATTTCAAAATCAAGGATCTGATGAACGACGAAGATCCGGTCAGCCTGTACATCATTACCCAGCCCAACGATAAGGCGCGGTTGCGTCCTTTGGTTCGGATTCTGATCAATATGATTATCCGTCTGTCGGCCGACAAGATGGATTTTGAAAACGGGAGGCCGAAAGTCCACTACAAACACAAGATGCTGGCCATGCTGGACGAGTTCCCGAGTTTGGGCAAGTTGGAAATCATGCAGGAATCCTTGGCGTTTATCGCCGGTTACGGCATCAAATGTTATTTGATCTGCCAAGACTTGAACCAACTGAAAAGCAGGGAAACGGGGTATGGCCCGGATGAAACCATTACGTCCAACTGCCATGTGCAGAACGCTTATCCGCCTAACCGGATCGAGACGGCGGAACACCTGTCCAAGCTGACCGGCATCACAACGGTTGTCAAAGAGCAGATCACAACCAGCGGCAAACGGGTAAGTGCGATGTTGGGGCAGGTTTCCCGGACTACGCAGGAAGTCCAGCGGCCGTTGCTGACAGCCGACGAATGTATGCGTATGCCCGGGCCGGTCAAGGACGCAAGGGGTTTGATCACTCAGGCAGGCGATATGGTCATTTATGTTGCCGGGTATCCGGCGATTTACGGGCGGCAGACCCTGTATTTCAAAGATCCGGTATTTGAGGCGCGCTCCAAAGTCCCGCCACCGCGCCATACCGACCGGACTCAGAAAAAGACTGCCAATACGCCCAGCGCGTTTGACACTCTATGAGAAGGCTGTTTGACCGCGCCATGCTTGCCATGTGTCTGACCGCCGCATTGCTGGTAACAGGCTACGGGCTGTTATATGCAGCCGGTTTCCGTATCAATGATACCCGCAGTGTGGCCAAAGGGGTTTACCGCATATCCGGCGAAGCGGTACGGCGCGGAAGCTACATTACATTTTGCCCTCCCGATACCGAAGTTTTCCGAATGGCAAGAAGGAGGGGGTATATCAGAGCGGGTTTTTGTCCGGAAAATTATTCCGGGTTAATGAAGTTTGTTGCCGGTATTCCCGGCGACAATTACCGTTTTACCGATGAAGGGTTGTTGATTAACGGACGGCTGCTTAGCGGCACCCGGCCTTTATGGCAAGACGGGCTAGGGCAGCCCTTACCGGTATTTGAAGGGGAAGGCCGTCTGAAAGACGATGAGTACATTTTGATTGGTAATGCGGTGGCCAATTCGTTTGACGCGCGTTATTACGGCATAGTCCGGAGAGAGCATATCCGTGATGTCGTAAAACCGATATGGATAGAGGAGTAGGTATGTCCCGACTTTATATTGCAGAAAAACCCGAAGTGGCCAGAGCCATTGCCGCCGCTTTGGGAGTCGGTATTGAGAGGCGCAACGGGTATTTCCGTTGCAGTAACGGAGACAACATCACTTGGTGTTACGGCCATATGCTTGCTTTGTGCGATCCGGAAGATTACGACAGCAAATACGGTAACTGGAAGTTTGAGGATTTACCGATCGCGCATATCCCTTGGCGTAAAAAACCCTTGTCCGATAAAAAAGAACAGATCGGGGTTATTCGTGATTTGCTGGCGGAATGTACCGAGATTGTTCACGCCGGAGATCCCGATGACGAAGGACAGTTGTTGGTTGACGAACTGTTGGAGTTTTTGAATTGTGCCAAACCGGTCAAACGGGTACTGATTAACGACAATAACGAGCGATCTGTAAAGAGAGCGTTATCGGCAATAGAAGACAACGCCAAATTCAGGGGATTGTCTCAATCGGCGGAAGCGCGATCGGTGGCAGACCAGTTATACGGATACAACATGACCCGAGCCTATACGCTGAAGGCTGCGGAACAGGGTTATCAAGGAGTGTTGTCCGTCGGCAGGGTACAGACTCCGATTTTGGGTTTAGTGGTGCGGCGCGATCGGGAAAACCAGTCCCATGTCAAAACCCATTATTACCATGTGTATGCCGATTTGGATGTGGATGGTGTCCGGTTTACTGCCCGTTACGTTCCAAACAAGGATCAAGATCCGATAGACGATAAGGGACGTTTGTCCGATCCGCTGTTTGCACGGCAGATAGCCGAAGCAGCCAGTGGTCAGCCGGTAAAAATTTTAGCGGCTAAAACTTCTGCCAAGCGGCAAAGTCCGCCGCTGCCATACAATCTGCTCAAACTACAGGCGGATTGTTCGCGCAAATTCGGTTTGAAACCCGATCAGGTAAAAGACATCGGACAGTCATTGAAAGACAAACACCGTTTGATTACCTACCACCGCAGCGACTGCCAGTATCTCAATGACGAGCATTTCGATGATGCGGCAGACGTGTTGGATGCTGTCGGAAAAACCGCATCAGTCTTTAAAAATGCCATTGCATCGGCCGACACGAAAATCAAAAGCAGGGCGTTCAACCCGGATAAAGTTTCGGCGCACCATGCCATTATTCCTACCGTCAAAACGGCCAATATGGACGACCTGACCGAAGACGAAAAACGGGTCTATCTGCTGATTGCCCGCGCCTATATCGCCCAGTTTTGGCCGGATCACGAATACAACCAAACCGACATTGAAGCAGAAATTGCCGGTAAGAAATTTGTCTGCCGCAGCAACGTAACCGTAAAGCCCGGTTGGATGGCTCTATACAAGAACGATCAGGGCAATGCGGAAACCGCGACAGATCCCGAGGATTTGAGTGTTGATTTGCAGATGCTCAAACCGGGAAACAGCGGCCGGTGTTTGACAGCAGAAGAGACGCAGTTTGAAACCAAACCGCGCCCGTTATACACGATGGATACGCTGTTGAACGATTTAACACGGGTAGCCAAGTATGTGCAGAATCCGAAATTGCGTGAACTGCTGATTGAGAAAGACAAGGGTAAGGAAGGAGAGCACGGCGGAATCGGCACCCCGGCCACTCGGGACGAAATTCTGCGTAATCTGCTGGACAAGGGTTTTCTGCTGGAAAAAGGCAAAAACATTGTCAGTTCCGAAATCGGCCAACAGCTTTATGACGCGCTGCCCGATCAGGCGAAGTTCCCCGATATGACAGCCTTATGGCACGAGCAGCAACAGCATATTGTCCAAGGCGGTTTGGACGCGCAACGTTTTGTGAACAGTCTGATGGAGTACATATCCGGCGAGGTGGAGCGGGTAGGGCGGGAAGGCATCAGTCTCAATGTCAAGAAGTACCCGTGTCCCGAATGTGGCAAACCTTTAAGGCGGATGCGCGGATCGAAAGGATTTTTTTGGGGCTGTACCGGTTATAAGGACGGATGCAAGGTTTCTTTTTCCGACAAGGCCGGTCGGCCGGTACTGGCACCGAAAAAAGCCGAGCCGTCGTCAAAATTCAAGTGCATGGCCTGCACCCATCCCTTGGTCAGACGGCCGGGAAAACAGAAAGGAACGCATTTTTGGGGATGCAGCAATTACCCCGAGTGCAAGCAGTATTACCCCGATGCTGGCGGTAAGCCGGACTATTCCAAACATACGAAAGGATAAGGTATGAGTATCGACATCGAAGTGATCGCAGAAAAAGTGGCGGATTTGAATATCCCGGGAATGGAAGTGGATTTTGATCCGGCAGAGGCAGAAGCCTTGGGGGCGTTTGAGGAGACCGCAATGGATGCGGAAACCGCGCGGGATTCCGTGGCAGACCTTTCCCGCGAAGTGGCGGAAGGAGCGTAGGGATGCAGAATAAAAAACCGTTTTACGAACAGGTGGCGGAAAAACTGATCGAACAGTTGCGGCAGGGAACCGCGCCATGGCAGAAACCTTGGGACGGCGGCGGGTTGCCGGATTTTATGCCGCACAATGCCATTACCGGCCGCCGTTATCGTGGCATTAACAATCTGTGGTTGCAGGCACAAGGCAGAAAGGATCCGCGCTGGATGACCTATAAACAGGCATCATCCATCGGGGCGCAGGTGCGCCGTGGAGAGAAGGGTACTGTTGTCGAATATTGGCAGTTCACCGAGGACGTTCCCAAAACCAATGAAAAGGGTCAGGAAATTATCGGCCAGGACGGCAAACCGGAGAAGGAAACGGTTCGTTTGGAGCGTCCGAAGGTCTTTCATGCGGTGGTATTTAACGGCGAACAGATAGACGGCTTGCCGCCGTTGAAGCTGCGGCCGCTAAGTTGGAATCCGGATGAGCGGGCAGAAAACATTCTGAAAAATTCTGGTGCGGTCATCGACCACCGGCACGGCGACAGGGCGTTTTACTCTCCGAGCAGGGACAGTATTACCCTGCCGCTGCGCGAACAGTTTGAAAGTCTGGGAGCATACTATGAAACAGCCCTGCATGAATTGGGGCATTGGACGGGGCATGCTGACCGTCTGAACCGCGACCTTTCCCACCCGTTCGGCAGCGAGGGTTACGCACGGGAGGAACTGCGTGCTGAAATCGCTTCACTGATGCTGAGTCAGGAATTGGGCGTTTCATTCAATCCCGGGCAACATGCCAGTTATGTAGCAAGTTGGATTAGCGTGTTGCAGGACGATCCGATGGAAATCATGCGTGCGGCTTCTGACGCCGAGAAAATCCAAGGTTATGTCATGGCCTTTGAACAGGTGCAGGAAATCGAACAGCAAAACGAGGCGGCCATGAGTATTTCTGATAGGCAGAATATTGATGAAGCCAGCTTGGCGGAAGAAAAGAACCTTATCAATGCAGTTGATAAAAACGATGTGGCGGCGATCATCGACTTCATGGCTGAAGAGAAAATGCACGAGGGCTTGAAGCGCTTCAGTCAGGTTATTTCGGAGATGGACGATGCCACGTTTCAGAACGCTTTTTGGCAGCGGCATCAAAAACCGGAGAATGGAGAGTCATTTATGGGAAATCTGAATGCGGCCAAAGAGGCATTGGACGAAGCCATCGAGCAGTCCTCTTATCGTACGGTTGAAGAACAGATCCGCCAGTTCCTGCCGGAGCAGGACAAGGAAAGCGTCCGCGTGGTTTCCGATGAGAGCGTTTACGTTCAAATTCCTTATGCCGACAGGGAACAGGCAAAAATGCTGGGCGCGAAATGGGATAAGGAGGAGAAATCGTGGTACATCCCTCCCGGGGTCAATCAAGAGCCTTTCAGAAAATGGCTGGACAGTGCCACCAACCAAGCAAAAACGGTAACGGACAATACTCCGGCCATAGCGAAAACGCTAATTGATGTGCCGTTTCGTGAAAAAAACGAAGCGCGAGCATTGGGCGCGAAATGGGATAAGGATCAGAAGTCTTGGTATATCCCCGAAGGCGTGAATACCGCACTGTTTGCACGGTGGATGCAGCCGAAGCAGGAAGCGTTGGCAGAAGAGGCCGTGCCGGATGATACTCCTCAGGAAGAAGCAGTTGAGCGTCAGGTCGCAGCCATACAGCAAGAGTATCAGGCTGCCAAAACAGAAGAAGCACCGGCAGAAGAAAACGTATCCCGTGTTTATCTTGCCGTTCCGTATGAAGAAAAAGAAGAGGCTAAAGCCCTTGGTGCCAAATGGGACAAAGCCAACAAATCTTGGTTTATGGAAAGCAGTAACGCCAATTTACCGGCCGCATCAAAATGGTTGCCGGAAAAGCAACAGACTCAAAGCATGCCCGCGATGTCGCCGGTGGAAGAGTTTGCTGACAAGTTGCGCGAAATGGGGTGTGTGGTGGCTAATGGGCATCCGTTTATGGACGGACAAAAACACCGAATCGAAACCGTCGGCGACAAAAAAGGCGAGCGCAGCGGCTTTTATGTTGGTCATTTGGACGGCCACCCGGCAGGCTACATCAAAAACAACCGGACGGGAGCGGAGGTTAAGTGGAAGGCAAAGGGATACAGCCTGTCTCCGGAGGAAAAAGCCAAGCTGGCCGCCGAGGCCGCTCAGAAGCTGCAAATCCGGAGCGAGCAGAAAAAACAGGCTCAGGAAGCTGCTGTCGGCCGTATCAAATACTATATGGAAAGCTACCTGCCCGTTCAAACAGGCACGCCTTATCTGAATGCCAAGGGTATCAAGCCGCAGCCGGGTATCTTTACCGACCGCGAGGGGCAGAAAACTTTCATTCCCGTGTACAACGCAGCCGGGGAGTTACGCTCCATGCAATACATTCAGGCGGACGGTACCAAACGTTTTGCCAAAGACAGCGAGCAGGAGGGTTGTATGCACGTTGTCGGCCAACAGGATCTGGCTAAGGCCAAAACCATTATTTTATCGGAAGGCTATGCTACGGCCGCCTCGATTAAAGAGGCAACCGACGATACGGTGGCCAGTGTGGCCGCGTTCAATTCCGGCAACCTGCCTTTGGTGGCCAAAGTCTTGTCTGCGAAATACCCTCAGGCTCAGTTTTTGGTCGCCGGAGACGATGATTTGGCTGTCGAAGCCAAGCAGGGCAATAATCCCGGCAAAGAAAAAGCGTTGGAGGCGGCAAAAATCCTTAACTGCCGTGCAGTGTTTCCGGTGTTTGCACCGGGAGAGCAGTCGTCGGAGCATAAGGTATTTACCGATTTCAACGATTTGGCTCAGAAATCCAAGTTCGGCCGCGAAGGTTTGGCCAAGCAAATCAACGAGGCGATACATGCCCGACCGGCAAACGAATTGCAAACCCTGAAAACACGCGGTTTGCAGGAAGAAGTGTCTCAGGATCGGCCTGTCGAACAGACCAAGCGGCAGCAGCGGGCAACAACCCGGAAAACCGCATCGCGCGGCAGCCGATAGGGGGTGTTATGGATAAGGACAAACTATACAGAGTGGCTTTTTTTCTGACTTATCACAAACAGGCCAGGGAAGGATGGTTCTGGCGGGTTTTCGGCATGGCCTTTGACGGCCGTCTGAGGCAGACGCTGCAAAATATCGCCGTCGATTACCGGAAAACTAGCCAGAACCAGCCCTTGGCGTTTGACGATTATTTGGAAATGTTGCTGCGGCACGAGGAGGAGAAAACGGGGATGTCGGCCGAACGGAATCAGTCCGAGCAAGCCGTCGTCAAAGCATTTCAGAAGCAGTACGGACTGGATCGCCGGGCAGGTACGCATGCCGGGACGAAGACACTCAGTATTACCATTACGGCGGACGATGACGATTTTTTACCTGCGGTAGAGATGGGATTAGAGCAGGTTTTGGGCTGCCTTGCGGCCGGAGAAACGGCGAATGAGGGAGGTAACGAATACGGCCGGTATGCTTTTATGGTCAGCGGTAATGTGAAAGGGAGGGAGCGTTGAACCGTCGGGATTTTTTAAAGCTGTCGGCCAAGGCGGCCGCGCTTGCTTCATCAGGCGGCCTTTTACTGTTGCCGGAAATCGTTTTGGCGGATGACAGCCGGTTTTGGAAACGAAGCCGGGTATTGTCCATTTACCGTCCTGCTTCCCGGGAACGGAAAAACATCAAATTCTTTGCCGACGGCCAGTATATCCAAGAGGGCTATAAGGCTCTGTGTTGGATGATGCGGGATGTGGTGGACAACCATCAGATGCACGCCATCAACATCAATTTGATCAATCTGCTGTTTGCCCAGCAGCAGTATTTGCGTGATTTGGGCAGACCGAATCCGGAGTTGGTTTTGCATAGCGGATTCCGCACGCGCCGACATAACGACTCGTTAGAAGGGGCGGCCAAAAACTCCCAGCATTTGTCCGGCAATGCGGGGGACTTTCATATCGAAAGAGCGTCCCTTTCCGAGCTTGCCGCTTTGGCAAGAAGGTTCAGGGTAGGTGGGATCGGTATCTATCCAACCTTTATCCATAACGACATAGGCGTTTATCGGGAGTGGAGAAAATGAGTCTGTCCGCTGAAAATCAAACTTTCTACCTTGTAGAGACAGGTGAGATCGGCTTTGGTAGTTCGGCTTTATTTATCAGCCAATCTCTTGAAGAGGCGGAAGCGGTCGTCGCCGATTTTTTCAAAGGGGACGAAAAGCTGCATTATGAGACGGATGGGAATCAGCCCGAGATCAGTCTTGGCATGGGCGAGCCTCAAGAGGAGGAATATATTCCTTTTTTGCCGAGGGAGCCGTTTTTTTGGACTAAGGGCGGATCCGGAATGATAGGGACGGAATATGTTACCATTCGCAAGACTATAAACGGTTATCTTGAAGGTGCTGGGAGTTTCAGGCTAATCAAGAGTCAGCAGGATTGAACGGAAAGAGCGGTTTCATGCTAAGGCATCAAACCGCTCTTGGTTTAAGTGTCGGCCGTGCTGCGGCACCGCCTCTCCGAACCCCACCCCTTCCCCGTGAGGGGCAATGAGCCGGCTGCGGCCGGCAGATGGTTTTCCTTGGTGTCAAACGGCTTTTGGCCGTTCGACGCAGCCGGCATTCCCGCCCCGCTGTTGCGTGATGCCTAAGACAAACTGCTTTGAGATACAAGGCCGAGCCTGCGGTGCCTGCGGCAGCCTTGTATCTCAAAGCAGTTTGTCTTTTAACGTCATCACAGCGGGGCGGAAACGCCGGTGCTGGTTCAGTTCAAAAGCCGTTTAACACCAAGGAAAGTACGGGAGACAGAGATGGCAAGCTATACCAACAGATTAACTGGGCATCCGAATGTATTTGTCGAGCAGAATATTTGGAGCAATGGGGAGTTGATGGGATTCAGTCCGATTAACGTCATGTGGAACGGACGAAACGCCCCTACACTGCTTTGCCGATACACGTTCGATGGCGGGCAGTATTACAGCCTGCAAGTGTCAGAAGCGGCCGAACTGGAGGCGTGCGGGTATCAGATTGTTTGCGATGATTTGCAGTGTCTGAAACTGAAAACTGCCAAAGCACGGCGCAGCGGCATCTTGGCTTTGATTTTGGCCGATGCAGGGATTGAGTGATAAGGAGGAAATTATGCTTTATTGGGATGATGTGTCCGACAGTTTCGATGGTTGGATGAATCTGCTGCGCCAACTCGGCGGCGACTCGTTTATCAACTTCGAGCAGGACATTTGGGAAACGGCACGGACATATGAAACCGTTCCGCATTTTGGAAACCTTCGGCAGCATCATTTGCTGGAGCGTTTGCAGGATACCATCCGCAACCGGTGGCCGTTCTTGCGGACGGGTTTTTTAATCAATGCGCTGGACAAAAATCCATTATCTGATGTACTGCGATGTCCTGAAAAAAATGCCGGGTGGCCGTCTGAAAATAAAAGTGTATGGCGAACGCTATCGTTCCATAGAAGGCGAAAAAATCCGCTATGTGGATGCTGATTGCGTAGCAAATGCTGGAGATTGGTTGGAGTAATGCAAGTTCATTACGTTTTTTATGGGAATAATTTTATGAGTATTTATGTGAAAACCAGTAACAACCTTGAGTTTGATTCCGAGCATGACCGTTGCAGGTTAATTATTAGTAGGACGCAGGGAAAGGAGTACGCATTTATACAGTGTATAGATTTGGGTTTTGGCCAAGAACATACGTTAGATACCGGTCATGAGAAACAATATTGGGGAGAATACGATTCTACGGCGCCGGAGGAGTCAATTAAAGCCATTATGGGATATGGTGGGCAATGGCCAAATTTGAAGTAGATGTCTTTCTGATTAAATAGGAAGTTATTAAATGTTTGGCGCTTACTTTTCCAAAAGCTTATGGGATATACTTTTGTAGTATGGAGCGCACTTATTACTTGTAATGCTGCAGTTCTTCTAGCAAAAAACTTTTTCAGTATAGGTAAAAAATGAACTTGTTAAATGACTTAATGATACGGTGGCTTACTAGCGATTAAATTATTAGGTGCAAAAAGTGTACTTTATGAACCATGTTTCGTTAAGGTCTGGAAGTATAGGTCAAAAACGTTGTTATTTATTTTGAACTGGATTATTATTCAAACATAGGTTTTGAACCATGTTGCTTAAAAAGCAGGCAAAAACGGTTTGATGACGAAGATTCAATTTATTATGTGTGGCAGGCTGGCGATATGGGCAGCTTACTAACAAAATTTGTGGATAATTTTTGGAGGGAACCAAAAAATGAAAGAAGTAATTCCGGGTATCAATTACGAAGTAGCGTTAGAGGTTTTGGGTAATGCCGCCCAACCGTTTATTCAGGCTAGAGAAGAGGAGCGGAAAAAATCTCACCCAAATGAAGCATTCATTCAATATTGTTCGGATAGGATTAAAGCGATTACAGTATTCCGCCATAACTTAAGAGCAACGGACGAAGATGTCATCGCAAGGATTTTGGATCCCAATGATACGATTGTCGGGGGTTCCGTATGAGTGAGTACCAAAAGTTAAGCGACGCGGGACGCGCCGAAATTGTTTCCGAATATATGTCTGCTCTTTTGGAAATTACACAGGCGGTAGATGTGCCGCAGATCGCCTTGGTAGCGGCTCAACCGGGAGCGGGAAAAAGTAAGGCCGCCGACATCGTAAAAGAAGAGTTCGCTTCAAAGGGAGGGCATATACATGTTGATGCCGACATTATGCGGCAAAAAATACCAGTTCCTCCTGGAGTCGTTTATTCGTCTCAGCAGACACAAGAAGATGCAGGCAAGTTGGCTGTAGGAGTACGAAAATCGGCATTGGAAAACTCCCGGAACGTTTTGGAAGAAGGAACTTTCCGTAATGCTGAAGCAGTAGGCATGAGCATTAAAGCTGCGCGAGAAGCGGGACTGAAAATCGAAATGTTGGCCGTTGCGACTGCTCCGGAAGAAAGTTTGGCCGGTATTTTTAAACGGTATGAAGATCAGTATCTTACTAAGAATATCCAACCGCGTTTCGTTGACGAAGATTTTCATAATAAGGCGTTTGAGGGATTTAAAAATACAGTTGCAACTCATGAGGCGGAATTCGACCGCATCCGCGTAACCAATCGCCCCGGGGAAATCCTGTATGACAGTCTGAATAAACAACAGAACAAACAGGCGAGTGCTAAAGATGCTATGGAGTTTTATCAACAGATTACTCCTGAACGTTTGAAGCAGGTTGCTCAAGTCTGGGATGTGATACAGCTTCAGGCAGACAGGCGTTCCCAAGATCCTGTTCCAAATTATTTTGACAAGGTAAAGCAACACCGGGAAGAGATCTATCAGCGTGTGGAAGAGATTTACCGTCAGGAAAGGGTGGTGGCTAATTCAGAAGGGGCAACACTGCAACGCAAATCAGGCGACACATGGCAGGATATTGAGAAGGTTCAAGCCAAGGGGATGAAAGCCGGTATTCACATGCTTGGCACGGCGAAACCGGCCGAATCCGGCAAAGAGTACAGCGGAGAGATTGTCCATAAAGACGAGGCATCGGTTTTTCAGAAGACAGACCAAGGTCTGATACGCCATAAGGCGGTTCAGGGTATGGCGGGAGGAAAGTTTTCTAGTTTGTCCGAACAGGTGGAAATTGGTCAGAAGGTTTCTATTAAGCGGGACGGAAATGGGTTGTCCGTCAAAGCGGCAGATGCCTCATTAAAGAAAATGATGAAGCGATGATGTTCCGCTGTTTTTCATGATAAAGATATTTAGGAGAACCGCGATGTTATTCTATTTGAAAGCTATTCAGGAATTTGGAGTAGGAAAATGACGGCTAAAGCAAATCTAAATAATGTTGATGCCTTAATTGGAAAGAAATATTATCAGTTGTCTTATGATGAAAAACTAATTATTGCAGATATATTTAAGACTGGTAGAAAGCTAGGTATGAAATTAGTCGTAAATCTACCCAAAAACTCTGATGAAGCACTGATACAATCACTTAAGAATGGAATATGGGGGATTTATGAAATGGAACACACAGATGCACAAGGTATTGAGGTACAAATTGAAAGAATTTAAATTCAAGGAAAACAAAAATGAAGAAATTAACCATAACTGCCCTACTCTTTTCTGTCGCAACCCCACTCATAGCCCGTCCGCTACCTTAAAAATATGTGAACACAATAATCGTTAGTTGAATGCGAAAGAGATACGGAAATGAAAGAAAAAATGCGGCTGATCACGGAAATTTCGCTGATTATTAGGGAACTGTCTTATTCCCGATGTGGGTATCGGCCTGCGAATTATGCAGTCGCGCTGGATAATTTGACGATAATCGGTGATTTGGCCGATATTCTGCACAACATCGAGGCAGCGACAGGCAATCCGTTTGTTCAAAGGGTGGTTGATGAAAAACTGAGGAAGTTTGTTATCGATTTTCCGGCATATCAGGTACGGTTGTCTCCGTTTTTGAATGGTGGGTTCCATGACCTTTCGTTAGGAGTGGAATCTGGTTATAATTAAGTAGTGAGATAACTACTTTTATGATTGGAGGTGTCTGATGAGTTCTGTTGTGATGACCAGTCAGGAATTTAACAGGCATGTCAGCAAAGCCCAGCGCGACTGCGAAACCAATCCGGTGTTTGTTACCAATCGCGGCAATTTGTCTTGCGTGCTGTTAAGCTATAGTGAGTACAAACGTTTGTTGGGTAAGGGGGAGAGTATCGCAGATGCCTTGGCCGTCCCTTCGGAAGAGGTAGATATTGCAGACATCGAGTTTGACCGTGTGCTTATCGAAGACGACCGTTGGACAGGAGCATAGAATGTACTTATTGGATACCAATGTCCTGTCCGAAATCCGTAAAATCAGGCGGGGCAATGCCAATGCCGGAGTAGCAAAATGGGCGGCAGACTGCCCGAAAACCCTGATGTATATCAGCGCCATCACACTCTTGGAGTTGGAGCGGGGAACGGTTGCAATGGAAGCAAAAGATCCTGTTCAGGGGGTGGTGTACCGCCGGTGGCTCGAAGAAGTGATCAAGCCCGAGTTTCGCGGCAAGATCTTTGCGGTTGATGAAGAAACCGCTGTTTTATGCGCCAAAATGCACGTTCCGAACAAAAAGGGATTTGCCGACAGCCTGATAGCGGCAACGGCCGTCCAACACAATATGATGGTGGTAACGCGCAATGAAAAGGATTTCTCGCACTTGGGCGCAAGAGTTTTTAATCCGTTTGAGGAATTATGATTATCGGCTATTTGAGGGTATCGACCAAAGAGCAGAATGTGGCCGCACAAAGACAGGTTATCCAAGACAAATACCAAATCGAACGGTGGTATGAAGATCAGGCCGCTTCGGGTGCAGTAAAAGCCCTGAACCGGCCTGAATTCCGTAAGATGGCTGAATTTGTACGCCAAGGAGATACCGTAGTCGTAGTGGCCATTGACCGCTTGGGCAGAAATACCATCGATGTTTTGGAGACGGTGCAGTTTTTACAGAAAAAGGGGGTGGCCGTAACCTCGCTCCGGGAAAACTTTGATTTGGCCAGTCCGTTAGGTACAGCGATGCTGGCCATTGTCAGTGCATTTGCGGAGTTGGAACGCAGTTACATCAAGGAGCGGCAGATGGCCGGTATCCGCAATGCTAGGGAAGAAGGGAAAAAACTGGGGCGGAAAGTGAAAGTCGATCCCGAAGAAATCCGCCGATGGCGGCAGTCTGAACAAACCAGTATTTCCCGGACGGCCGCACATTTCAATGTTAGCGAAAGTACGGTCAAACGGGCTTGCAAGGCAAAGTAGTTTGGTACTAGAAAATAGCAACCGCAGAGGTTGCTGTTTTTTCATATAAATTTTTCACAAAAAATTTGATATTCCGTTTTTTGTTTCGTATCATATTTGTAATAAATATGAATACAACGTGAACAAACAGAGAAAATTACGGGAAATGACCAATGAGGAAATTGCAATAATGTTTGGCTGTCAGGACTGGCACGCAAAACCAAGCAGATTTAAACACAAAATCAGAGGGAAATATAAAAAGCAACTGAAGAAATCAGATAACTTTGATTTTTACTGCGATGGGGAGGAGCATATCTATATCAGAGGTATGTTGTCTGATAAAGATAATTTTATCTTACTCGAGGAATATAAATTCAAACGATCGGCCTGTTGAGTGGCAAGCGAAGGATGGCAAAAGGCCGTCTGAAAAAATGGTTTCGGACGGCCTTTGCTGTTAGTTTTGGACGGTTTCCGGCTCTGGCTCCGTGGAACGCTCTACCACCCGGATTGTTCTAGGAACATAGACGGTCGTCGGGGAAACATATTGCTTGGGCAAAGGTTGCGACCGCGTTGTCCGCACGGCCGGAACAGCTTGTGTGGGAACATTCCCCTTGGCGTTATTCCCTTGCCTACCGGCAAGCCATCTTTCCCATTTTTCGGCTAACCGAATGATGGCTGCACGATAGATTGCGTTGTATTTAGGCGTATAGGAATGGTAGTTTGCGATCTTTGTCCAAATATCTCCATTTCTATCATAAACGATGTGCCGCTTGATCCGCCATGCGGCCAAGTAATAGGCATAGCATCCGGGTTGGGCGACGGCTTCCCGAGTAACACCGTAACGGGATAGGGTGCGGATATAGGTGGTATTAATCTGCATCGCGCCTACATCATAGGTGCCGTTGGTATTGCGTACCTGTTGGCCGGGACGACCGTTTTCGCGTTCGGCTACGGCCAACAGATAATGTGGCGGCAGATGGTATTTTTCAGCCGCAGCAATCGAGCAGGTAACACGTTCCTGCATGAATGGGGGCAGGTCGGCCACATAAACCATTAGTCAACCCATTTCCCGCCGTTTTTCTCTTCACCTACATAGCGTGTGCCAAGCTGTGTCCAGCCGTTTTCAAAGTAGGCAGAGCAGTACGAAGGTTTGGCGTTACGAATATAGGGGACTTTGACATCTTGCCAGTCTCCATGTCGTCTTGATCCGACCCAAACACGCTTGATATAAGTGGATCGGTTGATACGGTTCAGTTCCCGGGCATCACATCGACCGGCACCGTTGGCAATGGCATTGACCAGTTCAGGCATGCCCTGTTCTTTCGATGCGGGGCACAAACGCAGGAAATTGTGGCGGGCACGGATGGTATCCCCCATCCGTTTGTGGCGGATAGAGAAATAGCGGTGGATAGCCGGTCGGCATTCGCTCGGCCGGTTGCCCGTGGACAGGCATAAAGTGGCTTCACAAGCCAGCTTTACATCACCGGTGAACAAGTCTTCAACCTGCGGCCTGTTGTTGTTCGAGTTTCCCGAACGGCTGCGGTTTAGTGCATCGTTAAGGCTTTCGGCCGTGCCCAAGTGGGCGGTACCGGCCAGCAATATGCAGATAAGGGTTTTTTTAAGCATTGTCATTGTCATCTCCTTCCGAGTTTTTCCATTGGTTAGCTAGCCGACCGCCAGCGGTGTTATCTATGGCATTATTCCATTTGTTTTTAACAAGCCCTCCAACAACTTTTTTTGCAGCCTGCCAATTTGATACTTTGTTACCGCCCATGGCAGCAGCAAGAGGGCTCTCTCCCCCAGTATTGGTGGTTTTTGGCACGGTGCTGGCTATTTGATTTGTATCTTCACCACGGCCTTTATTGCTTGATGAATCAGAAGTTGCTTGGGATGTTTCCGATGAAGAAGAGCCATTTTCTCCTACTGATGAAGAGGATGTATTTTCGGAAGTATTGCTTTTACTCTCAGAAGAGGCAGTATCTCCTGAGTTGGAAGAAGCAGATCCTGAGGAGATAGTATTTTCTTCTGAACTTCCAGTTGCGTCATTGGATGCTGATCCGTCATTAGAACCATTGTTTGATGATGTTGCACCTTCAGAGCTTGATGTTGAGGTTGTTTCTCCTGATGGGGAGGAGTCGTTGTTATTGGTTCCGGTATTTCTGGATGAAGCGGTTTCAGATTTGTTACTTTCAGATGTTGGTTCCCCTGCCTCGGAGGTAAGAGGCTTTCCGTCTTGGGCAGAGCCATTGTCTCCAGAATTACCACCTTTCACTGCATCAATGGCGCTATCTTTTTTATTGCTATCATCTCCTCCTTTTTTTGCCGCAGAGAAAGCTTTAGCAGCCCCAGCCATCTCCATTCCAGCAGCTTTTAAGGCAGAGGCTGCCCCCATCAATGCACCGCCTGTCATAGCCATAGCTGCCATAGCAGCACCTCCTCCTAACATACCTGCTCCACCATTACCAACTCCTCCGGCAAGGGAACCAACCATTGCAGGTAATTTATTAGTTAAGTATAGTAAAATCAAAACGCTTGCTAATATAACAATGAAATCAAATAGCACAAAACTATTTACTCCAGTAATTATTTCATCAATAAAATCTTTTCCTATCCCTATTAGGATAATCATCGTGAGTATTTGTAAACCTAGGTTCAATAATTGCCTAAAATAATTTATGGCACTTTCAGATGTCCATCTGGAACCCCCCAAACCTAATATAAAAATGCCAGCATATGCGAATATCCAAGCAGTTATATTTAGAAGCAATACATTAATCGCAATAAGAAAAACAATAACAATCACGCCAATTAATACTAAATAAGCAGGAATAATTTGTTCTAATGGTAATTGAGTAACAGAGGAGCTGGTATTAGACCAAAGGTTAAATCCAATATCCACAATATTTGATGGATCTAAAACGTTAGAAGATCCAATTGCACTACTCCCTAAATTTCGAAATGAATCTAAAATTGACTTAGACATTTCAGATCCATTTGTAAGTAACCAGTTAAAGAAACCAATAAATAAGATATACCTTATGAATTCAGCAAAAAAATCAGAAATGTCTCCTTTCCTGAATACAAGTGATATTCCAGTCCAAACTAAACTAATTGTTGCTAATGTCCAAAAAAGCCAATTTGCAGCATTTTGTATTGCATTTGATTTTCCTGAAACGGCATTTTCAAATCGTGTTTGTATATCATTAAATACACCTGCATCAGCTGCATAAGACATACAAGGTATTAACATGATAATACAAAAGATTATTGCAATAATATAAGATGAACAAATTGGCTTTTTCATAGAGTTTATTTTGACCTTGGTTTAAATTTACCAAATCCCATTGCTTTTTCACCTGCTGCTTTTTTAGCATTAATGCAATTGGAAGTATTAGCAAGTTTTGCTGGATTGTTTTCACAGCTATCCAGTTGCTTATTATGTTCTTCAGGATGTGATAGATACCATTGGACATCACGTTCTGGTTCTTGTGAACATCCTGATAGAACAAATAGTATAGAAAAGAACAAAAAGGTGGGTTTCATGCTATTTCCTGTTGGTTGGTCTAAATTTACCATACCCCATAAAAAGTTTTGCTGCTGCTGCACCTTGTGCTTCCTTATCTAGTTGAGCTTGCCTATAAGCAGCATTTGCCTGCATCTCAGTATTAATCATATTACGCAACTGAAGCAGTTGGTGCGCTTGGGCACTATGGAACTGATTCGCATGTTGTAACGCCTCCAACTGGCCGGTGGCCGATTGGGCGTTTCGTTGGAGTTGGGTTAAGGTGTTGGCGTCTCTGTTGATGGAGTCGATCTCGTTATTGATGCTCCTTAATAGGCCGTCATTAGATAATTTCTGCATGCGCGACAATTGGGCGTAGTTTTGCTCGAGTTTGGCGCGGTCGGCCGCAGAGCAACCTTTGGCGGTAAAGCACGGAGAGCTTTTGTAGAAGTCCACGGCTTGGAATTTGCTCAGGTACTCTTCCATGTTGCCCAGTTGCTGTTTGTAGGCTCGCAAGCGGGCGACAGCGGCCTTCATGTTGGCCATAGTTTTGTTGGCCTGATCCCAAACATAAGCCGCCGGAGCCAAGGAGTTTCGCAACTGGGTCTCGTACTGTTTCAGTTGGATTCGGTACTCCTCAATCTGTTTCAGGGTTTGCGCCACATTTTGAATGGCGGAAACCGCACTTTGGGCGATATTGCCGCCGTCCGTTACCGGGATACCTGCGTATGCCGGTGCGGACAGCCCCAAGGACACGGAAACGGCCAAAGACAGGGCTGCGGTCTTGGTTTTGGTTAAAAGACGTTTTTGCATAATGCTCTCCTGTTAATAGTCAAAGGAACGATAGGGCTTAGAGAAATCAATGTCTTTAGTAATAATGACATTGAAGCGGTACCCCGGGCGGATCTCTAACGTCGGGGAAACATTCATGTTTTTCTGAATACTTTGGGATACGGCCTGTCCGAAGGTCTGACCCAAGGACTCCGACAAGGCTCCGCGCACGGTGGAGTTGTTGCCGTTATTGCCGTTGTTATTGTTGTTACTGTTTTTGTCTACGCCGTAAGTGATGCTGGCTCCGACTAGGGAGAGCATCAGGGCATTACCCCACAGACGGCCGTAATGGTTGTTGATGCGGTCGCTGAATCCGGCGTAGCCTGCGCCGCTGGCTCCGGGCATATCGCCGATGTCCAAGGCTTTACCGTCAGGGAAAATAATGCGGTTCCACGCGATAAACAGGCGACGCTGGCCAAGATTGATGCCGCTGCTGTAGGTGCCGACCAAGCGCGATCCTTGGGGTAAAAGCAGATGACGGCCGGTGGCGGTGTCATACACGTTTTGTGAGATCTGTGCCTGAACCATGCCGGGCAGATCGGAATTGATGCCGCTGATCAGGGTTGCAGGGATAACCGCACCGCTGCGGATCATGTAGGCGTTCGGACGTTCGACTTGGCTCTCAAGCCGCCAGTTGTTTCCACCGTTTTGTGCCGTTTGTCTCGGGATATTGCCGGGAGTCGGAGGTGTGTTCAGGCCGGGCATGCCGCCTGCCCCTTGTACGCCGTCCTGACCACCTGCGGCGGCCATCTGTTGGGCATTGGCCAGTTGTTGGTTGTAAACGCGCTCCACTTCGGCGGGATTGGAACCGGCATTCTCGGACATGCGCTGCACTTCGGCGATTTGAGCCAGCATCTCGCTACGGTTGGGCGTGCCGGAGCCGGAAGAGGACAAAGCGGCGGTATATAGGCCGGATGAGCCGCGAGAAGTCGAAGCGACGACATCTACTTTGGTTGGGGCGGCAAGGGCGGCTTGGAACATCTGTGCTTTTGCCTGCCGGATTTGTTCGGCTTCCTGATCTACTTCGGGAGGTGTGGCCGGAAGGTTGGCCATATCGGGAACCATCGGTAAAGATGTGGGCGCGGATGCCGGTAAATCAGGCGCGGACGCCATGCCGTCAGGCAGGGCGGGCATGGCCGGTTCGGATGCTTTGGCGGTAATCAGACCGCCTTCCTGAGGCAGTTCGTTCAATAGGGAATCGGCCATTCTTGTTGCATCCTTACCGTCTCCCTGCGTTGCCTGCCCGGCAGACTGTTGGCCTTTAGTTGCTGCCACCAGTGCAATCAGCAGGGCGAATCCGAGAACAACACCGCCGACGATATAGATCGGAATGTTGTTCAGGCGGCGCACACCGGGACGACGGCCGGAAGTATCCGGTGCGATCGAAGGGGAACGGGATGCGTTCAGCAGATCTTCGGTGCTTTGGCTCATGCTTCAGTCTCCACGTTTAGTCCAAGAACCGGTCGGAACCACGGCGCCGTTTTCGGTTTGGCGGTAGGCACGGGAATAGGGCGTGCCGTCAATGTAGATCATTACCCGGTAAATATCGGGATCAACCCGATCCAAGACGTAATTCAGTGATTTTTCGTTTTCGCCCTGTTGGGCGGTTGTGGCAAAGCCTTTTTCACGCAATGCCTGATCCAGTTGCGTGCCGAAGGCATCGGCTTTGCTGCGGTTCAGGAAGAAAACGGTGTTGGCCGCCGGAAATTCTTCTTGGAGTTTTTCCACTACATCTTGAGTTACTGAGGCGGATACGGCGTCTGAACGGACGAAAGAACCGTATTGCCCGGTGGCGCATCCGCCAACGGCCAAAGCAAGGGCGACGGACAGGACATTTAATTTCATGATCGGCTCCGTCTGATAACGACTTTGGTTTGATGGCGGCCAACGCCGGTGATCATGATGGCTTCGTCAAACAGGCTGTCAACGATGTAGCGGTCTTCGTGAAGCCGGTAATTGACCAAGGTGTTTTCGCCGTTGCGGACGACCAGCAAGGCCGGAGCTTCCCCTTGGGATAAAGTCGGCGGCATTTGGATGATGGTGCGGGTGCCGTCGTTATAAACGCGCAAAGGTTTCCATGACGGATTGTGGCCGCTGATGGTGTAGTTGAAATCCAAGTTTTGGATGTTTTCTCCGGTGGGCAGAACCTGAGCCTCGGCCTGCCGGGCTTGGTTTGCCCGGATCGCCCGCCAACGCGCGGCGGTGTCTTCGGGATACGAAAAACCGACGGCGGGCATATAGCGGGTACGGTGAGATTTGAGGCGGATATGGTAGGTTCTGCGGTCGGTGGCCACAAAAAGCGTCGTTTGCAAACCGACATCCAGTGGTTTAACCAAGATGTGCATTCTTTCATTGCCGCTGCCGCCGGAAATCGCCGGAGTGATATTCCAGCGTGCGGTATCTCCGGCGTGAAGATCGTTAATCATTTCGCCGGGCTGTAAGGCAATGTCGCATACCTGCATTACGGCACAGACGACAGACGGATCAGAGCCGAAGGCAAAGGTGATGCGGCCGTTATCGCCGGGAACGGGCGGGACGGCCATCCTGCCGTCAGAAGAGTAGTTTTTGGCGATGCCCAAGCCTTTTTGTTCGTGGCGGTTCAGCTTCGGGTTGTGGCTGCCTTCAAAATATTTGTCGGCGTAGCTGTCGGCAAAGGCGGAAGCGGACAAAGCGGTGATTAACGCCAAGGATAAAATCTGTCTTTTCATTGCTGTACCTTGTTACAGTTCGTTAGACCAAGAGAAATCACGGATAAACATGCCGATGGGGTTCACAATAATCTGCTGCTCTGTTGTCGGCGGAACGTAGTAGATATTCAACAGCGCACGCATATTCTGAGGCGGTTTGAGTAATTTGCCGTCATGGGCGCGAGTGGTTTCCACCCAGTCCACCTGCCAAGAGTTGTCGCTTTGTCTCAGCACCGACTTGATTTCCACGCTGACCAGTTCTTTTTCCGCGCGTTTGAACGGCGAAGACTCCGGCGTTCCGTTCAGCCATTCGTTCATTTTGGCTGCGGCCGCGTCTTTCGGATTCAGCATGGCATAGGTATTGAGAACGTATTTGCGTTGCAGGGCTATATCGGTGGTTACGGTACGGGCATTGCCGATGAAGCTGCCGAGCATGGCGCGGACAATCCGCTCATCGGTTGCCTGAGGCTGGTCGGCTCTGGCCACGGCCACGGTTTCGCCCAATTTGTTCACTTCGACGATATAAGGGATAAATTTCGACTGGCTGCCGAGGTAAATCATGCCCCCTACCCCGCCCAAACCAATCAGCAGGCCGGTCATGCCCGCCCATTGCCACAGCAGGCGCGACGAAACCATGTCGCCCATGATGAAGTTCCATTGTTTCCTGGCGTTCAAATAGGGGTTTTCGGTCATTTCGCGGTCGGTTTTTTCCCTGCCGCGAAAAATGTCTTTCAGTCCCATCAGTGTTTCCTTCTGTATTTGTCCACATCGACATAGTTATGGATATTGATTCCCCGGTTTTGCAGCCAGCGGATCGGCCAGTCTTCCCCGTATTGGTCAGCCGTCTGCCGCATTGCATTCAGGGTGTCGGGGTCGGATACGGCGACAAAGGCCAAGGTCAGCGGGTCAAGAGCTAGTTCAAACAGCCTGCGGCCGTAAGGCGAGGTGTAGTAATACTGCCGCTTGGGAATGGCGGTGGCCAAAATCTCAATCTGCCGCGCATTCAAGCCCATGCGCCTGTACAGTTCCGAAGCGTCCTCTTCCCTAGCATGGGCGTTGGGCAGGTAGATTTTGGTCGGACAGGATTCGTTCAGGACATCGAGGATGCCGGAGTTGGCCGCATCACTGAGGCTTTGGGTCGCGAGCAGAACAAGGCAGTTTTTCTTACGCAGCACTTTCAGCCATTCGCGGATTTTTTCCCGGAAGACAGGATGCCCCAACATGATCCATGCTTCGTCAAGGAATAGGACTGCGGGATCGCCGGTCAGGGCTTTTTCGATTCTGCGGAACAGATACAGCATAATTGGAAGCGCATATTTTTCCGGCAGGTTCATCAACTCTTCGATCTCAAAGCAGGTGAAGCGGGAGAAGCTCAAGCTGTCTTGTTCGGCATCGAGCAGATAACCCATCGAGCCGTCGATAGTGTAGGCTTTCAATACTTCGCGCATCTCTACGTCTTGCAGGGTGTTTGAAAGATCGGAAAGCGAATAAGACTGTTCGGCTGCATTGTTTTTGATGGCGGTTTCAATTTCGTTACGCTGTTGGGGCGTAACCTTGAGGCCGTTCAATTCCATAACCGCTTCCACCCAAGACAAAGCCCAAGCGCGGTCGGACGTGTTTTGGATAAGCTGCATGGGCGCGAAAGACAAACCGGAAGCCGTGTTGTCTTCATCGCCAATGTTGTAGTGTGATCCTCCGACGGCGCGGGTCAGCGTTTCCAAAGAACGGCCTTTGTCGAAAGAAAATACCCGCATGTTCCGGTAACGGTCGGCCTGAGCGGCCAAAGTGGCCAACAGGGTAGATTTACCTGCACCGGTCGGCCCGAAAACCAAAGTGTGGCCGACGTCGCCGACGTGCAGACCGAGACGGAACGGGCTGGAGCCACTGGTAACAACCTGCATCAGCGGCGGCGAATTGGGCGGATAGAACTGGCAGGGGTTTTCCTCCAAGCCCGTCCAAATGCTGCTGGTCGGAATCATGTCGGCAAAGTTCAACGTATTCAGTAAAGGACGGCGGACGTTTTCGATTCCGTGGCCGGGCAGGCTGCCCAACCATGCTTCCATCGTATTGACCGTCTCAACGCGGGCATTGAAGCCCAAAGTGTTGATCTCTTTTTCCACCTGCCTTGCCATGCTTTCCAAGAAAGCCCGGTCTTCGTGCATCAAAATGACAACGCTTGTGTAGTAACCCTGTGCCACCAAGCCGGATTTGGTTTCGGCCAAGGCGGCTTCCGCGTCATCCACCATTGCCTGAGCGTCTTGGTCTATGGAGCCGGAGTGGGTGTTGAACACCTGATCGAAGAAACCGCGTACTTTCTGTTTCCATTTTTTGCGGTATTTCTCCAAATCGGCAACCGCCTGATGCTGATCCATGAAGATGAAGCGGTTCGACCACCGGTACTCGATAGGCATTTCTCCGAGCCGCGTCAAAATGCCCGGGTAGGACTCCATCGGGAAGCCGTCCAGCGCGACGACTTGGATAAACTTATCGCCGATCATCGGCACGACGCCGGTGTAGAGTTCCTGCCCACCAATCAGGCTGTCAATGTACATGGGCGCGGCCGGCAGGTTGATCGGATGGTTTTTGCCGGTAATGCAGAAATGCAGCCAGCGCAGGAAATCGTCTTGGGTAATTTCCATGCCGTCTTCCAAAACGACTTTATGGGCGCAAAGACGGTGCAACTCCAAGGAAATGCTCAGGTTGGATTCCAGATTCGCACAAGCCTGTTTGAAATGAGAGAGTGTGCGGTCTTGCTGGGCGCGTTTACCTTCCTTGGCGTTGTCGTCATCAAACATCAGTTCGGCGACCTTTTTTTCTGCCAGTAAGGGCGGAAAATAGGTAGCGACAATGACGAAGAAACCTTCATACAGAGTGCCGATGGCCTCAAATGCCTGCCGTCTTTCGTTATCGATGGCCTCTGTAACGTAACTGTCAAAGTAGTTCCTGCCTGCCTCGGTATAGTTTGGTGCGGGACGGCGTGCGGCATCGACGTGCACCATCCAGCCGCTGCCCAAGCCGACAAACGCCTGATTGATGCGTAAAGATACGTCTTCGCGCTCCGCTACCGTGCTGCTGCCCATGTCTTTGCCGCGATAAATCCATGCAGCCATCAGGGAGCCATTTTTCCCTAAGATTACGCCGTCATCGATTACGGCCGCATAGTTCAGCAAATCGGCCAGCCCTTCTTCTTTCGATCGGTGCTGTTTGAGTTTGGTGGCATTGGTAACGGCGCGGATTTTCAGGAACAGACCCGTGCACAGAACCAAGCCCAAAACCGATATGGCCGAGATAATCCCAATGATCATTTGTAACGGTTTCCTTGGGTTGAAGTATTGTTTCTAAACGGTGTGGAGTGGGGCGGATAAAAACGTTTGTACTTGGTAATCGACCGCAGGCCGACAAAACGCAGCAAAGGATCGTATTTAGCCAGTTTCCGGAGTGCGTAAAGCGCAAAAAACCAAAATACCAAGCCGATTACGAAAGCATAGGTGTTTTGCGCCGCCACCACTAAAACAAAAGTAATCAAAAGGGATACCTGAACCATCTCGCGATCTCCACCCCAAAAGAGATTGGGACGGTTTGCCACTCTGCGGATGGGTATCGTGCGGATGGCTCTCATGGTTTTATCCTTTCGACGCCAAGGGAAGAAGGTAATGCTGTGCGGCCTGCACGGCAGCGGTAACTTCCGCGCCGCCGAAGAAAGAGGACATCATGTTTTGCGCTCCTACCAGCAGAGCCATTACCAACACAAGGAAAATCAAAGTGCGGAAAAACGCGTTCAGTTCGCCGCCGAAGATCAGTACGCCACCGGCAACGACAATGCCGATGATGGACAGGGCGAAAGCCACCGGGCCGGTAACGGACTGGCGGAGATTGTTCAGCCAGCTTTCATAGGGCAGACCGCCGCCCTGCCCTTGCGACGCGAGCGCGGGCGAGGACATTAACAGTAAGAAGACGGCCAGTCCGATGAAGAACAGCCATTTTTGTTGCGATTGACTCAGAGTCATATATTTACCTCACAGATATAACGTGGTTGTTAAAAAATCGTTCGTTGCTTATGAAAACATCAGTATTCAATCCCGCTGTTTAAATTGCCTCCCTGTTCCTCTTAAAGGTAATCAAACACATAATTGCCTGACTTTTCGTCAAGCCCCTTAATTTTGATGATCTCACGTATTTTGCGGCCGGTTTTCTCGTCTTTGCCGATGGATACGATGTAGTGGATCACTTGCGCCACCAGCGGCCGTATCGCTGCCGGATGGGCAGGATTGCGGGTAATCAGGCTTTCCAAGCGTTCCAGTCCCAAGGCGGCATTGTTTGCATGCAGTGTGGCGATGCCGCCCGGGTGTCCCGTGTTCCAAATATCCAAAAGATCCAAGGCTTCCGCCCCCCTTACTTCGCCTACGATGATTCTGTCGGGACGGTAGCGAAGCGCGGTTTTCACAAGTTTGGTTAGATCGATGCTTCCCGTGGTGTAAACCTGCACTTTGTTTTGCGAATGGCATTGGATTTCCCCGGTATCCTCAGAGATGTAGAGACGCTCATTGGGATTCTGCTCCGACATGTCATAGAGGATGGCGTTAATCAACGTGGTTTTGCCTGAACCTGTTCCGCCGATAACCAAGATGTTTCCGTGCTCACTGACTGCATTGCGGATGGTCTGCCGCTGGCTTTCCGTCATGATTCCTGCTGAGACATACTCATCCAAAGTGAATACACGGGCAGGTTTTTTCCTGATGGTAAAAGAGGGTGATGCGGTTACCGGCGGCAAGATGGCCGTAAAACGACTCCCATCGATGGGAAATTGGGACTCCAAGATAGGAAGGTCTTCGGTGATTACTTTGCCGTGATAACCGGCAACGGTTTTAATAACCGCTTCCACGCGGGAGGTTTTGAACCAATCGCTCAACCTCTCGTCATAGACCATCTCCTTGCCTTGCTCTTCCCAGTAAACAGACACGCCGTTTCCGGTCTGTTTTGGATTGAACATCACTTCAACCAAGTTTGGATTCATGAACTTTTCCAAAAACTCATTTCCCAAATCACGCTTTAGTTTGTTCAATGCCCGTTCTTTGCGGGAGTCTGCTGTTTCCGTCGTTTCCATCATTAAGAGAACCATACAATAGAGTTGATACAATATATTGAATTCAATAAAATGTAAAGTCTAATTGTTCAAGAGCCAAAAAAAAAGCCCATATCTGGCAGATATGGGATAAAATAACCTAATGAATGTTGCTATTTGGTTTCTTTTGCCAAAATCTTTAAGGCATCATCGTTCCACTTTTTAACTTGGAATGCCTTATAACGCGGCAAAATGACCGTAATCTTCTCGTAATTAGGCGGGAGTGTTGATTGACTTCCATCTAGAAGGGAAAGGCTCTCCGGATCAAGATCGTGGTGTTCGAGCAAATAGCTCAACGGGACATCAAGGGCGTAAGCAATGGCCGACATGGTTTCCAATGTCGGATTGCCCTGCCCTCTTGTAATTCCCGACATTGAAGACGGGGACAAATTCGCCCTTTCTGCCAAATCTTGGTGGGACAGATTCTTTTCGGATGCAAGACGCAGAACATTAGTGAAGAATATTTTCGAATAACTCATGAAATTTTAGCCGCTAAAATTTTTAACCGTAAGTATAGCAAAGTAACCTAGGAGGCAGAATGAATAAATTCATCATTTCAGGCAGAACAACCAAAGATTTGACTTTGGAGCAAACTGCAACAGGAGTTTTTACAACCAGTATTCCTTTGGCAGAAAACTATTTTTACACCAAGGATGGGAAGAAAGTTGAGGCCACAAACTATTTTTGGATAGATGTATATGGAGAACAGGCCAAGAACGCCGTCAGGTATTGCGGCAAAGGTTCCCTTATCCTGATAGAAGGAAGGATAAGCAATAACAACTATGAAAAAGATGGGCAAAAAATCTATAAAGACCAGATGATTGCCAGCCGTATTGAATACAGCAACCTCAAACCCCCTGCCGGACAGGAAGAATCATCAGACCCCTCATTTATCTACGACCCCGAACAAGACTTAGGATAAATTATGAAGAATGTTCAGGAAGTGCTTCCTTATTTGAATTTAGTCGCCGAACGCAGGGATGAAGCCCAAAGGGAAGAATACTTGAAATCAAAAGGCATTCCGACAGACGACAACCTTATTATAGAGGATTTGTTTGGAAATACTATCTTTGGTTCAAAGCATAGAGCGATGCCGAACGATTTCGCCCGATCATGTTTGTTTACAGCAAGAAATCATCGGGTGCCGAGAAAAACTTTCTCCCGTGAAAAACTTTTCCATATCTCAGAAAAAGTAGAGATCCTTTACACAGGTACCGAGCTCCGTTCAGTGGATGACGAGCTGATATGGATGCAGCTTGTAGATTACTGCCGTCGTTTCCCTCTGGGGAATTACGTCGAATTTGACATCAGGCAGCTTATTAAGGACATCGGATGGGATACCAGCGGAGCCTATTATAAACGTGTCCGGGAATCTTTGAGCAGAATGAAAGCGACAGAGATCTATATCAAAAACGGAAATACCTATGGCGTCAGCGGAGGTATTTCCCTTATTGACAATTATGTCGGAATTGAAAACATCAAAGGCGAACCGACACGTTACAAAGTCAGCATCGATAAAAAACTAATCGTGCTTTTTGCCGGAAACACATTTTCCAACATCCCTTGGAGTCAATACAAAAAACTTTCTCCAATGGCTAGGCGGCTCACCGATTATGTCTTTAGCCACAAACATCCCAACCCTATACCTATTCCTGCATTTTTAGCAATGTGCGGCAGCGACCAAATCAACTCCCCAGCGAAAACGCAAAATCAAAATGCTAAAAAGATTTGTGCCGAACTCACCGAGGCGCAGTTGGTAAAAACTGCCTTTGTATTATCCGGGAAGATTATCGTCGAGCGTTAAAATTATCCACAAGCACGGATTTACACATGCCCCAAACAGGCCATTTGCGGATTTACACATGCCGAAAAACAGCAAATTTTCACTGTTTGCGGACTTACACATGCCAAGCGCGGATTTGCACATGCCGATGGCCGGTTTGACAAAAATACCAAAATATGCAGGTCAAGATATGCGATAAAAATTAGAAAACAAACAGACAAAATAAATATAAAAAACCTATTTTAAAAATCAAAACTGTGGATAACCTGTGTATAACATTCGGTATCGCCTAAAATATGAGCAAAATTTACGGATTTACACATGCTTTTAGGACAAAATATCCTAATCCCCTTGCGGATTTACACATGCTAAATCACGGATTTACACATGCTAAATCGCGGATTTACACATGCCGCCATGTTTGCAACATACTGAATATTAATTGAAAAAAACCGCTTTTTTTTGCTCTAACCATTATCTAACCATTTATAACCATATTTCGCGGCCGAAAAGCCGGTTTTATCAATTTGCTGTCGCCTACGGCGATTTTAGATAATTTCATAAATTCGTCTGTCGCCCTACGGGCGATTTAGATCTTTTCCATTTCACTCCAAGGGTAAATTGCCGAGAACTTTCAAATGACCGATTTAATTTCTACCACCGTATTACTTACTCCTTACCAAGCATTTCAAGCAAAGAAATGGCATCTTCAAAATATTGAAGAGCATAACTTGATACAAAAAAAAGACCTGAATATCCGTCCAGAATGTTTCCACCGGTTTCCGCAATGGGCAGTCCCTACTGCTGATGAAGTCAAAGAATTGTGGTTAGCAACGGGAATGACCCAAAAACAAGTTAGCAGGTATTTAGGGTTGAAAGACACCAATGGTCGAGCTTTCAGGAGATTCATCAGTGGGGAATCATCCATCACATATGCCTATTGGGTTTTATTGAGCTTGTATGTGGGTATTGAGAAATTTTGGTAAACAAAATTTTAGCCGCTAAAATTGCTTGACAAATAGGATAATTTATCCTATAATACAAACTATATCGGACGGAGGCTCCTATGGACAGAATTAAATCCAAAGCTGGAAAAAAAATGTTTGAAGTGGTTTATATGGTGTTAGCTATCGCCTATTTGCTTTTCCCTGTCCGATGGTTTGCTTGGATGTACAGTTTCTATGTTTTGTGCCAAATGCTGTACCACTGGAATATGGCTGATTCATGGATTTACATCGGCAAATTTATCTTGACGTTCGGTATCGTAATGGGATGGCTCACTTTTGTTATCGCGTTCAGAAATAAAATATGAGGTGTAGGAATGAAGATTTTAGTGGTGGCAAACCAAAAGGGCGGGGTAGGAAAAACGGCTATGTCGCTTCATCTTGCCTGGCATATGGAAACAGTTGGACTGAGGGTTTTGGTAATTGATTTGGATACGCAGGGGAATGCGAGTTACTCTCTTCGAGACAAAACGTGTCTTTTCGGTTCCGGCCGCTTGTTTGGAAATATGGAAGATGCGGATTTACATATGCCCGGCAACGTTTCACTGGCTCTTTCCCCGGCGACAAACGATTTGGCTAACGTGCAGAATATGACTTTGCAAAATGCTGTTCAGTCTTTTACGCAAAACATCGACAAATTAAAAGCGGGCGGGCAATTCGATGTCTGTATTATTGATACTCCGCCCAGTTTGGGTAACACGTTGGCGGCTGCACTGGCGGCCGGGGATTATGTGTTATGCCCGATCGAGTTGGAAACATACAGCCTACAAGGAATCAAACAGATGGCTGCAACAATAGGCAATATCAGAAAAGTGAACAGCAAATTGGCTTTTTTGGGTATCTTGCCAAGTAAGGTCGATATGAGGAATCCGCGCCATAAAAGGCATTTGGAAGAAATTAAAATGCAGTATAATGAAATTGTAATACCGCATATTATCGGATTGAGGAGCAGTATCGCAGATGCGTTGTCTTCCAGCCTGCCGGTTTGGAAAATCAAGAAAACGGCAGCAAGAAAGGCGGCGCAGGAAATGAAAGCCGTTTCTAACTATGTTTTAAACAAAATGCAAGGGTAAAATTTATGAATAACAGTAATTTGGGTTTGGAAAACATCGGCAATCTCAGCGAACTTTTGGGTAATGCAGAGGTCTCATCAGGGACGCCGCTGCGCCTGCCCCTTGCTTCAATCAAAGAAGACCCCGATCAACCAAGAAAAGAATTTGACGAAGGAAAAATTCAGGAACTAGCAAACAGCATTCAGGAGAGAGGCGTGAAAACACCCATATCGGTGCGTCAAAGTCCCGAAGAAGGGGTCTATGTCATCAACCACGGCGCACGACGTTACAGGGCTTCATTGCTGGCAGGGCTGAGCGAGATTCCCGCATATATCGATCAAGATTACAGCCTGATCGATCAGGCTGTTGAAAATATCCAGCGCGATAATCTAACGCCAAGGGAAATCGCCGACGTAATCGGCCGATTGCTGGCAGAGGGGATGAAAAAGGGACAGATTGCCGAAAAAATGGGCAAATCCCCTGCTTTCGTTACCCAGCATGCAAACCTGCTGGACTTACCCGAACCTCTGGCCAACGCATTCAACTCGGGGAAAGTATCCGATTTGACGGTAATCAATGACCTGAACGCATTGTATAAAAAAGAACCGGAAGCGGTGGAAGATTTGCTGTCTAACGAAGACGAGATTACCCGTAGTTCGGTAAGGAATTTGAAAGAGTTTTTAAACTCGGATCCTAAAAATCCTGCTGATGCCGATCATGAAAAGCCATCCAAGGCAAAAGTGAAAGAGAAAAAGCCGGAAGATCCTGACAAACTGAAAAAAGCTATTGTGCAGGTAATGTATCAAGGCCAACTGGCAAGGCTGGTTTTGAACAAGCGCGGATTGTCTGGCGATGAGGTATGGATTAAGTTTGAGGAGTCCGGCGAAACAGAATCTGTTCCTTGTAAAGAAATTTCCGGGATTGTTGCAGTTATTGAAGGATAATACTGGGAATTCATTATAATACCCCCCGTTTTAACGGGCTGCTCAGTTTTACTGCTGCCGGTATGTGCAAAATACCGAATCAGCAGGTTGATCAGAATTCATTAAATTAAATCATTTAAAAATCAAATATTTAAAGGGGGGGGGGTATATTAAAGACTGTTCTGTTAGAAT
>ERZ772997.84-NODE-84-length-39491-cov-11.4257_pt1 | contig 39491 bp, 62 predicted proteins | sample MGYA00511127_ERZ772997 | MGnify/ENA primary metagenome ERZ772997 (study PRJEB29015, sample SAMEA2738070) | human oral metagenome | biome: human oral; feature: human-associated habitat; material: saliva | place: China | collected 2215 ... | reverse complement strand
GTCTTGATCACAGCCACCGTATCCTCGATGTCAGGCACTTCCTCACTCGTCTCCTTCAGGACGTCGAGCTCGCCGGACTGAGCCATCTCATTGGCGCGCGCGAACATCCGGTCCATCCAGTCGGACTGCTCGACGACGGCCTCGCCCTCTTCTTCCTCGCCGATCTCTTCAGCAGCCTCGTCAACCTCTTCAATCACACCGTTCTCATCGACCGTGTAACGAGCGGGTGACGGCGGCTCGGGCTCCGGCTTTGGCGCGCGAGCCTCGGCCAGCTGCTTGGTCAGTTCGGCAACCTGGGCCGTGAGCGCCGTTACCTGATCCAGCAAGCGCTGGATCATTGCGTCCCGCGGGTCAATTTGACTCATCCTAGCCTCAACCTCCTGAGCCTTATCGGCTTCCTTGGCAACCAACGTCTCGGAGTATGCCATACCGGCGATGGCATGAGCCATCTCCGTGTACTCGGATCCGACTTCGCGGCGCTTCCGCAGGCTATTGATCGTCCGCTCAACGTAATTGGTCTGGGCCTTCTGGCGCTGGCCAAGACCAGACTTCCGGAACGTCGCGGCAACCACAGCGTCATCTTCCGTGGCCCAGCACAGTGCCTCGATCAGAGCCATATCGGCCTCGGACTGCGACGGGTAGCCCATGGCCTGCCAGTCGCCCTTCCAGAGCCTCTTGATCCTGTCCTGCTTCCACACGCGTTGCAGGGCGGCGCGACAGGCCTCATCGGAGGCCCCGGCCGTGACAGTGGCTGCAACCGGCTTGACCGTGGACTTCAGGCCGCCCAGACGAGCCACCAGGCGGTCGATCTTGGCCTGACGCGGCTCAACCACGTCCCAGCCGTTGATCACGTTGCCAGTGACGATGATGAACCGTTCCTGGCCATAGACCTCGATGTCCTGCTTCGCGTCGCGGACGCCGCCTGCCAGGTTGGCCTGCACGAAGATGTGCGTGCCACGGCCGCTCGAGGAGATCTCGGCGTAGGAGTCCATCCACTCGACCATGGCCATCTGGTCCGAGGCATAGTCCTCGTCCATATCGACCACGGTTACGCCGCAGCCCGGGGTCAGCAGGGCGCCGATTCGGGCAGACGGACCGAGCTTCTTGGCGGCGGCCCACGCGTCCTTGGCGGACATCCAGCCACGCAAGTCAGTGGTTGAGAGCGGCATCCATCCGCCCGATGACGGAGAGATGCCCCAGGGGCGCTTGTCACCATTCGCGGGATTGCGAGCAACCCCCCAGTGTTTGATCAGTTGTGACAGTTTCATACCGAAGGCCTCATGTGAGCGTTGACGATACGCGAATCATAACGCATGGATGAGTGTCGCGTCAATACCGCTCGTCGGTGGAGATGAAAGGCAGGAAACCCGGGCCGCAGCGCTTTGCACGTCACCTCCAGCCATTGACGTGGTAGGAGGGCTCTGTGTGCCGCTCATTTGTCCCGGGTATTACGCACTTAACCTGCCTCCGTTAGGCCTGACACAGTGGTGTGCACCCCTCTGTGCTTGAGCCAGTAGACGCGTCAACGTCTACTGTCCGGAGATTGATGCTCGCCAGCGCTAGCCCCCGATGCTGGCGGCGGTACGACCCCGTGACGGGATACACGGTTACAGCCTACCACAATCGTCGGAATCCCTGACTTCGCGCCAGGCCCGCCGTTACGCGCGGTCCCAGGTTCCCTTGTCACCCTGCGCCCCCTTTCGGGGGTAGCCAGACTCAGTCCCTGCGGCTTGTGCTGCCCTTTTGGCGGATTTAGAGCTCGGGGCCTCTGACCCCAAGGATTGTTCCTACCGCCACGTTCTGTGCTCGTTTGGTGCTGCATTGCCGGAGTTAGGAGGCCTCGCGCTCTAGCCTGAGACTCGCATCGCCTTGTACCCGACCGGCCGTTCAATGATCTCGTTCAAAGCACCCGGGATTTCACCTTCAGTTTCAATCCACACACGACGCGTTGCCGGGTGCTACCGCTTGATGCTTGGCATTGTGACAGAGTCTCTGCACGCTGTCAAGCACCTTGATTCCTTGGACTTTGACTCCGCCTTCTATCCGCCATCGGCTCCAGGTCTGCGGTTGCTCCCGTCTGGGACCCGACCCTGCCATCGGACCAGCGTTGTCGCTGTCGATGGGTGAACTGTACACGCCTCGCACACGGTTGTCAACCCCTGCGATCACAAGGGGGCAAGGCGGCTGATGAGCGGCGGCCACGGCGCGGCGAACGGCATACCGGTCACTCGAGCGCGAGGCAAAGGGAGGGGCAAAGGCCCGAGAGAGGGGCGTCACCTCCGGATGTTTAGTAAATTGTTCTCATCTAGATTTGACATTCATTTAACAAAAGCCCCTTTAGGGAAGACTATATAAAAAGTCTGCTTTTCCAAAGAGGGGTACCTACGTTAAATGTAACGACACACTTTTTAAATCGTTCAGAATCAATAACTTAGGTCCAAAATTTCTGTTACAAAAAAGTCCTACAAATTGTAACGATACACCTTGTTACAGCTTGATCAGGATTGTCATTCTCATTTTGGAGCTGTATGCGCATACAGTTCGGCGCCTTTGACCTGGCCGCGACCACGGGTCGTCCCGGGCGAGGCCGTGCACTCCAGATGCTAGAATTGTGGGCAGCACCGAACGTCTGATTCCCGATGAAACCTCCGCATCTCCCTCCCATCAACGAGACGGCTCTTCGCGAACATCCGTGGGAAGACATCTTCCAGGGGGTGACGCTGGACGACTTCGTGGCCACCTACCTGGTTGACTACAACGGCAGGAAGGCCTTGCGTCGGCTGGGCGTGTGGAAGGGGCGCGAGGCACAGGTGGCCGAGATTCTGCTCGACCGCGACGACGTGCAGAACGAGCTGTCGCTGCGTCAGCTGGAGGTTACCGAGGCCAACATGGCCGCCATCCGTGCGCGGGCCATGCAGGGGCTGTATCAGCTGGCACTGGGAGCCGAGTCCGAGTCCGTCCGCTTGCAGGCTCTGGGGAGGTTGCTGGACGTGACTGGTGGGGCTACCACAAAGGCTGAGGCCATGGACCTGTCGAACACGGAGTCCGCCAACATCAAGGAGGCCCTTGCCGCTATCGGGCGGGCGCCCGTCCTGTGAAAGCTGATGTGCTCGCCACTCAGTTGCTGCGGGAGTACTCTATCCGCAGCCTGAGGAACTTCGTGGGGGTCTTCTGGCCGGTCCTGGAGAACGACCGCCCGATCGCCTGGGGTTGGGCCCTGGACGCCATGTGCGAGCACCTGGAGGCCGTGTCACGCGGCGAGATCACGCGTCTGGTCATCAATGTGCCCCCGGGCTCGATGAAGAGCCTGCTTGTGTCAGTCATGTGGCCAGCGTGGGAGTGGGCCTGCGGGCGACCGAACCTGAAGTTCATCGGCGTGGCCCACAACACCCAGCTCTCGGCCCGTGACGCCCGCAAGATGCGGCGGCTGGTGCAGAGCCCGGAGTACCGGAGCCTCTTCCCTCACGTTGAGCTGACCAAGGACCAGAACTCGAAGATCAACTTCGAGACGACGGCCTACGGCCAACGCGTGTGCATGGCATTCCGGAACATGACCGGGGAGCGGGGCGACCGGGTGATCATCGACGATCCGATGACCGTGGAAGATGCGTTCAGCCGCGCCGCCATCGAAGAGGCTGGTCGGATCTTCAACGAGACAGTTCCGAGTCGGGTCAATGACCGGAAGAGCGCCATCGTGATGATCATGCAGCGGATCCACGAGTCGGATCCGGCGGCTATCGCCTTGTCCGACCCGACCTACGAGAAGCTGATCATCCCGATGCGCTGGGACAGCAAGTTCGTCAACAACACCCAGCGGTTCACGGACCCGCGCACGGGAGGTCCGGAGGGGGTGCTCTTCTTCCCGGAGAGATTCGATGCTGACGCCGTTGCGGCATTGGAGCGCCGGCTTGGACCCTACGGCTCGGCATCGCAGCTCCAGCAGCAGCCGGCCCCGCGGTCCGGCGGCTATCTGGACCCCTCTAATATAGTGGTGGTCAAGGATGGCGAGATCCTGCCGCAGCTGCGCCTGTGTCGGGGCTGGGACTTGGCCGCCACAGAGGGGGCGGGCGACTACACCGTGGGCGCACTGGTTGGCATCCACGACGACACCGGCCGAGTCTACCTGCTGGACGTTGTGCGTGGCCAGTGGGGCTCGGCCAAGGTGGACGCCACCATCAAGCGGACGGCCGCCATGGATGGGCCGTTGGTCGAGCAGTCCCTGCCGATCGATCCTGGTGCCGCCGGCAAACGGGCGGCCGACCAGTACTCGATCGCCCTCACGGGGTATGCCGTGCACACCAGCAGGGAGACCGGAGACAAGATGACCCGTGCTCGCCCACTGTCCTCGATCGTGCAGGACGGGCGCTTCCACGTGGTCTGCTCGGCGGAGCAAGCCCGTCCAGTGCTGGATGAGTTTGCCGCTGCCCCTGTTGGCAAGCACGATGATACAATTGACGCCATCTCGCGCGCCCTGAACCGATTGACTGAGACGGCCGCATTCAAACTCGAGGGACTCCTGTGATCAATACGACTGCGACCATTACCCAAGACGGCGCCTACGAGGACGTCTTCACGAAGACCGGGCTTTCGCCCCTAGACTGGCGTGACCGCGGCGAAGGACTGGGCCGTATCTGGGGAATCCTTCCGTGGGCCGCTGTGAGCGGCTGGAGGACCAATCACAAGTTGGCATCAAAGTTAAGCCGTGCGGTAGCTCGTGCATTAGCTCGCGCCGAGCGCGACGGCGAATCGATCATCCTGCAGTCTGGCCGCGTCCTGAACCGCTCGACCTGCTCAGTCGTCCGCTCGGCGACAGTCGGCGAGAGCAAGGGGGATCCGGTCGAAATCATCGTTGACAACGTCTTGTATGCACAAGATGGGTTCATGGTGCTGAAGGGGTTGATGGACCGTGATGGCATCAAGGCCGCCATCAAGCGTTACCTGAGGGCCGTGGATATGGCCGTAGCTGGTCTGGAGCGGTCACAACAACCGGTGCACAAGATCCCGGACCTGTCGCGCTACCTGCAGACACCCAACGGTCGCCAGCTGGTCGAGCAGCGAATCGCCCTCGTGGATGCTGCTCGTGGCGTCCGAAACACGGTCGTGATCGACGGAGCTGAGGACTACACCATTCAGACGGCGCAAATGTCGGCCGCCCAGTCAACCATCGAGGCCGCCCGGGAGACCGTGTGCGCAGCCTCGGGCATTCCCGCCCGCATCCTGTTCGGGGACGCCGTGTCCAGTGGGCTTGGCGCCAACAGCGGCGAAAGTCAGAACTGGCGCGCCCAGATTCGTCAGTATCAGGAGACGCAGGTCGCGGCGGTCCTGGAGTTCCTGTCCGGCGAGGCCGTCGAGTTCGAGGACCTGACACGGGAGAGTCAGGCCGAGCGCGCGCAGCGCCTGGAGCGCATCGCCTCCGCCCTGGATCGCCTGCTGTCACACGGTGTGCTGGACAACGAACAGGCCCGCAACCTGCTGACGGCGGAGGGCTTCGATGTCTCGGCGTGAGCAAGGGAAGAAGTACGCCGAGTGGCCAAGCGCCGTCGACTACACCAAGGCCTTGAAGAAGACAGTCAAGGCCGAGTGGCCGTTCGTGGATCTCGACGAGGTGGACTCCGTTCGTGGCAAGCTGGAGTGGTTCCATATCTACCTCTCGCGCTTCCAGGATCGCCAGTTCCGGATGTTGGTCAAGTCCCGCACGGGCGTTGAGCTACCTCCGTCGGCTGACTTCAAAGGCCTGGACGGAAACCAACGCGTGCGAGTTGAGCGCTGGCTGGCTGCCGAGCGCGACCGCTGGATCGCTGAGCAAGTGCGGCTCATCGGATCTCTGACCGACCGTCACGCCGAACGAGCCACTCAGATCCTCACCCAGTACGCCGGTCAGCCAGAGGCCATCAAGGAAGGATTGATCCGTGTGCTAGGGATGGCCCACAACCGCGCCGAGCTGATCGCCGAGGACCAGTTCAACAAGGGCACGGAAGTCCTCAACCGCGCCCGGTACCAGGCCATGGGGTCCATCACCTACCGCTGGATCAGCGAGCGCGACAGCCGTGTTCGGCCGACGCATCGCGCTCGTGACGGTGAGGTGTTCAGCTACAATGGAGTGACGAACCCCGGATGGGAGATCAGGTGTCGCTGTCACGCCGAGCCAATCTTCCCCCGAAACCTGAACCCCGTGGAGGTTGAATGAAGATCGGCAAGACGCCGGAAGGCTACATCATCGACACACCCATCATTGCTCGCACAGGCATTCAGTGGTACAGGCGCGATGGCGCGGATGTGGCAGAGTATCGCCCACCCGAGGAGGTGTTCTCCCCGAAGTCACTGGCATCTTTCGTGGGGCGCCCACTGACCATTGATCACCCGTCGTTCATGGTTCGCTCCGAGAACGTTAAGGGGGTCGTCGTTGGCGCGATCCTGGGCGAGCCGTGGCAGGACGGTCAGAACCTCCGTGCCCGCGTCGTGGTTCACGACAAGCGGGCGGTAGACCTGATCGAGCGCGGCTTGAAAGCCGAGCTATCGGTGGGGTATACTGTCGAAACTGAGTTGAAGCCCGGCATTACCCCGGAAGGCGTCAAGTATGACGCGGTCCAGCGCAACATCCGGTGCAATCACCTCTCAATTGTCACCCGTGGGCGGGCTGGTAACGCCCGATTTTCCAAGGAGTTTCCCCGAATGGATGAACAAGTCAAGCCGGTCGAATCCCCGACCGTTGATCAACTTCAAGCGCGTTGCGACGCCCTTCAGGCCGAAGTTGAGCGCCTGCAGGCCGAGCCGAAGGCTGTTGAGCTCACTGGCGAGAAGCTGGCGGCTCTGCGTGCCGAAATTGAAGCCGCTGTGCGCGCCGATGTCGCCGAGGAGTATGCCGCCGCCGACGTGGCCAAACAGTTCGGCGTGAGGCCCGAAGGTTCGGCCATCGCTACGATGAAGGCCGTGCTGGCACATGCCCAGCCCAGTGTTAAACTGGACGGTAAGTCGGACGAGTACATCCGTGCCGCATTCGACGTCGTGAAAACCGTTCGCGCCGAGCCAGCAAAGCCCGAAGCAACCCCCGCGCAAGTCGCGACCACTGCATTCTCTTTCCTGAGGGTCTGAAATGTACAACATCCCCAAATCGTCCCCGGGCATGATCCAGCACGGATACAGCCCGACCGCCATCGAAACGTTCCCTGCCGGCGCCGAGATCCCCTTCGGCGCTGCCGTGATGCTGGGTACCGACGGAACCGTGTCCGAAGCCACCAACGGCAACGTCATCGGCTTCGCGGTCGCCTCGCACGTGTGTGTCGGCCAAGGCAAGTACCTGAAAGGCCAGCCCGTCGGCGTGCTGACGCAAGGCACCATCACGGTTCGCGCCTCCGGTAAGGTTGACGCCAACGCCCGCTTGAATTACCACGGTTCGCAAAAAACCGTGATGGCCAAGGCTACCGGTGGCAATGAACCGGCGTTCCTGAGTCTGGTTGCCAAAACCGCAGTTGGCAATGGCGGCCTGATTGATGTGCAGGTGAACACCGTCAAGTGATTGCCAAAGGGGCGCTATAATGCGCCCCGTACCCCTTCTTCTCCTGAGGTAGAAATGTCTGACCTGATCAAATCCCTGCTGAACCTGGATGACGCTGGTAGCGCCCTGGTTTCGAGCAAACTGCAAGCCGTGTACGGCGGACTGCTTCAGCAACTGGCCGTGCAACCCGAGGCTGTTCGCCTGTTCCCGGTGCTGGGGCAAGGCATGGGGGCTCACACGTCCGTCGAGTCGAGTGAGTACGACTCCTACGGTCGCGCCCAGATCGTGCACAACAAGGCAACGGACATCCCGGCTGCTGACATTGGCAAGATCAACCGCAATGCCAACCTGTTCCAGATTGCCAACTACATCTGCTTTAGCACGATGGAGCTGGAAGTTGCTGCCCGCACCGGCTCCCCGCTGGATCAAGGCAAGCACCAGGCCGCAATGATCGCCCAGGCTGCCGAGATCGACCGCATCTTCTGGCAAGGCGATGCTTCGTACGGCATCACTGGCTTCAATAACTTCCAGTTCGCCCAGGCCGAAGTGAAGAGTGACGGTACCGGCAACAGCAAACTGTGGGAAGCCAAAGGTGCTGCTGAGATCGCCCGCGACATGCGTACCCTGGTTCGCTCGGTCGCCGTGCAGACCAATGGCCTGGTTCGCGCCGACAACGTCTATCTGTCGCCAGAAGCACTGGAGATCGCTGCCACGAAGAACATCAACGGCAAGACCGCTCTGCAGCTGTTCGCAGAGACGATGCCCGGCGTGACCGTGACCGAGTCCGTGGCAATGAAGACCCTGGGTGGCAAAGACATCCTGGCCCTGTACAAGTCGGCCGCCGTTGGCGGTATCTGGCTGCCGATGTTTGGCTATCGCCACCCCGAGCAGCGTGATGGCCTTGGCGTTAAGACGATCTTCGAAAGCCGCACCGCTGGCCTGGTGATTGGTAACTCGAAGGCGGTCGTGACCGCCACCGGCATCGTGTAAACTACACGGTAGTCCGAAAGCCCCGCTTCGGCGGGGTTTTCTTTTTGGAGATACCGCAATGCTGAAGACCTACCGCAACCCCTACGACTTCACGCTGGTCATTGGTTCATATGCCGTTCGACCGGGTGACACGATCGAACTGGCGGGTTACAACGGCTCGATGCTGACTCTTGTGCAAGACGATTCCACCCCGGTCACCGAAGAGCCTGCCACCGAAGACAAGCCCAAGCGTGCCCGCAAAGCCGCTGCCGAGCCGGAGGTTGAGTGATGACCGAACAGGAAGTGCTTGACCAGATCGCCGCCCTTGGCGAATCGTCGGCTGGCATGACCCTGTTCATCAAGCTGGCGATGATGTGGGGCAAGCTGGCGAAGTTGCCGGCCGAGAAGGTGGCATTTGCAGCCGCTCTCTACGCCCTGCACCTGAAGGCCACGCGGTCGCAGTCGGCCCAGGTTCTGACGGAGCGTGAAGGCGACCTGTCTCGCACGTACGCCAACATGCAGGGTAGCGATCCGCTTGGCTGGTCGTTCTGGGGGCGGATGCTGAAGGATCTGCTTGAGGCAGAGGGGCAGACGACCGAGTATCACACCCCCGGGTTCCTGGTGTCGCCGTACGAAGAGGGCTCAAACTGTGGCTGTAATCGATAAGCGGGCCACGTGGGACAAGATCAAGGCGTCCATCCTCCGGATGCCCACGGTCGATGTCGGCGTACTGGATCCGGATGTGGCCGTCTACGCCTCTGTGCATGAGTTCGGTAGCAGTGACGGTCACACGCCGGCCCGCCGGTGGCTGACCAAGGGCATCGAGGATAACGGGATGGCCGTGCAGGCTGCGATGGCGGCCACAGCAACCGCAATCCTTGACGGTCGAGTCAGCAAGCAGAAGGCGGTCGACAATCTCGGGGCAGACGTGGCTGACATCGTGCGGGCGCACGTCAACTCGGCCAACTTCCCGCCTGCCTTGAAGGTTGAAACGGTTCGTCGCAAAGGCCACGCGAAGACCATGGTCGACAGCGGAAAGATGATGCAATCAATCACACACAGGGTGAATGGTAAATGAGCCAGTTCAGAGTTCCCGTGATGTTTCACTGGACCCAGCCAGGTCGCTACGAGCGCGGCCAGTGGGTTGCTGGCGCCGCAGTTGATCGCGAGATCGAGGCGTCGGTTCAGCCCGCGGCCATGCAGGACATCAACGACCTGCCTGAAGGCGAGCGCTTCGGCCAAATGATCAAGATCTACACCGACGACGACACGATCCCGGTCCACGGGTACGGCCAGGAGCGCGTCACGATCACGTGGCGTGACCAGCAATGGATCGTGATCAGCGATGAGGCCCACTTCGGCGGCGTGATCGAGCACAGGAAGCTGATCGCCCGACGTGTGGTGGCCGTCGAGGAGCAGCAGCCGTGACGCACGATGAGCTGTACGCATACCTGAAGGCCGCCGGGGCGCCAGAGGTGATCTTCAGTCACCAGAACGCCCCAAGACCCAAGCCACCCTACGTGCTGGTCGAGGAGACCGGTGTGACTGGCGTGCGCGAGGAGTACTGCCCACAGGACGCCCGGAGATACGCCGAGTACGCGGTCAACTGCCGGATCCAGTGGCACGGCGCGAGGGCCTTGATCAACCTGTCGCTCCTTCGTACCAAAGCCCCGCAGCTCCGCTGGACTGGCGATGTGCAACGGATCCCGACGTCGCTGGAAGATATCCAGTGGGAGGATCGAGCCACGTGCGACGCCGCATACCACCTCATTGAGCCCGTCACAGCGCCCGAGGCGGATGGTATCATTGACACTGTATCCACGACGCCGACCATCAATGAGCGGCAGTGGCCCGCATTCATTTCACGGAGGCCTTGATGGCAACTCTGGACGATATCGTCTCGGTGGACATCCACCTCAACACGACCGGCATCGGCCGTGCCAACTTCGGCACGATCATGGTCTTCTCGCGCAACACGGACTACGTGCCGGGCAAAGCTCCGGCCGCGGATTCTGTGTCAACCTACAACCGCCTGTCTGACATCAACAACGTGGTGGCGATCAACACGCCTACACACCGGGTGCTTACCGCGATCTTCTCGCAGTCCCCGCGGCCCCGGTCGGTGAAGGTCTTCATGTCAGCGCTTGGCGCGTCCGGCAAATGGACTTCTGCCAACCTGGCCACGGCCATCCAGAAGGATTCTGACTGGTACGCCGCTGTGATTGCGGGCGAGTCGCTCGACATGATCGAGTTCGCAAAAGCAATCGAGGGCGAGCGCCGCCTGTTCGTGACCGACCAGATTACCCCCAAGGCCGCCAAGGATCAGAACCTGTACCGGACCGCCGTAGTCGTTGGCGACGAAGGGGCTGGCGTGACCGCCGGCGCCTGGGCTGCCAAGTGCCTGGGCTATGCTGCTGGATCCGAGACCTGGGCGCTGAAGCAGCTGTCCGGCGTGCGGCCTGCCTCACTGACTCCGCAACAGGATCAGGAGGTACTGAACAACAACGGCACCGTGTTCAGCCGGATGAGCGCGAACCTGAACCTGACCCGTGGCGGCAAGGTTGCCGGCGGCGAGTGGGTTGACGTGATCCGCTTCCGCGACTGGTTGCAGGACGTGATGCAGACCAACCTGGTGGCAACCCTGATCAATCGCCCGAAGCTGCCGTACACGGACGAGGGGCTGGCTGTCATCGAATCCTCGATGATCAAGTCCTTGGAAGAGGGCGTGAAGGCCGGCGGCGTGGTTGACTGGCGCGACAACGGCGAGGGTCAGCTGGTTCGCGGCTACACCGTGACCGTCCCGCAAGCCAAGGATGTGCCATTCAACACCAAGGCCTCCCGCGTCGCTCACGTGTCGTTCTCGGCCTACCTGACCGGCGCGATCCACGCCATCGAGGTGACGGGCTCCTTCACTTACGATGGCGCCTTGTGATAGGATGCGCCGTCAGCCTCAATGAGGCCATGGATTGAAACACCTACGACGGCACACCGTGACAGATTCTGAGGGGCCTCGGCCCCTCCTCTCAAAGGATTCAAAATGGCAATCACCCAAGCATTCAACCCCGCTGACATTGTCGTGACCGTCGGCCACGTGACCGTCAGCAACCTGTCGGAAGACGACGCCGTCGTGATCGAGCGCCGGTCGGATGGCATGCAGTTTGCCGTCGGCCTTGATGGCAAAGTTGCTCCCACGCTGTCGGCTGACCAGACTGCCACGATCAAGATCAGCGTGCTGGCCACGTCTGACACACACAAGGCGCTGCAGGCCTTGACCGGCTACGGCACGCCCGCCCTGTCCACGGCCTCAATCCCCATCACCGTGATCGACAAGTCGAGCGGCACGCGCCTGGCCTTGGCCCCGGTCTGCTACCTGTCCAAAGGCCCTGGTCTGAGCATCAGCAAGTCCCTGGGCTCCCGCGAGTGGGAGTTCTTGGCTGAGCAAGTGCTGACCTCGTTCTGATACAATTCAGAGCATCCCTGGCCCGCCAGCCTCGGCGGGCCTTTTTTTTGGGCAACAAGACAATGCAGATCGAATCCATCATCAACGGCCGTACTTACCGTTACATGCAACTTAACGCATTCGACGCTCACAAGCTGGTGCTCCAGCTGGTGAAGACCCTGGGGCCGGCGCTAGGCTCCGTGTCGATGGATGCTGATGTGACCTCTCTGATCGGCAAGCTGGCCGAGATTGGCGACCCCGTGCAGGATATCGCCCTGCCGATGTGGCAGAAAGCCGCCATGACGTGTGACGGCAAGCCCCTGCGCTCCGAGGCCGACGTGAACGCCCTATTCACCGCCGAGAGCATCGGCGACCTGTACGAGCTGGCCGTGATCAGCATCAAGGAGCAGGTGGGCCCGGCTTTCACGAGGGCGCTCACCCGGTTTGGCGCCCATTCGTGAGGGGGCACGAGGATGGGGCGCTACCCGGAAGACTCCGGGCCGATGTGGAAGAGCAGTTCGTGATCTGGCGCCCCATCCTCGAGGGCATGGTCTCTCTAGAGGCCGTGGAAACCGGGGCCGTCTCACTTGGACGGCTGATGCAACTGAATGGCCTGCTGGATATGCGGGCGTCAATCCAACGAGAGGCAAGCAATGATCGTTCGTGAGCTCGTGACCCGACTGGGATTCCAGACGGACACAGTCTCCTTGAAGAGGTACGAGGGTGCCGTTGACCAGGCTAAGCGCTCCACGGAGCGGGCGGCCACGGCCATGAAGGCAGCGTTTGCCCTTGTGGGTGTGGCTGGCCTGGCCGCATTCGGTCGCAAGCTGGCCGAGGTGGGTGACCGCATCAACACGATGAAGGATCGCCTGAAGTCGCTGTCACAAGGGGGTGACTTCGATCAGCTGGCCGACCGCGCCCGATCGCTGGGCGCTGGCATGGATAGCTACATCGATGGTTACATCATGCTGGCCAACGCCACGGACGGCGTGTTGGCCAACCAGCAGGAAGTCACGGAGATCCTCGATACCCTCAACGCCGGCCTGAAGGCATCCGGGGCCGATGCAGGCACGGCTGCTGGCGTGATGCGTCAGTTCGGGCAGGCGCTGGGCTCTGGCACGCTTCGTGGTGACGAACTGAACTCCATGAATGAGGGCGCCGGCGTTCTGATGCGTGAGCTGGCACGAGCCATCCTCGGGCCTCAAGGCACCGTGGGGGCCCTCAAGAAGATGGCCGAGCAAGGCAAGCTGACCACGGAGGTTGTGCTGGCCGGCATGCGGAAGATCGGCCCGAGCTTGCGTGCACAGACCGAGGGCATGGGGCGCACCGTCGGGCAGGCGACGCAAGGGCTGCGGGACACGATCGACCGTGTGATCGCCAGATTTGATGCCGCCACGGGGTTCACCAGGCGGCTGGCAGACGGACTGGACTGGATGTCCAGGGCGATCGAGCGCGGGGTCCAGTTTCTGGGTGGAATGGATACCATCGTCAACACGCTGGGGATAACCCTCGGGGTTATCGCGACCGCTCATCTCCCTGCCGTGGTTGCGGGGCTGACTGCTGCCGCGCGGGCTGCTTGGGCGTTCGTGGCGCCATTCGCCCCTGCCATCGCTGCGGCCGCCGCCATCTTCATTGTGGTACAGGACCTGTACACCTGGATCAACGGACAGGACTCCCTGGCCGGCCGGCTGTTCGGGCCGTTCGAGGATGTGGCAAAGGCCGTTCGCGCGCAGATTGCCGCCGTCCGTCAGTGGGTCTCGGACCTGATGACCACAGTAGACAACCTGTGGAAGCGCGTATCCAGCATAAGCGGCCTCAAGGGGCTGGCAAGCGACGCCGCCTCAGCCGTCGGCAAAGGGGTGTCTGGCGTTGCCTCGGCTGCCGGATCGTTCGTAGCAGACACAGCCTCATCGGCCTGGAGTTCGATCAAAGGCGCCTTTGGGTTCAAGCAGGATGTGACGGCCACAACGACGATCAACATTCAGGGCAAGGCTGATCAGGCTACAATCAACGAGATTGGCCGCGTGACCGAGCGATCTGTCAGAGGGGCCGCGTCTGAGGCTGCGAAACGATGAACTACGTGATTGACGGACGGTCGGGCGTCCTGAAAAGCTGGGGCGCCCTGAATGCCGACATTCAGCTGACGGCCGTTACCTCGTTCGAGGTCAAGGATCAGCGGAGGCTGTCCACCTACGCCGGTGCCTGGGGTGGCTTCGACGTGATGACGGGCATCGGGCCGACCGAGCGCGTACTGACGGTCAAGGGCCGGGTGAGTAATGACCTGTTGAGCAGGGATGCCACGGCCCGCACTCGAGCCACACTGGATCGACTGATGGAGTCCCAGGAGCCGGTGGCCTATGTGAGCCCCGTGGCCAGCATCCCTCGCGGCATCCTGACCGGCGTGACTGTCACGCAGGTCGGAGTGTCAGCCGTGGATGTGGAGCTGACCATCCGCGCCGTGCGCACCGTGGAGGCGGAATCGGTTGCTGGCGAAAAGGCTCCTCCTCGGGCAAAGAAGGGCGGCAAAACCGGGGATAAACCATCCGGCGCTTTGAATGGCAAAGCCAAGAGTGATAGGGCGGCGTCAAAGCCGGCTGCCGATGCGCCGCAGGACAAGCGCAGTCTGGCGGTCAAGATTGTCGACTCGGCATCTGGTGCATTTAATGGAGTCTTGAAATGGAATCCGTTCTGACGGGTTATCACACCGTAGAAGGGCAGCAGCACACATGGGTGTGGGGCGGGGCGACGTTCCACGCCAGGTGGAACCGCGTGCTCTGGCAATGGGCTGTGGTTGTTGAGCGCAAGGGGCGGCGGGCCCTGGGCAATGGGTCAGCCAAGGTGACCACGGCCTCTATCCAGCACATCGGTGACGGGGTGTTCGAATGCAAGACGTGGTGATCACGCTGGTCGGCGAGGGCGGCAGCTACCGCCTCATCGGAGCCTGTAGTTCAATCGAGGTCGTGCGAGCAGAGGACGGCAAGGCCTCCGATGTGACAGTCAAGCTGCAGGACGTGCCTCGAGCCATTGGCCAGCAATCGACGGGTGGGGCCTATCACACGGTCAGGATCGAGCATCCGGTGCTGCCGATTTCGGCTGACGTTGTCAATGTGGCCTGGGATGTCACGGCAGGTGAGCTGACGGTCTCGGGCGGGGAGGACGCAGCCACATGGAACACCCTGCGCGTGGCCCTGTCATTCCCGTCAAGCACGCCGGTTCAGCAGGTGGCCCAAACCGTGGCGGCTGCGGCTGGGTTGCCAGTGATTGGCGCCGATTCGGCTGTATTGCCAACCTGCCCCCGCACATTCAGCTGCCTGTGGCGGGACGCCATGCGGCAGACCTTTGGGCGGAAGTGGGCGGTCACGGCGTCCGGCGTCGTGTGCGGCGGCGAGGCGGCGGCGGTGACTATCAACGACCGGACGGCCTACGGCGTGACGCAGGTCCGCAGAGAGCGCCTGGACGACGGCTCTGTTGTTGTCAAGGCCACCGTAGTCCTCCCCCTCACGCCGTGCGACGTGGGCGCAAAGGTATCGGGCCTCGTGGGCGAGATCGGTGTGGCCGGCAGGGTTACCAAGGTCACCCACGTGATAACATGGCACGAATCCTTGACAACCATTGAGGTTGAGCGTGAGTGATGTTCAGATCGTGACCGGCGTCATTCGGTCCGTGAAGGGGGCGCTGGCCGTGGTGACACCCAATGGCCGCGGTGACGACCAGGCCCCGTGGCCAGATGTGCAAGATTGCCGGATTCTAACGCTGACCGGATCCGCCGGATCCGCCTCCCTGGCTATGCAAGCCATGGCGGGTGACGAGTGTCTCTTGCTATTTGCGGGCGAGGACAAGACATCACCATACTGCCTGCCATGCTCGGTGTCGGCACCCGGGGTTGTGTCCTTGCGACACGGCGCATCGCACGTAACGGTCAGCGAGTCGTCAATCACGGCGCAGGCCGGGGCAAGCTCCATCACATTGACAAGCACATCAGCCACTGTGCGGGCCAACTCAATCAGCCTCCGCGGCAACGTGACTGTGACGGGTAGCCTCTCGGTGTCCGGGGCAATGACCAACGGCAACAAGAACATCGGGGCCAGCCACAGGCACAGCAACGGCACGGCTCAGGACGGAAACACGGGGGCGGTAGTATGAAGGACTTTCAGCTCAACGCCGATGGGGACCTGGCTGACGGTAATCTGGCCGAGGATGATGAGTCCATTGCCCAGTCATGCAAGATCGCCCTTCAGGCCTGGAAGGGGGAGTCCCCTCTCCAGCCAGATCGCGGCACCGATTGGCACAGACTGGCCTCCCACGGCCGGGAGCAGAACGCCGTGAGCGCGGTCATTGCGGCCATCGCCCGTGTGAAAGGGGTGTCAACCTTCGGTATCACGGGTGTTAGAATTGACCCGACCACACGGATAGTCTCTGTGGACGTGCAGATCAACGGAACAGGACAGACGATCAATGTTTGATGTGACACAAGGGGCGCCCAACGTCTCCGACATCCGGCAGCGGCTCTCGGAGCGAATCGTTGCTTCGATACCCGACGCAGACACAGGCAGAGATTCGGCTCTCGGGCAACTGTTGGACATCGTGGCCGAAGAGGCCGCCCTGTCCTACGAGTACGCCGAACACGCCTATCTGCAAAGCAAACTGGCCACGGCAACTGGGGCAGCCCTGGACGATATTGCCGCAATTGTCGACGTGCAGCGCCGGCGCGGCACTACGCCCCTGTACTCCGCATTCGTGATTGGCACCCCACCGGACGTGGTCAAGTTTGACAGCGGATCATCGGGCAACATCACCAAACGCTCCGCGGGCCGGTTTGGCTACCTCAGGTCATCGATTAGGTATCCGGGCGCGGCAACATCAGAGTCCGCCCTGATGTCATCGAAAAATCTGGTGGCTCGCGGTGACATCTTGATCCATCGTGACACGGTGTACGGCGCCCCCGTGGCACTGGAGGCTATCGGGGCCACTGACCTGTCGTACGTGGAGTTTGACACCCGTCCGTCTGACGTCACCGGGGACGGTTGGCAGGTCGTGGCCCCGAACCCGCCGATGCGGTCATCTGGTAACGTGGACGACGAGTCAGACGACTCCCTTCGGGCCCGGGTCCGCCCGCAGACACAGTTGATCGGCGGCACGATCGCAGCCATCGAGGCGGCCCTGGTCGCTGAGGGTATGCCGGCCACGGTGGGTGAGTGGCTTGCTCCATCCTTGTCTCCGCAAGGACAACCCCCGGGCACAATCACGATCGCTTTCCACGCCCCGGTGAATGCGGCCAAGGCGGGTGCAGCCATCAAGCGTGCACGCCCTGCCGGCATACCGACCTGGGCCCCGGAAACCGGCGGATACTTTGACGCAGACTCAGGCGAGCGGTGGATTGTGTCCGCCACCCGCATGGTGGACGTGACCATTCAAGCGGTTACGGTTGTGCCCGGACAAGTTCGCAACAACCTGGCAGCCGACGCCATCATCCGCCGCGAAGTCGTCAAGCCCGGCGTCATCTACGGCCAGAAGATCGCCGCTGTGCTGGCCAACGAACTGCCGTGGCTGCTGGACTGCACGATCCTTCTCAATGGCTCACCGAGTCTCCCGGCTGACGCCAGAACCTCCGAAGTGGGTACCATCACATGGACCAGCTGACCTGGCTGCAACAGAGCCTGCAGAAGCCCAGGCTCTCGGCCCTGGCTCGTACCTTGGCCGAGGTGTTTCCTCGGTCGAGTGTCCCGCGCGTTGCGCTCGGACCCCAGGACACCTCCCGTGGTACGTACAACAGCGCATCAAAACTGGCGCCCGATCATCTTGAGTACCCCGGATTCATTCTTCGGTACCGGGAAATGAACGCCGGTGGGAACTACGTCAACCACGGCTGGGCGCGGCCGCGCGTTGACCATATCGGCGTGCTGGGCGGCCAGGTCACAGTTGCCAACGACGGATTCTTTTCCGGGATCGTCTGGCGGGAAGATGACCTGAATCCGTGGAACATCTACACCGAAACGCCGGACTCGCGGTTCTCCTTCACTGTGCGCCCCCGCGTTAACCCGACAATTGCACGGGAGTCACTGTCTGGGTTCACGTCGCTCGTACCTTCTCTCCCCGGGTTGCTGACCAACGAGGGTGAGACGGCTCTTCTGGATTCTGATGGTACAATCCTGCTGACCGACGCCCTGGCATTTGAGGAACCAATCTCTCGCGGATTCACCTCGATCCAGTGGTTGACGGAATTTGAAACCAGAAGGGCCTAAATGAAACACTTCGCACCCAGTGACGAATCGTCGAATCCGGCGAACAGTCAGTACAACAACCACCGCACTCCGCCGCGCTCGATCATGGCGGCGGGTTTTATGGGGGCGCGCCCGGGGCGAATCGGAACCCCCGTGGTGGCCGAGTGGTTCAACTGGCTGTTCTCTCAGCTGACCGTGTCCGCGCCGTTCTACATGGCCAAGCCGGATTCCGGCCAGATCTCGATCCCGAACCTGTTCGCCTACCGTGTGGACGCAACTCAAATCATCAAGGCCTTCGAGATTCGCGGCTTTGCTGACGATGGCTCGCTGTCCAACCGCAAGCTCGTGCCGATGCCAAACTACCGCGTGGGCAGTACCGCCGCACCTATCAACGGGGTAGTTGTGGCGGCGGACGTCATCAACATCAACGTCAACACGACCTGTGGTAGCGCGTCCAAGCACGTACTCATTCAACCCTTGACCGAGGCACCCTAATCATGGCGCTGACCGCTACCGAAGAGAATCAACTGCGCGAGCTGCTGCGTCGCACAAACGTCACGTCCAGCGGAAAGCTGGCCCGCGACCTGACCGCATGGACCGGCGCCCAGCCATCACAGGAATGGATCTCGTCCATCGGGAACCGTCTTGTGCGAACGACCGGTCACGAGGTTGCAACGATGGCAACCCTGGCCAACGTGACCGGCGGTAACGCATCCTCGGCATCCAGTGCAGTCAACCACTTGATGACCCGTGACGCGACTCGCGCCGAGATCACCCGGATGACGCAGGCGCCGATCAACGACGCCGCCAACCTGGGCAGAACAGCCCAGGCCTCAGCCAACGCCAACACGACGTCGATCAACAACCTGCGGTCTGATCATAACGGGCGTCTCACCGGCCTCGAGAACTGGCGCCGTTCGTTTGTGGATCCGGGGCTGGAGCGCCGCATCGGCGTGGTAGGCGGCGTGTACGAATCCAACCCGATCATGCAGGCCGGCCCGATGAACCCGCCGGGTGGTGATATCACAAACCGCACGCACAGGTTCGGAGTGGCGCTGACCCGTGACCCGGTGATCTTCTTTTCGCTGCAAGGGGATGTGAACTACCCCCGCTACGAGTTCCTGGTCGAGGGCAACCGCGTGGTCGGCTTCACGCTGTTCCACTCGCCCCCGCCGGGGCGCTGGGTGGCCATCGGCCAGCAGGCGTAAATCCCGCCTGTGCTAGAATCTATCGGGCCGGGATCTCCGGCCCGTGTCATTTTCGCGACAGGCGACATCAGATGGACCTCAACGACCTTCAGCGTCTGGCATCAATCCTCACTCCGTTCGCTCTGGCGTGGGTGGCGACCATTCAAGCGCGCATCACCAAGCAGTCTGATCAGCTGTCCGATCTTGAGCGCCGCGTGATGCAGGCCCGCGTGGAGGCCCAGAAGGAGGCCGTGAGTCGCAGCGAGATCGAGCGCCTGTCCGCCCAGATGGGGCAGGTCATCGCAATGATGCGCCAACAGACGGGGCAGCTGTCGCGCCTCGAGGACCGAATGGAGAGCCAACGCCGTGGCTAAGCCGAACGAGAGAGACCTAGAGCGCCTCAAAGGCGTGGATACCGTGCTGGCCGCGGTGGCCCTGCAGGTGATCTTGCGCCACCCTGTCGAGTGCCATGTGACTGAAGGGCTTCGCACAGCGGCTCGCCAGAAGGAGCTCGTGGCGGCCGGCAAATCCAAGGTCTTGGACAGCAAGCACTTGACTGGCCACGCAGTGGACCTGGTTGTGATGCCGGGTGGCAAGCCGGACTGGACCCCGAAGGCCTACACAGAGCTGGCACGGACCTTTGCACAGGTAGCGCTGGAGTTCGGGTTGCCGGTACGCTGGGGCGGTTCCTGGCGCTGGATCAGTGGGCCGAAGTGCAGTGATTACCCCTTCCTGGCCGCCAAATTCTTCGATGGACCGCACTTTGAGGTGGAAAGATGATGCTGATTGATGACTGGAAGCAAGCGTACAGGCTGTTCAGCGTGCAGGTAGCTGCAGCACTGGTGGCACTGGAGGTGGCAGGGGGTTACCTGCCCGAACTGAAGGAGTACCTGGGTGATGACTTTGGCAAGTGGATTGGCCTCGCTATCATCATTGCTCGCATCATCCGCCAGACGCCTGCCCATGTGGGCGCTGACCCACGGGGTGGCGGCAATCCTGGGGATGCTGGCAATACACCAGTGGCACGAGGCGAAGAGTGATGCCCAACACATCCGGGCGCTGGAGCAGATCGCCAGGGCTGAGCGCGCAGGACTGCAGCGTGCACAGCAGATCGACCGGAAGTATCGGGCCGAGCTCCGTCGTCTGCGGGCTGATGCTGGCAAGCACACTGGTAGCCTGCACGACCGCAACGCCAGTGGCACCGGTCACACCATCAGCACTCCAGGAGGCGCCGCCGGATGGCGACTTTCGGATGAGGCTGGAGCGTTTCTTCGGGGAGAGGCCGACAGAGCGGACGAACTGAGGGCCTGGGCGGATGCCTGCTGGGCGTACGTGCAACAGGTCCAGAAATGAAAAAAGGGGGTAATACTACCCCCTTTCTCGTATCCATTGACTCCATTCAATCGCATTTCTCGCCGATGAGGTCAAACAGCTCTCGACCACGGCGCTTCATGTCGGGCGACGGGGATCCTCGCATGGCCTTGGCAATATCACGCCCCCGTGCACAGGTGGCGGGATCCCCGGCAGCCACATCGGTCTCGACGGTAGAGAGCTCGTGAGAGGCAATGCTCCTGTGCTTGCTCGGCATACTCTCGGGCGAGGTCAGGTACTGGAACACGATGTACCCCTTGGGAGAGAGTCCATACGGCTGACAATCCGGACCGAGGTAGTTGCACCAGTTGGCGGCCACAGCGCCCTGGTGGGCCGACTCGGTGGCGCGCACAGAGCAGGAATGGATCAGGGCGAAGGCAGCGATGGCTGCGTAGACGAGGAAGAGGCGAAGCGCGCACATGGGGCTTATCTCCTGGTGATGTTGACGATGAACTCATTCTCATGGAATCGAGCGTGACACTGCGCGTTTCCGATCCGCTCGCTCCAGGTGAATCCGCCCTGGGCCCCAAGGTCCCCGGGCCGCTGTGTCAAGCCCTCCGCGCCAATCAGGTCTCGCTGATGGGGTTGGATTTGGTGGACGGCAACCCGGAGGCCATCGTGATTATCAACGCCGACGATGTAGTGGCCAACCTGGAACCAACCAGGGGTGACGTCGTTATCGTTGATCTCGGGCTCCAGGGCATCGTAGGCCGTCTCACGGAGCTGTGGCTGCTTGATGGCCTGAAGAGCGCCCCAGACCAGGGCCTCGCGGCGAGCACGGGCTTCGGAGCGGTCATCACTGTCCCGCATCCGATCCTCTTCGGCCCGAAAGCCGTAGGTTGTGGTGGTCATCATGATTGAGTGACTCCTTGGAAAAAGGGGAGGGCCCCGAAGGGCCCTTGTTGCATCAGATCTCGAGGAACTCGAGGAAGCTGTAGCCGACCGGAATTGTGACGGGATCCGTGCCGCGATTCAGGATGGCAACCCTCACCTCGCGGTCAGCAGGGACGGCCGTGGTCAGCAGCTCGCACATATCGAGCACGCCGTCTTCGTATTTGTCGATGGCCAGGATCAGGCTCTGATCAGTGAACAGGCCGGTGCCGACCCTCTGAACCTGCCCCGGCTGGATGACAACGTGCTCAGCGGAGTCGATGATGCCGGAGGACGGGGAGACGCGGACCGAGGATGCGTCGGGAACGAGTTTGGTGAACATGGTGTTTGCTCCAAGTGTGGTTGAGTCGTTTCAATTCACACGCCTGTGTGAGGCGCGATGTTTGCTGCATTCAGACTTCACTCAGCTCGGTTTCGAAGAAAACCGGCATCGTGATGCCCAGGTAGCGGTGAGCCTTGAGGATGGCCATCGCTTGTGTGTGTGCATCGTAGCTCAGGGGGTTCACCTTGTCAAGGCCTTTGGTGAACTGTGCAACAGGGGTTTTGCGGCCACGGAAGTCCTGGGTGTACAGCACACCGTTGTTGCTGATAACGGCGCAGAGGGCTTGGGTGGCGTAGCCGCGGGCGATTTGACGATCCATGATGAAACCCGTTGAAGAGTTGGTGTGTCGATGGGGTGTATTTTGCCCCATCTCATCACGCGTATCAACCACCGTCTATCGGTCGAACCGGCGGTAGGCGGCCGCTAGCAGCCGGCCTACAATGGGCAGGGAGGCCAACAACGCCAGCCTCACCTCCTCGTCATGAATCCTGGCTGCAGTCAGAATGATGATGCCGGCGACAAACAGCAGAGCATCGAGCACAAGCAGGACAAAGGCGATTACGTCAGCATTCATTTGCTACCCCGTATGAGTCAACCCCGCCGGAGCGGGGTATTCATCAGATGGTCTTCAGTAGGTGTTTCCGCTTCTCATGGACCAGGAACCGGGACTGTGACCAGCCACCGCAGTCGGAGCAGCGGTATCGCTGGTAACGGCCGGCCACGGTGGTGGTGAAGCCGCGGGGCACGATATCGGCCGATCCACAGCGGGGGCAGTGATGAGCCTCCTCTTCGCGACCCTCGGACTGCGGCACCAGGCCAGCAAACTGCGGGCCACGAGCCCATGGCAGGACACGGTTCAGCAGCTCGCACATGGCCTCAACGTCCATGTTGTTGTAGAGCCGCATCTCACGCTCGGCAGCCGGATTGCGGTTCAGCCACTCGATCCAGAGCTGCAGCCCCGGGAACTTGGAGTGTGACCGCTTGGACCGGGCCTGGTCCTTGGTTAGCCACGCCAGTTTGTAGGAGGCTTGGCCGCCGATCTGGCGAGCCATCAGCATCGTGTCCAGGATCTTGGGCTTGGGCAGAGGGGACAGCCCGCAGCGATAGAACGCCCCATTGATCATCGGCCAATCGAACCGTGCCCCGTTGTGGGCAATCACATGGGTGGCACCCTTCAGGATCTCCCACAGGGCTGTGACCAGCCGCTTGTCATCCCGCTGGTTGGCCTGCTCGAAGGTGGAGAGGTACTTGGCTTTCTTGACCCTGCCAAACTCCCATTCTGCCCACGAGAATGAGATCAGGGTGGACTCCTGTTGGATGTGGTCGATACCAATGACCTGCTTGCCAGTGCGCCAGACGTAGGCGACACATGGGGCAGTCTCGATGTCAAGGGCGATGACGCGCGGGGCGTCATGAGGTTTCTTTGCTTTCACTTGGCGTTGTCCAAAATAGATGCGGCGAACTGGGACATCTTCTCGATACCCCGATCGTTGCGGAAGATGATATCGCCCTTTGCACGAGCGATACCAGTCTCAGATGCATGAGCGGGTACCGCGAGCATCTCTGCGGTTGGTTTGCGGCTGATGTGGACGATTGTTCCGCCCAGCGAGCGAATCAGTCCAGCCTCGTTGTCAAACCGAACATCGGGCACGCACACGCAGTGGGCAGAATCATCCAGCTCATGCTGCCAGACACACAGCCACAGGTGGGGCAGCAGGGCCCGCCCCCACTCCGTGCCAAGGGTCTGCATCATGACACGAGGGGTCACCTTCCCGTCAAGGAAGGGCACGGGACAATTCTTCGATAGGTCTGACACATCCACCCCGATGGAGGCCAGCATCCGCTTCAGCGGCCCGGCAAAGGGTTGCTCGCTGAACTTCTGACCACGGAACTCGACGAGCCGGCGGAACTCGCCTGCGAGGGTGGATTTGCCCGATTGTGCAGGGCCTGCGATGCCAATGAGGATCATGGTTACTCCCAGTCGTTGTGGTTGCTGAGCCCTGAGCTGATGACAGCGAAGCCGGTCAGGGCAATGAGGGTGGCGGAGATGAGACCGATCAAGGTCATGGAATTATTCTCCTTGTGAATGTTTGGTGATTTTCTCGAACCTGCGAACCGCGGCCCGGGCCTTGATCTCCATGAGGATGAAGATCAGGGCCGTGGCGATCAGGATGAGGACAAGGACTGTGATGGGGTGCATGATGTGAATGCCTCTAGGAAGGGCTAGAAGGCCCCTAGGAGCTCGCGAAGGCGTTGGATGGTGTTACCCCTTACCGATGCCATGAAACGCGCCCAAGGGGGCGTAGCCCGCGCCAGGGACCGCAGGATGCTGATTCGTTTGCTCGGCAAGCTCAGGTGCACGTGCGGTCGAATTCAGCTCTGCCTTGTATCGCGGGGCTACGAGGTGGAGTATGCCTCGCACAAGGGGGCAGGTCAAGTGCCGTTTGTCGCCCGCGTGACCGGCGTGCGAGTAGCCGATGGATTGTCACCCCTCAGGAAGATCTCGAGCATTGTGCGCGCCCTCTCCTCCGCCACCCCTTCCGCCTTCATGGAACCAAGCCTCTTGAGCAGCGAGCGCACGTCCTTGGGGGATTCGGAGCACACCCTCCGGCAGCTCCATCCATTCGGCACGTACGCCCCGTTCGCCAGCAGGTCGCGGCCCAGCTCGGAGCTGCCTAAGATCATCAGCGACTCCCCGTGGGGCGAGGTGTACGCCACGTACTCGTCACGACGCCTTTGGCGCGGGGCCTTGTCCTTGCCACGCACGCCTGGCTGTGAGGGGGCGATCGCGGGGGTGATGGGCTGTTGCTTTCCTGGTTGGCGAGGCGGCCCCCATTCCTCTCCTGGGGCAACGGCCTCGGCCTCCATGGCTCTGTACTCGGCCAGCCTCTTGGTCGCCAACTCAAGGTCACCGCCGGCCTGCAGCCACGTGTGTGTGTGTGCACGGATGCTCTTCAGGTACCCACCCTGCGAGCCCTCAAGCTCGCCGAGCTGCTTAGGCTCCAGCCGGGACACGATCAGGGACCGGTTCGGATCATCAAACCGCTCAAGCGGCTTGAGCTTCATCCTCAGGAACATCCAGCCATCGACCTTGGCCGGTCTCGCGTCGATGGCGTTGCCCTCGATAACGGATCGAGTGATGACGGGTTGGGCTGCCTCAGCCGGGGCGAGCACAGGGTACAGCATGAGGGCGAAGGGCGTACTGCTCATGACACCTCCTTGTGTCAGTTGATGAGTGACGCCAATCATGGCCCGCCCCTCGCACAGTTGTCAAGGGTGCGAGCACAGGTGGCGAGAAGGGCTCGGGGCGAGCCGGCCCCACCACCCCGCCCACCCCGGGGAGGTGCCACTGCCGCCCCGGGGGACTTTTAGCAAATTATCCTCCCCGGGACTTTTAGCAAATTATCCTCCCCCCTCGGACTTTTAGCAAATTATCCTCCCCGGGGGACTTTTAGCAAATATCTTCTCCCTTATTAGGACCTTGGTTTTTAGGGGGGTACAGGCATATAAGATGACCACGATATAGATATTTGCTAAAACGTAAGTCGTTGATCTTTCAGCAAATTTGCTAAAGGGTAGATAATCCACAATTTGCTAAAGGGTAGATAATGACTTCATCCTACCCTTTAGCAAATGAGCTTTTGTGTCTCAGGATTTAACAAATTTGCACTTGCTAAAAGTATCCTCCCCGGGCTGGGGAGGATAGTTTGGGCACTTTTAGCAAATTGGGGTCAGATACTTTTAGCAAATTACCCAGATAGTTGAGGGTACTTTTAGCAAATTTGACTGCCTAGAAGATAGGCAAAAAAAGACCCGCCGAAGCGGGTCGTAGCCTGTGGATAACCTGTGGATAACTCCCCGCTAGAAGAGCTCCGGCTCCTCCTCCTCACCCCCCGTGATTGCCCCCACCACCCCTGTGCGGGAGAGTGAGATCATGGGCTCAGAGGCATCCGGGTCGACCGAGGGGAGGAGGTGTTCGGACGCGATCACAGCGTCGCCTGCCTGCGGCTCGGGGTGCAAATCCGGGTGCTCGGCCCGCCAGTCAGGGGACCCTTGCGGGTTGTGTGAGGTCGGTCTCCTCGGGTCCGGGAAGCCCTTCCGGACCTCCCCGGAGGAGGTGTGTGAGGCAGTATCAGAGGCCAGTGTTGCCCCGCGGACGAGGAGCATGCAGCCCTTGGCGCCCAGTTCCCCGCCCTCCTGTGACTGGATGTAGGAGAGCAACCTCTTGGCGTAGGCAGCGTTCACATGGATGGCGATGAGCTCCGCCTCCTCTGCGGGGAGCGAGGACTCCTTCTCAACCCGGTACATGAGCGCCCCCGTGGGGGCGTCATGGAACATGCACACACGGCACGCGCCGTGCTCGGGGTCCCCGGGCTCCCCTGTGACCGGCCCCGAGGCGTCGGCGTAGGTGATCATTTCAGGGCCTCCTTGACCTTCTGGGCACGGCCACGCATAGCCAGGGAGGCCAGCGCCAAGGCCTTGGCTTGCTCCCGGCCATTCGGGTAGATGGCCTCAACGGAGACCACCAGGTTACCGTTCCTGCCCCGTGTGGCGGCGAAGACCCGGCCCTTGGCCGTGAAGGTGGAGACGTTACCGCAGGCAGCCTCGATCAGCATCTGACCGGCGTCGCTCCGGCTCTTGCCACGCAGGTCGTAGGCGTTCAGGATGTCCAGCAGGCAGCGGGCGGGGTGGGCTTCGTAGATCATGGTTGATATCACTCCTGGTGATAGGTTGATGGTTCAGTGGACCAGCGGGTTGCCGGCTTTGCGTTCCGCAAGGAATGACTCGTGTGCTCGCTCGCAACTGGCATTGGGATTGATCATTGCCAGAGCGCGGCAGACGTGGACAAGCTTGTCTTTGCCCATCTCCCCGTTCTCGATCTCCCTGAGGGCCTTGTTGCGCTCTTTCAGAAGGAGCATCGGGCTTGGGTTCACGTCCTTGATGAAGATGGCGGCGGCCTTGGTGACGTCAGTCACGGCCAGGACAAAGGCTGCGGCCTCCATTTCTTGCTCCCGGGGGAAGCCGTGTGCTTGGGCACCCAGGGGGAGCAGGAGGGCGGCGGCGAGGGCAATGCGTTTCATGGCTTGGGTTCCTTCTGTGGGGCCGGACACGAAGTGTGTCGGGCATGGTGTGCATGATGCCTCGTGTGCTGGAGCTCGTCAAATCGGGCCGACGAACGGCAGGGGCAGAAACAACAAAGGGCGCCGAAGCGCCCTCTGAGGTTGGGTCCTATGGTGTCAGGCAAGGTGGATCAGCTTCAGGAAGCCGAAGAGTTCTTTGGCATCGCTGATTGAATCGGTGATGCCTGCCCTGAGGTAATCCCGTCGGGAGTACAGGACCACGCAGGTGCCCTCGCGGTCGCGGTAGAGGGTCAGCGTACCTCCGTCGGAGCAGTCGACGTCCTCGAGTGCATCTGCGGTTTCGGTAACTCCGCGGATGAAGGAGCGTTGCTCTTGGTGGTTCAGGTCGCCGGAGCGGGAGATGATGGTGTGCATGGCTGGATTACTCCGAGTAGAGGTTCGAGTGAGTGAGGAAGTCATACTTGCTGATGATGTCCTCGTAGCGGTCGCTCATCCACAGCTTGAGGTTGTGGCCGCGCTCCACTGTGCAGGCGTAACCCCCGTGCTCGGTGGCGAAGCGGGCAATGACGACGCCGCTCGGGAACTCGCGGGCCTCCAAGAGGAGGGCTGCGGACAGGATATCGCGAGCCTCTTCCTGTTGCTCGGGACGGTCTTGGGATGCGGTGATGGTGTGCATAATCTGGTTTCCTTTGTCGAGCTACCCAGATGGCGTCTGGGTTGGATGCATTGTGACGGGGTCAGCCCTGCGTGTCAAGCTCTGCCGACGAGTGGTAGGTCATACCGTCTCGGCGGGGTGGCTCGGCCCCCTGGGCACAGGTCACCACCAGTGACTCCCGCCCGCACGCAGAGATTCGATCTCCGCCGATCTCGGACCAGAGGTCGTCGAGAAAGTCCGAGCACATGGCCTGCGTGCCGTCGTAGAAGACCTCGCCGAGTCGCTCGTAATGGGCCACTGGCCTCGATCCGGCTGGCTCGCACACGTAGAGGTCGATGGTTGGGGCTGCGTAGTGAACCACATGGTATCCGTACTCCATTGCCGCCTCCTTTACTCGGTGGCACCGAAATCGCTGTTCAAAAACTTGAGCCACTCGTACTGCTCCCTGATGTTCGCGATGGATTCGTCGACCCATAGCCTTCTCTCTGAGCACCTCTTTATCTCGACGGCATATCGTCCGTCATGGATTTTGTAAAGCGCCAGTCTTGCCCCCGTGTGCATCACGCTTGCTTCGATTGCATTCGCGTCCTGCAGAATTGAGTCGATTTGCGACGAAGGGGCCCGCACATCGTGGGCTTCGGAGATGACGTTCGTGATCATGGTCTTTCTCTGGGGTTTTCCGGGGCCGAAGCCCCGGGGTGGTTGGGTTACTTCTGGACGTTGACAGTCAGATTGACCTGGGGGCGCTGGCACACGTCGCAGGGCTTCGGCGCGACCTTCGCGGGCCTGGCCTTGGGCTTGGCCTTCACCTTGGGCAGCTCCATCGCCTTGGGCACAATCTCGTAGGCCACACACTCCTGCACACGGATCGTGGTTACCATCCGCTGCAGGGCGCCGCCCCGGGAGGTCCCGATCGAACCTCCGGAGCCGGACCCGCCATTGGCCCCGAAGGCCAGGGAGCCAGACGTAGAGACCGTCAGCACCGTGGTGGTCTCGTGCACCTTGTGGCCGATCAGTTGAGTCAGGCCGGGCATCACTTCCACTCGTCGGTACGGCTCATCCAGGTCCGGGGCAAGCCACTGATTCTCACCCAGAGGGACGTTACTGTCCCACACCAGGCCGATCACACGGCCGTTGACGTCGGTCGACATCACCTTCTGACGCGGACCGCAGTAGGGGTCAGCCACCCGGGAGATCTCAGCCGAAGGAGCTACCATCGCGGCGGCGGGCACCGTGACCGGGTTGATCGACAGGCTCTTGTTGTTGTAGCTGTACCCACCCGTGGCCAGAGACGTGTGCGGAGCCAGTTGGATCCCGCCGACGCTGCCGCCTGTTGCGGTTTGACCTTGCCCCTGGCCTTGCTGCTGCTGCTGCTGCGCATGGGCCTCTGGGTTGACGCCATTGACCGAGGCGACGGGGTTGTTGCTCGTGTTGGTGGTGCGGTTGTCCGAGTTGGTCTTGCAGGCATTGACGCCAACGCAGTCAGCGCCAGGGGTGTTGGTGGCCATTGCCGGGGCGGCGATCAGGGCCAGGGACAGGGCGAGGATGGTCTTCTTCATGGTACTGCTCCTTTGTTTGTTTCGGTTCACACAACCCCCGTGGGATTATGGTCTCGACTCGGCGGTGGTTGGTGCTCTGTCGATGGACGTGACTGTACAGGCGGCACCCCTCCATGTCAACCGCCGTGATCGCCCTGGAAACGAAAAAGGGGCCAGACGGCCCCTTCGACCCGACGGACGGTCGAATCTCACACCACCGTCAGCCCTTCGATACGGCGTTGCACGCCCCCGATGTCGGCGTCCATGTCATCGGTCATCAACGACAGAGCGCCATTCGTGGCGGTCACGGACAGGGTCATCCGGCCGCAGGACTTATTGCCCAGCAACTCCGTGCCACGCATCTCGGCCGAGACGCCGAGGACCTCGTCGGCGGCGTAGCGCTTGCCGTAGGTGGACTGCTTGTCGCCAACCTTGGTCCACGACTGGTCTACGGCGATATTGGCAACCCGGTACGGGCCGGTCAGCATGTTGCCCCTCACTTCCGTGGACTGTGCGTCGTTGCCGATGTACACGTGGGCCTGGGCCGTGGTTCCAACGGCCAACGTGACCGTGTTGCCCAGGAAGGCGATGTCCCTCGTCCCGCAGTAGGCCTGCAGACAGCCCTGACCCTCAGCCACGGCCGAGTAGAGGTGGTTGCCTACTACGTCCACGGTCGCAGTCCCGTACGCCGTGTGCACGCCACTGGATTTGAAGTCCACAATCTGATTGCCGACGATCTCACCGTTGGTCGTCGAGTCCTGCATCGAGATTCCGCGGGTGTTGCCCGTGACGACACAACCCTCCACACGGAAGCCGTCCACAGCCGCGAGATTGACCCCGTAGTAGCCGCCCTGAATGAAGCAGTCCTTGAGGTAGGCGCCCTTGGCCCAGGTGCGAACACCTACCGGCACCTTGTTGGCCTGGTAGTGTGTCCGCTGGTTGCTGAGCAGCGTGCCAGCTACCTCCACGCAGGAGATGCCCGCCCCGCCCGTGGGCTGGTTACGCTCATCGGCCATGATGAAGGTGCAGCAACGAGCCTCCAGCCCACCGGACCCCGCCGTGCCCGAAGCCTTCACGCTGACGCAGCGACTCCTGCCTTCTGGGACCTTGTAGTTGCCAGCAACACGGGTGTTCCAGGCGCCTGGGTAGTTCGGCTCGCCGGCGAACAGGCAGCCTTCGAGGATCAGCTTCCCTTCGCAGGCGTAGGCGTACAGGAGGGCCTCCATGTGCTCCGTGTCAGTACCCTTCAGGATGAACACTGTGTCCTTGAACGTCAGATCGTTCTTTCGGTCACGGGGGAGCAGGCCAGCTCGGGCATCCTTCGTCGGCTCGATGACGAACACGCCGCCGACGATGCCGACCGTGTTGTCATGGATCACCAGTTGCTGCCCGCGGATATGGAAGAGCTGCCCAGTCAGGTCGAACGTCGTTCCTGGCCGGGCCAGCTCAAACTGGTCACGAAGGCCTGCGACAGACTGGGGTGCGTCCAGCTTCCATGTGTTGTGCCCGCCAGTGGCTCGAACAAGACCCGAGGTGTCACGGGGTCTTGGCGCCAAAACCTGTGTCGGCTTCAGCTCCATCAGGCCGCCCGGCACTGTGCTTTGATATGGCATTGGTTGCGTCCTTTAACGATTCTCGAGGGAAGAGACCCATTGGTCGAAGGTCTCGATTGTTACATCTCCGTCAATTTTACCCCGGATGATCGACGCCAGCATGGGGAGAAGGTGGCCGTACTGGCAGCCGACGCCCGCCGCCGTGCATGCACGGGTCATGATCACTTGGTCCATGTCGACCCCTAAAACCAGTCTGCGCATGATGCCGCGGAGCTGGCTGGTGGTCGTGACAGGCCACCACACGTCGCGGACAAGCGGCGCTTCCCGGGGGATTGACAGCTTGGCGTACTGAGACGATGTGTCGATCATGGCCACGACGGTTTTTGTTCCGTTGGCCATGACGTGGTTTGTCATAGCTTCGGCCTGCCCCCACGGGATGCCCAGCTTCGCTGCCCACTTGTCCGTGACAAGGAGGCTGATCTTGTCGGTCCAGCTGACCCGGCACCACTGGCGGCCATTCTTGTCAATAACGATGCGGGCTTGGCGGGTCGTTGGTAGCAGGCAAGGGGTGGCGCCCGTCATCGTGCGGGCGGCGTGCACGGTCATCGGTGGTTCGGCGTTGGCCAGCACGTGCTCGGACTTGGTCTGGACCGGGAACTCGTGGCCGCAGACACTGCACACCCATGCCGAGGCGTGGCAGGCCCTCTCGCACACGGGGCAGTACTTCTTGATGGCCTCTCCGGCGCCCTTGATCTTGCGGCCCGGGATCCGCGGATCGTCGATCGGGCCGCAGCGCCCGGCATTGTCCGTGTAGTCCAGCACCAGGCAGTCCACCTTGTCCGGGTGGACACGGGTGCCGCGCCCGAGGATCTGGACCCAGAGGGCCGAGGACTTCGTTGGCCGGAAGCAGGCTAGCACATCGATGTCGGGCACATCGAACCCGGTCGTGAGAGCCGAGACGCTGACCATCCAGCGGAAGGCGTTCTGGTTCCGGAAGGCGTCAATCACGGTCTTTCGCTCATCCCTCGGGGTCTCGCCGGTCACGATGGCGCAGGATTCACCCAACCCCCTGAGCAGCTCCACGATCATCTCCGCACACCGGACCGTGGGGGCAAACACGATGCCCTTCTTCCTCCCCTCCGAATCCTTCAGCATCTGCGGCACCAGTTCGGGCAGCAGCGGCTCAACCCTGTGCGAGGCATCACCCTCGGAGTAGTCTCCGTTGGTCGCCAGCCTGACGCCCTCCATGTTGATGACGGATACGGGGCCAGCCACCAGAGGCGACAGGTAGCCGTCGTTCAGCAGGCGAGCGAAAGCCTTGGTGGTGCCGGCCGAGTAGATCTCGTCATCGAACACACCGGCGCCGATCAAGGGGCCGTCCATCCGCCATGGAGTGGCCGACAGGCCGATCAGCTGGATATCTGGATTCGTCTTACGAATGGCAGCCAGCAGTTGTCCGTACATCGTCTTCGGATCGGCCGAAACCAGGTGGCACTCGTCAATAATGACGCGATCGAACCGCCCCGCCGCGCCAGCGTGGCGGAATGCCGACCCAATGGAGCAGGTAACAGCCTGCCTCGCCCAGTTCTTTTGACCGACAGAGGCTGACACAATGCCGACAGGCTGCCCCAGCAGCCGCTCAATGGCAGCCCCGTTCTGACGGACTAGATCGCCGTTGTGGATGGCGACCAGGGCCCGACCACCGTGCCCCAGCGTGTCAGCCACGGCGTGGGCGATGACGATGCTCTTGCCCGCCCCCGTGGGCAGGTTGATGATGCCAGCCCGACCGGTGTAGCTGCGGATGGCATCGATTGCCTCTTGTTGATACCAGCGCAATTCCATGATGAATGCCCACCTCCTTACTTGATTGGGGCGTAATTGTGACACAGAGAGTCGCCGGTGCCAATGCCGCACGTCACCACACCGTTGCCGCCGAACGACGCGTGAACGCAGGTGCGACACGAGGCTACCGGGTCCGCGCCACCATGACAGAAGGCCTTGTGATCGCAGAACTTGCAGCGGTAGTCGGTGTCCACTAACTTCGGAGGGATCAAGCCGTGAGTGATGTCGGTTGCCAGGTTAAGGGACTCCACCGGCTCTCCTGAGTACTCCACGACGTACACCTGGATGGCGTCCGTGTCCTTGCATGAGGCCAGATACAAGGCCTTCTTCAGCCCGAGGCCGTGCATGCCGCACTGCATCTGAGTCAGGTGCTCGGGCTTGATTTGGCCACCCTTCTCGAGTTTGTCCCAGGCCTTGCGGTTCATGGTCTTGAACTCGAGCACGGCCAAGGAGCCATCGTCCAGTCGGATCACGCCGTCCACAGAGCCTTTCAGGTCGCCGGTCTTGTAGGAGATCTGCCCGCCGTCCTTTGAGATCAGCTTGATCTGGAAGCCAGCCACCTGCAGGCAGGCCGCCAGCCGAGCCTCCTCCATGTGGCCGCGGTTGAAGAGTCGGACCATCCGACCGTTCGCGGCGGCGTTTGGGCTAGCCCCGCGGTATGACAGCGCAACGCCCCGAGGACACTCCTTGCCGATCGCACTGGCGCCCAGGTGCTTTCGCTCACGGTTAACCTCGTCCCTCCAGTCGGTGCAGCGCTCCAGCCACCCCGCCTGTGCTCGGCGCCAGGCAGCCGGGTCGGCGGCCACGGCTAAGTCAATCCTCTCCTCGATGTCTCGGCAACGTTGTGGTTGCGGCGCCAGGAACTCGTCAAACATGATCATGCCCCCTTGAAACGAGAAGCCCCGGCTTGCCGGGGCGGTGGTTGTTACGCGTAGTGCTTGATGTACTCTGCCACATGGATCAGGGCTGCCGACTTGGTGAACCAGTAGTCTACCCCGATGGTGGCTTTGTGTCTCATGACCGTCGGATAGGAGTCCTCCGGGGTCTGATAGACGGCGAAGTAGCCGTCTGTGGTCCTGCCTTCCGCGATCAGTCGGGACCGGGACCGTATCCTGGCCGCCTCAATGGCGGCCAGAGTGTCATCGTTAAACATCTGGCCGCACTCCTATCAGAACGGGATGTCGTCGTCTTCCTTGCTGAAGTCCGGGGTCGGCTTCTGTTTCGGGGTCGGGCCTTCCATGTTCGGCGCAGTCATCCAAGCAGCCTTGACGGGGAAGGTTGTGGCGCCACTCACCGTCCCGATCGGACGGAATCGCGGGCTCGGGCTGTAACCGTCTCGCTCTTCCATCTTGACCCAGACCTTCACACGGAGGTTGATCAGATCATCCGGGCTCGAGGCCTGCGCTCCGCTGTACTTCAAGATCAGGGCCAGGGACTGTCTGGCAATCTTGGCGGCCTGGCTAGTGCCCCCACCATGGCCGACCAACAGGTCCCAGAAGCCACTCTCACCACTGTCAGCCTGCACACGCAGCGTCAGCTTCTGATCGCCGGCTTTGGTTTGACGCATTTCGGCGTTCTTGATTGTTACGTCATACTCACCCGACTCCTCGAACTTCTTGAACCCGCTACTGACGGACTCATTCTCGGCGGCGGCTTGGTTTTGGAAGTCGGCTCTGTTGACTTCGGACCAGAAAACGAACGACATAGCACTTCTCCTTGAGAGTTTGGGGTTTCGGCTCTTTGGCTACCCACCCCAGTGATTGACACTGATGTGTATTGTGCTGCTTTATTGCTTGTTTGTCAAGGACCGTTCGTCGGTCACTTGATGGCTTTGATGACTTGCTCTGCCAGGTCTTTGAACCCGTCCAGAAGGCCGAACTCAGCACCTCCGAACATGATGACCGTCAGGGCGATGGCGATTGCTGCGATACCGCCGGATCCGTTGTTCATGGTGTCAACTCCTTGATTTCGTTGAGAGTGGAGCAGGGTTTTGCCCCGCCATGGTTGAAACTATACGCTGCTCAGAAGGCGCTGTCAAGACCGTTCGTCGGTTGGAAGACCGGATCGGCGGTCAGGTCATACTGGCGGAACATGAAGCCGCAGTAGCCTTTCTCCAGGCACTGACGGGGGGTGCCCTCCGTGCCGGCGATGCCATTCACGATGGCCCAGTAGCCGTAGGCCTGGCCGCGGCACATGGCGCTAGACTGAGCCATATTCAGCTCGGTCTGCTGACGGAAGGTCTCGACCGTGTCAGCGATGCAGCGCTCGACGTCCTTCTTGATCCAGGCATCCACACCGTGCCCCATCTCGGCGGCCAGTTCCAACTTGAGGCTCTCACCGACCATCCGGTACTCGACCACAGTGCGGGCGACGCCCATGTTGAGGAACTTCAGCAGATACTCGGGGACCGGCTCTTCTTCGGCTTTGGGGGCCTCGAACGGCACGCCCGTTGTGTCAGACATTGGGTCCAGGTACTCGGACTCGTTCTGGACGTTGATCTTCGTGGCTACGGGCTCCGGTTGCGGGGCAACCTGGGGCTCCGGCTTGACCTCCGGGGCCTGCTCAGTCGGAGCCAGAACCGTGGGAGGCAGTTCCGTGGAGGCAGGCTGCTGCTCTTGCTGCGCTACCTGGGTGACCGGGGCTTCAGGTTGCTGATTGCTGGCGGAGCCGCAGGCGGCCAGGAGGGAGGTCAGTGCCAGAGAGAGGATGGTGCGTTTCATGATCTTGGTTCCTTGGGTTTTGCTTGGGGCCTTGCGCCCCTCGCCATGGTTGAAACTATACGCCCCAACCATGGCAATGTCAACTACCGTTCATCACTCCGACGAACGGCCGATCCGCTCGATGATCTTGCCGATGTGTGCCGGGCACAGTTCGGGCAGCTTGCCGGAGCGGTCCTTGGCCGTGAAAGAGCCGTCAGACACGAACCGCAGGGTGCGGCGGAGCTGCTGCGTACCGTCCTCTTTGGCTACCGTGTCGACCACAAGGCGTCCCACGAGGTCGAGTAGGTACGGCAGCTTGTCTTGGAACTTCGAGCCCGGGACCATGGGGGCGTGGATGCGGCGCCCCATGTCATCTTGGGTGACGGTTGATTTGCCGATCCAGATCACGGAGCACGGCAGGTCGCGCAGCTGGCGAATGAGCCGTGTGACTGCTGCCTCGGCTTCCGGGTAAGCCTTCCGCGGATCCGGGGTCTTCTGCAGGGCGTCGGCCAGCACGATCTCGGCGATCTCGGACAGGGAGTCGAAGATGATCGTCCCGTACTCACTGGCATGCTTGATGGCGTACCCGACGGCCTCGCGGGCCGACTTGATGTCGTTGACCTCGATGTAGGGCACGTCGTGGCCAGCCAGAGAGAGAAGGCCACCCTCGGCACTGATGACCAGTGGTCGGTCACACGTCAGGGCCAGGCGGGTCTTACCAACACCCGAGTCGCCGTAGATCAGGGCGTTGATCTTGGCGGATTGCTGGATGGATGCAGTGGTCTTGATCATGATTTCACCTCGTAAAACTTGATTGCGGCCGGGGCCGGCCTAGTTGTGATGAACTGCTTCTGCCCTTCCGTCGGCTCGTACTTGGCGGGGACCGAATACGTTGCCAACAGGCCATCAAGGATGGCCGGGTTGTTCAATGATGCCTCGCGGAGGGCCCGGCTGTCAACCGAGACCCGCGTGACTGCCTTCACGGTGACTCGCTGGCCGTCTACATCATCGTCGAACTGGTCGGCATGCACAGCCAGCCATTCACGGATCTTGTCGGCCCTGGCCTGTCGTTCGGCGATCTCGGCCAGCAGATCGCGGTAGGCGCGGATGCCGCGGGTGATGGTTGCCTTGTTCATTTTGGCAGCTCCGATTTCAGGGTTGCCGCCAGCGTTGCCAGGCTGTGGATGTAGCTCAGCACCAACTCCTGCTCTGCCGTGCCCACGTTTTCGTAGTAGTACCACTCATTGTCGACGCGCTGCACGATGTAGCCATCCGTGCTGTACGACGCTGGCACATCCGGCTCATCCGAGATCAGTTCGATGTCATCGAACGGGAGGGTGTGATCGGTGGTGTTGACGATACGGCCATCTTTCATGCCACAAGCCGGGGAGAGGGTTTCAAACAACTCCAGATCCTCGTCGGTCTCTACGGCACCCTCGAGCGACAGCAGGGCGATCTTGCCGGCGATTGACGGGGCGGCCTTTATGAACTGATACTGAGCCCCCGTCTTGCGAATGGACTTAACCGCCTCGTAGGCGTGAGGCAGAACGATCAGGATTGTGGGTTTGTGGCTGCGGGCGATTGCGAACAGATCCGCCGGTGATGCGATGATTTGAGTCATGATTCCTGAACTCCAGGCTTTGCCGGGCTGTGCCGGCGTTGTGAAAGTGCAGTCAGTATGGGGCTTGCCGTTCGATCTGTCAAGCCCCGTTCATCGGCTACAGGGGGAGTAAGTAGTTCCGTGCCAGCAATTGGCGCTCGGCGCGGAACTCCATCGGGGCTCGCACAGGTATCGGATCCACCTGATAGGTCACGCCGTCGAACACGATCAGGATCGGCTTGTGAGCGCAACCCTCCTTCCGCGGGGTGTAGTAGATGGCCCGTACGGTGCCGCGCGGGACGCCACGGAACTCGCTCAGGTCGTAGGCTGCACCGCAGTGACTGATCCAGACGCGACCAAAGCCGCGCTTGATGTTGGCCTCGGACCTCCAATCAGCCAGTGTGCCCGACACCGACGCCCGCACCGCCATCGGCAGTTGGTCGTATGACTCGACGCGATTCCAGACTTTCATTTCTTGAACTCCTTCACGACCGCGTTGGCGGCTTGCATGCTGCCATCCGTTGCCCTCAGGGCGATGGCCAGTTTCAGTGCCGTTTGGGCGTCAGCGCATTCCCAGATGCGTTTTTGGTCGTCGATCTCGACCAGCAGGGTCGAGCAGGTGATCCATTCGATCTTCATGACTCATTCGTCCTTGTCATCGGTTGAGCGGATCGCAACAATCAGGGCGATTGACGCGAGAGCTGCGAAGCAGGTGAGTTGGATGCCTGCCAGTATGATTCCCATGATGAGACTCCTTGGTGTTGCTCGGGTCTTACCCACCCGAGCCGTTGGTGTCGACCGCGCTAGTGCTGTCGATGGGATGCATTGTGCTTGAGCTCGAAGAGGAAGTCAAGCAGGGATTGCTCCCACACCGACGAAGGGTCGGTTTTGTCCGTCCAGCGGTTGACGACGATGGGCTGGCGGTCGGCTTTGTAGATCAGCACGGGTTCGTGCGGTCCGCCCGCCTGTGCGAGGGCTTGTGCCCGCCACTTGGCCAGGAGGGCTGGCTGGATCCTGGCGTACCGCTTGCACTCGATGGCGTAGCCCTCCACGGCAGCCCCCTCGAGGTCACCGGGGAGGCAGCCCTTGCGGTACTGCTCAATCAACCGCTTGCACTCCAACCCCGTGACCGCCTTGATCTCGTTGGCGATCTGCCGCTCGAAGGCCGCGCCCTTGTTGCGGCCATTCACGGCCTTTTTCTTCGTTGCTTCCATTGCATTTCTCCTTGTCAGGCAGTGGTTCCGTACATTGCAGGGTCGTAGGGGGTCATCAGCGTGTATCCAAGCCCCCCGCCAAGTTTTCCAAGCTTCACCTTATGGATCGTGCCATAGTCACGCTCCATGATTGACAACACGCGACTGATCATCAGGCGGTCATCCTGGCCGGCTTTTTTGATGATGCGGGACAGCTTTGGGTTGCGAGCCACGATGGTCTGGACAAGCGAGGCTGGCAGCATATTCTCGACCGGCATGTCCTGAGGACGCAGGCCGCGAGTGAACTCGCTGGCGGGGTTGGTGACGGCATCGGTCATGCAGCGATGCAGGGTCTCGCTGATGATCGTGCTGGTCGACTTGTCCGCCTGCGCGATGTCCTGCTTCATTACCTCCAGATGCTTGGCCACAAACCGGATGGCCCAGGTCGCGATGCTCTCCGTGATCATTGGGTTCGTCTGGCTGTTGATGATGGCCACGGATGTGGCCAGGCGCTCTACGCGGGCGTGGACGCGGGCAGCGGCATCGGCCAGGGTTTGCTTACCCGACCGCCTCCAGGCAGCAGCCTGGCGAGCGCGCTTGGAGGCGTGATCGTGCATCAGGCGCTCGGCCTCTCTGGTCATTTGAACGCGGTGGTAGGCCGGGGCATCGCTTCCGGCCACACGGTCCTGCAGCATGGCGATCCTGCGGATCGTCGACAGGGTCGATTCGGACAGAGGGGTGCCGGTCCCGCGGATCGTCTGCATGCCTTCGTACCAGTTGACAACCGTCAGTCGGGACAGCAGGCCGGACCCGGATGCATCCGAGGACAGCAGGTGCTCCATGTAGGCCGGCTGTGTGTCGGCGATCATCGACAGGTAGTAGTGACGCGGGATCTGACTGCCGACCTGAGTCAGGGCTGCCTCAGCGGGCGACGACGGACTCCGGTCGAACATCTGGATGACCTGACGCAAGCCAATCGAGCCGGATTGATCGGTGGACAAGCGAGCCAGGTCGGTACCGATCTCGGACCAGTGGATCACGCCCGCAGGGACCTGTGACCGCATCTTGGCCACAGCGGCACGGCCGCCGACCACAGACGCGGCCATGGCGCAATCTGGATTGGTGTCACTGAACAGACCAACAATCACGCTGGCGATGTTTTTACCAGACCCCGGAGGGGCGCACAGCACGACATGGTTGGTGATACCGAACGAGTCACCGGATGGGCTGGAGAAGTTGCGAGCCGCCAGGCCGGACACAGCTGCCAGCAGGGCGCCAGAGGCGAAGTCCACCGGAATCTCGCCGCGGATGTGGTTGGCGAGATCCGACACCATCTGCCCCGCCAACCCCGGAGGCAGGCCGGCGTGATCAACCTCTTCCGTCTTGATCACAGCCACCGTATCCTCGATGTCAGGCACTTCCTCACTCGTCTCCT
>ERZ772997.82-NODE-82-length-39638-cov-65.7849_pt1 | contig 39638 bp, 33 predicted proteins | sample MGYA00511127_ERZ772997 | MGnify/ENA primary metagenome ERZ772997 (study PRJEB29015, sample SAMEA2738070) | human oral metagenome | biome: human oral; feature: human-associated habitat; material: saliva | place: China | collected 2215 ... | reverse complement strand
AGCCAAATGGCTTGTCGGTGGTGCGGGGTGAGGCGGGTGTTTTTGTGCATGTTCATGTTTCAGTATTCTCCTGGAAATACTGTAAACAACGCTACTGGTTTCTACAGCTTATACGCGCGCCATCCATAGGAACAACCCTGATACGCTCGTCCGCACGCAGGCTGCGCCGCTGCTCGTCCCTTTGGTGGAGGAAGGTTGGTTGGAACATGAAGTTACCCGCCTGACCGTATGCGAATACCTCAAACCATTGCTTGCAGACGGCATCGATACGCTGGTGTTGGGCTGAACGCACTTTCCCTTGCTCAAGCCCTTAATCGGTAGGGAGGCGGGTAATGTCGCTTTGGTTGATTCTGCAATTACGACGGCTGAAGAAACAGCACGCGTCCTTGCGCAGGAGGGATTACTCAATACTGACAACAATAATCCCGACTATCGTTTTTATGTCAGCGATATTCCTTTGAAATTCAGAACGATAGGCGAACGTTTTCTGGGTAGGACGATGGAGCAGATTGAAATGGTGTCTTTGGGTTAGGCAAGGTTTGCTCAAACACCCGCATATCCGGAGTAAGGATGTGCGGGTGTTTTTTGTGAAGGTACGTCAGAAAATGTTTGCAAATTACATTTTAAGTTAATAAAATATAAACTATTATCATTTTTAAAAATTTGATATGAAAAATTCACTTATTGCCCAAGCAGCCGGCATCCTGCCTGTGCTGCTGCTTTCTGCCTGCGCGGGCGGCGGCAGTTTCGATTTGGACAGCGTGGAAACGAAACAGCACAACCCGCAGTCCGAAGCACCGAAATACCAAGACGAACAGACTGAAAAACCGGCAAAACCCGATGAAGCGCAGGCGGCGGAAAACGACCGTCCGGTTTACGGTTTTGCAGCCAAAATACCGCGTCGGAACTGGCACCCGAAAAATAAAGAAGATCATAAGGCATTATCAGAAGCGGATTGGGAGAAATTAGGTGCGGGTGAGCCGGGTGAGTTTCCCCAAAAGAATGAGATTTTTGCGATGGATAAGGGTACGCTGAACGAATCCATCACAACGGGCGACGGCAAAAGCCGTGTGGAAGGATACACGGATTTCCAATATGTCCGCTCGGGCTATATCTACCGCAACGGTGCCAATAAAATCGATTTCAAAAACAATATCGCCCTTTCCGGCGCGGACGGCTACCTTTTCTACAAAGGCAGCAATCCTTCCCAAGCTCTGCCGATGGGCAAGTCGATTTACAAAGGCACTTGGGATTATGTAACCGATGCCAAGGAAAAACAGAAGTTTTCCCAGTTGGGTAATTCGCAAGCGGGCGATAGGTACGGGGCTTTGTCTGCCGAGGAAGCGGATGTGTTGCGCAATAAAAGCGAGGCACCGGAAGGTCAGACCGATTTTGGGCTGACCAGCGAGTTTGAGGTGGACTTCGCCGCCAAGACCATGACCGGCGCGCTCTACCGCAATAACCGGATTACCCATAACGAAACCGAAAATAAAGCCAAACAAATTAAACGTTACGACATTCAGGCTAACCTGCACGGTAACCGTTTCAAAGGTAAGGCGTTGGCTGCAGATAAAGATACTGGGAACGGTCATCCCTTCGTTTCTGATTCTGATAGTCTGGAAGGTGGTTTCTACGGGCCTCAGGGCGATGAGTTGGGCGGCAAGTTTTTGGCAAACGATAAGAAAGTGCTTGCCGTATTCAGCGCGAAACAGAAAGACGGTGCAGAAAAACCATTGGCTGAAACCTTTATGGACGCTTACCGTATCGGTGCGGATTTTGTGAAAAAACAGATAGACAGCTTCGGCAACGTGGCCAAACTGCTGATTGACGGCGTAGAGCTTGCGCTTGTGCCGTCCGAAGGCACTCAGACGGCATTCCAGCATGTATTTGAGAAAGACGGTGTGAAGGTGTCGGTATGCTGCTCCAATTTGGATTACCTGCATTTCGGGGTGTTGGAACACGGCGGTTCGCACGATATGTTCCTGCAGGGCAGCCGTACGCCGGTTTCCGATATGCCTGTAACGGCGGGAGAGGCGGTATATCGCGGTACATGGTCGGGTACTATTGTTAATGGTACGAGCTGGAGTGCCGAACCTTCCAATAAGGAAGGCGGTAACCGGGCGGAGTTTAAAGTTAATTTTGCCGAGAAAACCCTCAACGGTATGCTGACGGCGAAAGACCGCATTGCCCCCGTATTCACCATCACTGCCACGATTCAGGGCAACGGTTTTTCAGGTGTGGCGAAAACCGGTGAAAACGGCTTTGCATTAGATCCGAAAAATACCATCGATCCGAAACGGACGAATATCCGTGCAGATGTGTCCGGTGGCTTCTACGGCAAAAACGCCATTGAGATGGGCGGATCGTTCTCCGGAAATACATTGGAGGGAGAAAGCGGCAAGGCGGCAGTGGTATTTGGTACGAAACGCCAACAGCTTGTCCGGTAAACTGGGCTGCCGGTTGACAGAGGAAAGTTCTTCAGACGGCATATCGGCTTTAAATGCCGCCTGAAGGCAGTAAGTAGAGAAATGATATGAAACAGCAACATTTGTTCCGATTAAATATTTTGTGCCTGTCGCTGATGACTGCGCTGCCTGCTTATGCGGATGTTTTACCGGCCGGACAAGTGTGGGAAAAGCAGCTCGATACCGTGCAGGTCAATGCGAAAAAACAGAAAACCCGCCGTGATAACGAAGTAACCGGGCTGGGCAAGCTGGTCAAATCTTCCGAGACGCTAAGTAAAGAACAGGTTTTGAATATCCGAGACCTGACCCGTTACGATCCGGGTATTGCCGTGGTCGAACAGGGTCGGGGCGCAAGTTCCGGCTATTCAATACGCGGCATGGATAAAAACCGCGTTTCCTTAACGGTAGACGGCGTTTCGCAAATACAGTCCTACACCGCGCAGGCGGCATTGGGTGGGACGAGGACGGCGGGCAGCAGCGGCGCAATCAATGAAATTGAGTATGAAAACGTTAAGGCCGTTGAAATCAGCAAGGGTTCGAATTCATCAGAATACGGAAACGGCGCATTGGCAGGTTCGGTCGCATTTCAAACCAAAACCGCAGCCGACATTATCGGAGAGGGAAAACAGTGGGGCATTCAGAGTAAAACTGCCTATTCTGGAAAAGACCATACCCTGACACAGTCCCTTGCGCTTGCAGGACGCAGCGGCGGCGCGGAAGCCCTCCTTATTTATACTAAACGGCGGGGGCAGGAAATCCATGCGCATAAAGATGCTGGTAAAGGTGTGCAGAGTTTCAACCGGCTGATGCCGGTCGAGGATACCCATCCGTACGCAAATTTCATTGTCGAAGAGGAATGTTCCAATGGATATGCGGCCTGTAAAGACAATGCGAAAAAAGATGCTTTGGCCAAAGATGAGCGCAAAACCGTCAGCACGCAGGATTATACCGGCCCCAGCCGCTTCCTTGCGGACCCGCTTGAGTATGGCAGCCAATCATGGCTGTTCCGACCGGGTTGGCATTTGGACAACCGCCATTATGTCGGAGCCGTTCTTGAACGTACGCAGCAGACCTTTGATACACGGGATATGACTGTTCCTGCCTATTTTACCGAGGCCGATCTGAATGAAAGTGTCCGGAGAAACGGTACGCCGAGCGGCTTTGGCAAATATTCGGGCAATAATAAGGCCGAAAGGCTGTTTGTTCAGGGAGAGGGCGGTACATTGCAGGGTATCGGTTACGGTACCGGCGTGTTTTATGATGAACGCCATACTAAAAACCGGTACGGGGTCGAATATGTTTACCATAATGCTGACAAGGATACCTGGGCCGATTACGCCCGACTTTCTTATGACCGGCAAGGTATAGATTTGGACAACCGTTTGCAGCAGACGCATTGCTCTCACGACGGTTCGGATAAAAATTGCCGTCCCGACGGCAATAAACCGTATTCCTTCTATAAATCCGACCGGATGATTTATGAAGAAAGCCGAAACCTGTTCCAAGCAGTATTTAAAAAGGCATTTAATACGGCCAAAATCCGTCACAATTTGAGTATCAATCTAGGGTACGACCGCTTTAAGTCGCAATTGTCCCACAGCGATTATTATCTTCAAAACGCAGTTCAGGCATATGGATCGAAAATCCCGGAAGGGGCGCAGTCACCCAACGGAAGCCAAGGCAAACCGTATTGGGTGTCTATTGGCAAGACCACGGTCAATACATCGCCGATATGCCGTTTCGGCAATAACACCTATACAGACTGCACACCGAGGAATATCGGCGGCAACGGTTATTATGCAGCCGTTCAAGACAATGTTCGTTTGGGCAGGTGGGCGGATGTCGGAGCAGGCATACGTTACGATTACCGCAGTACGCATTCGGAAGATAAGAGTGTCTCTACCGGCACTCACCGCAACCTTTCTTGGAACGCAGGCGTAGTCCTCAAGCCTTTCACCTGGATGGATTTGACTTATCGCGCTTCTACGGGCTTCCGTCTACCGTCGTTTGCCGAAATGTACGGCTGGAGAGCCGGGGAGTCTTTGAAAACGTTGGATCTGAAACCGGAAAAATCCTTTAATAGAGAGACAGGTATTGTATTTAAAGGGGACTTCGGCAATTTGGAAGCCAGCTATTTCAACAATGCTTATCGCGACCTGATTGCATTCGGTTATGAAACCCGAACTCAAAACGGGCAAACTTCGGCTTCTGGCGACCCCGGATACCGAAATGCTCAAAATGCACGGATAGCCGGTATCAATATTTTGGGTAAAATCGATTGGCACGGTGTATGGGGCGGGTTGCCGGACGGGTTGTATTCCACGCTTGCCTATAACCGTATCAAGGTCAAAGATGCCGATATACGCGCCGACAGGACGTTTGTAACTTCATATCTCTTTGATGCCGTCCAACCTTCACGATATGTATTGGGTTTGGGTTACGACCATCCTGACGGAATATGGGGTATCAATACGATGTTTACTTATTCCAAGGCAAAATCTGTTGACGAACTGCTAGGCAGCCAGGCGCTGTTGAACGGTAATGCCAATGCTAAAAAAGCAGCATCACGGCGGACGCGGCCTTGGCATGTTACGGATGTTTCCGGATATTACAATATCAAGAAACACCTGACCCTGCGCGCAGGCGTGTATAACCTCTTCAACTACCGGTATACCACTTGGGAGTCTGTAAGGCAGACTGCCGAAGGAGCGGTCAATAGGCACAATAATGTCGGCAGGTATAACCGCTACGCCGCACCGGGACGAAATTACACCCTGACTTTGGAGATGAAGTTTTAACCTAAGCAACCGTGCATCAAGGCAATAGGTGAACGGCACGGATATTGCGGTAAAATTAGAAACGCCGTCTGAAGAATTTCAGACGGCGTTTTTCAATATTCCGGATTAATTGGAGCCTACTTTGATTTTTTGCCACAAGTTGACAGACAGTTTTTTCGCATCTGCGCTCATTTGCGGCATCACAAAACCGTCTTTCATATCCTGAGCATTCGGGAAGATGGAGCGGGTGTTAACCAATTCGGCAGGCATTTTCTCGCGTGCCGGTTTGCTTGCGGGCGCGAAGGTAACGGCAATGCCGTTTTTCGCAGCCACTTCGGGATCAAGCGTGTAGTTGATGTATTTGTGGGCATTGGCGATGTTTTTCGCATCGGCGGGAATCAGCCAAGATTCAATCCAGAAGCCCATACCCTTCGGCGTCAAAACTTCAATGCCGACGTTGTTTTTCACTTCTTCGGAACGGGCTTTCGCCAAGTTCAAGTCGCCGCCGTTACCCGCTGCAAGACAGATGTCGCCGCGCGCCAGTTCGTCAATGATAGACGGGCTGAAACGTTTTACATCAGGACGGATGGCTTTCAGCACTTCCGCCGCCGCTTTCAAATCATCAGGATTTGTGCCTTTGGGGTCTTTACCCAAGTAGTTCAGCAAAATTGGGAACATTTCGCTCGGCGTATCCCACAAGGCGATGCCGCATGATTTCAGCTTGTTGGTGTATTCAGGCTTGAACAGCAAATCCCAACCGTTTTCAGGCAGCTTGCCACCCAAAAGTTCTTTGCCCTTCGCCGTAATTGCCAAAGTGTTGACGCCGGAGAAATAAGGAACGGCATACTGGTTGCCCGGGTCGGCAGTTTCCAGCATTTTCAACAATTCGGGATCGATGTTTTTATAATTGGGAATCAGGTCTTTATTGATTTTTTGATAGGCACCCGCTTCGATTTGGCGGGGCAGGAAGGCAATACCGGGAACGACCAAGTCATAGCCGGATTTGCCGGTCAGCATTTTGGCTTCGAGGGTTTCGTTGTTTTCGTAAAGGTCGTAGGTCAGCTTCAGCTTATTGGCTTTTTTGAAGTCTTCAACGGTACTCTCGTCAACGTAGTTCGACCAGTTGTAGATGTTCAAAGTATCGGTGGCGGCTGCTTCGGCATTGGCAGCAGGCGCGCTGCCTGCTTGAGGTTGCTCGGTTTTTTTCTCGCCACCGCCGCAAGCGGCCAGCGATAATGCCGCCAATACGGCTAATACGGATTTTTTCATACGGGCAGATTCCTGATGAAAGATTGTTAACGGAAAATGAACACTCTGCACCCCATCAATACCCCGGCGCAAAGCGGGGCTATTGTAATGGAAGTAAGTGAGAACTCAAAGCAATATCTGACTGATTTTTATTGAAATAAGCCATGATTTCTTAGACTCGGGAAAACGGCGTTGCACAAGATGTCGTTTTTGGGCAAAATACGGGCGATTTGCGCGCGCAAACAGAGAAAATACTTGCATATAGAGGAATCTGTCTTTAAAATTGCGCGTTTACAGAATTTATTTTTTCAGGAGATATTCAATATGGCAAACAGCGCACAAGCCCGCAAACGTGCCCGCCAATCGGTTAAACAACGCGCCCACAACGCCAGCCTGCGTACTGCATTCCGTACCGCGGTGAAAAAAGTGTTGAAAGCAGTTGAAGCCGGCGACAAAGCTGCTGCTCAAGCAGTTTACCAAGAGTCCGTCAAAGTCATCGACCGTATCGCTGACAAAGGCGTATTCCACAAAAACAAAGCAGCCCGCCATAAGAGCCGTCTGTCTGCCAAAGTAAAAGCATTGGCTTAATCTTTTTCGCCTATCGTCTTGGCGTTTTATCACGTCGGGACGGGCAAGCAGATAACGATGCCCCTGAGGTCTTAACCTTTCAGGGGCATTGCCGTATGTGGTGCAAGTTGATGTAAACTTTTCAGACGACCCGCCGTAAAGCAGGCACAAGGCGGTAAAATGCGGTTTAATCTGTTTTTCACACGATTAATCCCGATTTTCAGGCAAAAGGTCGTCTGAAAACACCCAATCGGCAATCCCATGAATGAAATGATGAACAAGATGTTGACACACGATTTGGCGCAAAGCGATGCCCTAAAGAACAAAAAACCGTCATTCTCCAAATGCCGGCGCGCCTTGATGCTTATCCTTGTCGGCGGAACTGCCGCTCCTGTCGCCTATGCCGACACGGCTTTGCAATGTACTTCCATTCAAGACAATGCTACCCGTTTGGCGTGTTACGACAGCATTTACTCGGCTCAACTGCCGCCGCAAGCACCGCTGCCCGTCATTCGCGAAGAAACCGCCAAAGCGCCGGTCGATTTACCCAAAACCATCAGCACCAGTCGCGAGAAAAAGGCGGCGACGATTGTGTTTGACAAAAATAAAGAACAATCCACCCTTTCGGAAGACAATCTCCGCACCGCAGCCGATGCCTACACGCCGCTGAGCCTGATGTACGATTTGGACAAAAACGACTCGCGCGGCTTGTTGAGCGTGCGCGAGCATAATCCCATGTACCTGATGCCCGCATGGTACAACAGCTCGCCCAACCTCCATCCCCACTCCCCTTCGCGCGGCACGACCAATCAGGAAAAATTCAGCGAACAGAAACACATAGAAACCAAACTGCAAGTTTCGTTCAAAAGCAAAATCGCCGAAGATTTGTTTAAAACCCGCGCGGATTTGTGGTTCGGCTACACCCAAAAATCCGATTGGCAGATTTACAACCAAGGCAGAAAATCCGCGCCGTTCCGCAACACCGATTATGAACCCGAAATTTTCCTGACCCAGCCCGTGAAGGCAGATTTGCCGTTCGGTGGCAAACTGCGGATGGTCGGCGCAGGTTTCGTCCACCAATCCAACGGGCAAAGCCGTCCCGAATCCCGCTCATGGAACCGCATTTACGCATTGGCGGGGATGGAATGGGGCAAACTGACCGTTATCCCGCGCGTGTGGATGCGCGCATTCGATCAGACCGGTGAAAACAACGACAATCCCGACATTACCGACTATATGGGTTATGGCGATTTGAAGCTGCAGTACCGCCTGAACGACAAACAAAATATTTCGTCCCTGCTGCGCTACAATCCTAAAACCGGACACGGCGCGGTTGAAGCCGCCTATACTTTCCCGATTAAAGGCAAACTCAAAGGCGTCGTGCGCGGCTTTCACGGCTACGGCGAAAGCCTGATTGATTACAACCACAAACAAAACGGCATCGGCATCGGCCTGATGTTCAACGACTGGGACGGAATTTGACGCCCAACCCCGTTTTCAGACGACCTTTTACACCATGTTGCACACAGGTCGTCTGAAAGCAAAACAAACACCCTTCCCATATTAAAAACACTCGTTTCCTATCGCCCAAACGCGTATAATGCAACGTTTGGGCGATATTTGTCGGAATAACACAGAAGATGACGGAACAAACGGCCGAAGGCGGAAAAGTTGCCAAGGCATTAAAAAAATATCTGATTACAGGCATGCTGGTATGGCTGCCGATAGCCGTAACCATTTGGGCGGTCAGCTATATCATATCTGCCGCAGACCGGCTGATCAGTCTGCTGCCCGAGCAATGGCAGCCCCAATATTTCTGGGGATTCAATATTCCCGGCCTGGGCATTATTGCCGCCATTGTCGTCTTGTTTCTGACCGGCGTGTTCGCCGCCAACGTTTTGGGGCGTCAAATCCTCGCCGCATGGGACAGCCTGTTGGGACGGATCCCCGTCGTCAAATCCATCTATTCCAGCGTTAAAAAAGTATCCGAGTCCCTGCTCTCCGACAGCAGCCGCTCGTTCAGAACGCCCGTGCTGGTTCCATTCCCGCAACCCAATATTTGGACGATTGCCTTTGTATCAGGGCATATTCCCGACAAACTCAAAGGCAGCCTGCCGCACGATGACGACTATCTTTCCGTCTATGTGCCGACCACGCCCAACCCGACTGGTGGCTATTACATCATGGTGAAAAAAAGCGACGTGCGCGAACTCGATATGAGCGTGGACGAAGCATTGAAATATGTGATTTCGTTGGGCATGGTGATGCCAGATGACTTGCCGCTCAAAGCCCAAACCGAAATACGATGTTTAGAAAAATAAACTAGAGATGGTAAACACATGACACATGGTCGTTTTGGCCTTGATTCATGGCTATTTACATTGTCATTATTGTTTTTAGCTGTTGTATAGTGAATTAACTTTAAACCAGTACGGCGTTGCCTCGCCTTGCCGTACTATCTGTACTGTCTGCGGCTTCGTCGCCTTGTCCTGATTTAAAGTTAATCCACTATACTTTGGCGTTGGGAAAATCGTGATGACTGAAATTTTCAGACGAGCTGAACGCATAAACCAACAGCCTGAAAGTTTATTCAACCTCAAAATATAAACATGAAATATTTATCTGCTTTACTGCTTGCCTTGTTTCTGCCCAATCTAGCCGTCTCCGCACCTGTAACCAACAGCAAAGGCGAAGAGGTATTTCTATTTGATTGGCACAAACAACCTGCTTTCAAAAAACTTTGGCACGAACAAGTTGGCAAACATGCACCCAAAGCCCCCATGCACAATTGGGTGCGTAAAATGGCAGGTCCGATGCCGCCGCTGGAAAGTGTGAAAATCGGCGGCAAGACCTAATACTACACCACCATGTGCCAACCGCATAACTGCGGAGGCAACAACATGTATATTCTGACTGACAAGCAACATATCGCTGCTTATCATGTTGTTTATAAAAATGATGACTCCTTTTCTGCAGACAATCCGGATCAAATCTACATTTACGGTAAGCCCACGGAAGCAGAATTAAATTTTCTGAAGGCAGAATGGCGTAAAGAACAAAACAATTAAGGTGTCTTTTTTCAGACGACCTTTTCCTTCTTTTCAAATTGAACAATATAAAAAGGTGATTTTATGCGTACCAACTATTGCGGCCTGATCAGCGAGCAATACTTAGACCAAACCGTAACCGTCAAAGGCTGGGTACACCGCCGGCGCGACCACGGCGGTGTGATTTTTATCGACCTGCGCGACCGCGAAGGCATCGTCCAAGTCGTGATTGACCCCGATACGCCCGAAGCGTTTGCCACTGCCGATTCCGCCCGCAACGAATACGTTTTGAGCATTACCGGCCGCGTACGCAACCGTCCCGAAGGCACGACCAACGACAAAATGATTTCCGGCAAAATCGAAATCCTGGCCAAAGAAATCGAAGTGTTGAACGCCGCCGCTACGCCGCCGTTCCAAATTGACGACGAAAACATCAGCGAAAACGTGCGCCTGACCAACCGCGTTATCGACCTGCGCCGTCCGGTGATGCAGCGCAACCTGCGCCTGCGTTATCAAGTCGCTATGGGCGTTCGCCGTTATCTGGACGCACAAGGCTTCATCGACATCGAAACGCCGATGCTGACCCGCTCCACTCCCGAAGGCGCGCGCGACTACCTCGTGCCGAGCCGCGTTCATCCGGGCGAGTTTTTCGCTCTGCCGCAATCGCCGCAATTGTTCAAACAACTGTTGATGGTGGCGGGTTTCGACCGTTACTACCAAATCACCAAGTGTTTCCGCGACGAAGACTTGCGTGCCGACCGCCAGCCTGAATTCACCCAAATCGACTTGGAAACCTCGTTCTTGAACGAGGATGAAATCATGGACATCACCGAAGGTATGGCAAAACAAGTCTTCCAAGACGCATTGGGCGTGGACTTGGGCGATTTCCCGCGTATGCCTTACGCCGAAGCCATGTTCTACTACGGCTCCGACAAACCCGATATGCGCATCAGCCTGAAATTTACCGAGCTGACCGACCTGATGAAAACGGAAGAATTCAAAGTCTTCCGTGGCGCAGCCGACATGAAAGGCGGCCGCGTGGTTGCCCTGCGCGTACCGAACGGTGCAAAATTCAGCCGTAAAGAAATCGACGAATACACCAAATTTGTCGGCATCTACGGCGCGAAAGGTCTGGCGTACATCAAAGTGAACGATGTCGGCAACCTTTCCAACGGCGAAGACAGCGGCCTGCAATCTCCAATCGTGAAATTCCTGTCTGAAAACGCCCTGAAAGAAATCATTGCCCGTACCGGCGCGCAAAACGGCGACATCATCTTCTTCGGCGCAGACAAAGCCAAAGTCGTGAACGAAGCCATCGGCGCGCTGCGTATCAAAGTCGGTTTGGAACACGGCGCGGAAAACGGCTACTTCGTGGACGAATGGAAACCTTTGTGGGTTGTTGATTTCCCGATGTTCGAATACGACGAAGACGGCGACCGCTGGGCAGCCATGCACCATCCGTTCACCTCGCCCAAGCCAGGCCATGAAGACTTGATGTCGTCTGATCCTGAAAACTGCCTGGCCCGCGCCTACGATATGGTGTTGAACGGCTGGGAAATCGGCGGCGGTTCTATCCGTATCCACCGTGCCGACGTACAGGAAAAAGTGTTCGCCGCACTGAAAATCAGCCCTGAAGAGCAACAGGAAAAATTCGGCTTCCTCTTGGACAACCTGAAATTCGGTGCGCCTCCGCACGGCGGTTTGGCATTCGGCCTCGACCGTCTGGTGACGCTGATGACCGGCGCCGAATCCATCCGCGACGTGATTGCCTTCCCGAAAACCCAACGCGCCCAATGTCTGCTGACCAACGCGCCGAATTCCGTGGACGACAAACAGTTGCGCGAATTGAGCTTGCGCCTGCGTCAAAAAGCGACCGAAAATAAAGAAGCGTAATTTTTAAAAGCAGGTGGGCAACACCTAATGATTGAAAGGTCGTCTGAAACCTAATTACACGGGTTTCAGACGACCTTTTTCATTGTTGGTAGCAAAGTATTGCGGAAAAGAGCTTTTTAATTCGGATTTGCTGCATGGTTCATGCTTTGGGGAGTTTTATCTGTTTGATTTGTATGTATTCGAAAGCCGTTGCTGATTTTTGTAAGCAGGGAAAAAAGGGGAGTGCATCGTGGTAAAAGAGGTTGTCTGATATTGAATCTAGGATTGTTATTATTCTTATGATTATGCGCTATTTGCAGGAAGGACTTATATAAATAGGACGTTTTGCATCATGTAATATTTATTACAGTTAATATTTTTTAACAAATCCAATGTTAAGGTTGTTTATTTTTTTGTTATTTTGATTTTTAATACTTGTATAACTTCGTAAAATATAAGAAAATTTCACCATATCGCGTTTGTTTTTGAGTTTTTATGTTATTTGTTTAGCGGAGACTGTTAAGTAATAAATCCAAAGGGATGAAGTTGGAATGTAATATTATGAAAAATAATTTTAGAGGTGAATAATGTTGTTATTTACAATACTTGCGGTGTTGGTTCTTGGGATAATGTGCTTCTTGATGATTATCATGAGGATGCATATTAAACGCTTTGCCTATAACGTTACGCAGGATTATCGCTATGACTGTTTGCCCCAGCATTTTGTAGCGCGATTGGAGGGTGGAGTTATAAAACTACCTCAAGAAGTGGATATTAATGATACGGTCTTGGCTGCGGTCAGTGTTGAAACTTCTTTGTTGGGCAAATGGTTGTTGCCCTATATTAAGATTGAAACCCGCAAAGGTATTTGGAAACATTACATCGAATTTGGCGGTAGAGGCGTGAGATATTTGAACTTCAGCGATATGTTTGATGCTGAAAGTCGGGAAATTTCCTTGAGGGGCAGAAGGGTCTTGTTGAAAAATCAGGAAGTCAGACTGACTGTTTATCCGCGTATGTCTTTGGATGATAAAAAAATCCTAGTGCTTGCGCCGCACGCTGACGATGCGGAGTTGGCAGCTTACGGCCTGTATGAAAAATATGCTGCAAATGCGATGGTGGTAACGGTAACGGCAAGCGAAGCGGGGCGTTTCCATTATGAAAACCTTTTCTGCAAACAATGCCCAACGGAAACTAAGGAGCAATATTTGGAAAAGGGGCGGATGCGGGTCTGGAACAGTCTGACCGTTCCGCTTTTGGCAGGGGTATCGTCTGAAAACATTTTGCAGCTCGGTTTTTTTGATACAACGCTGAAAACTTTATACAACCACCCTGAACGTGAAATTCCTTCTGCGAAGCTGGAAACGGCAGATGTGGGTATTTTCCGGAGAGCCAATAAGTCTGTTATATCAGAGGGTTTGCACGGTGGTTCGAATTGGCATGATTTGGTGGACAATATGGCTTACGTCATCGAATCATTCCGTCCTGATGTTATCGTTACGCCTTCGCCGAATATTGATGTCCATACCGATCATCAATGTACTACCATCGCCGCTGTCGAGGCATTGAGAAAGTTGAATTACACCAACGGTTCGCTGTTTTTATATACGGTTCACTATTTGACCGACGATTATCCTTTGGGGAATGTCGGTGCTGCGTTGAGTCTGCCGCCGTTTTTTAGCGAAGAAGACAGTAGCGATATGTTGTATTTCCATTCAATTTATTCCCATCCCGTTGATAAAAAAACGCAAAACCATAAATTGTTGGCATTGGATGCGATGAATGATATTCGTCCGAATGCACGCAATTACATGGATTGGAAATATGTATTACGCAAGGGTTTGAGCCTGCTGTATCACGATATTACTTCTATCCATGTGGATCTGGTTAACCGATTTGTCCGCAGCAATGAATTTTTTTATGTTGTTCCTGTCAGCGATGTCCACAATCAGGAGACTTATCAGAAAATTATTTCTCGGGGCGGGAAGAATCACCTTCATTGATCCGATCTGAAATGTTTTCAGACGACCTTTAAATATACAAAGGTCGTCTGAAAACCTATAATGGCCTGAGATTTCATATATTGCAGCCGTTATGCCGACTTATTTTATTGCCGATTTACACCTGAGTGAAACCCGTCCTGAGTTGACCGAGCTGTTTTTGCGTTTCATGCGCGAAAAAGCACCGTCTGCGAGGGCGGTTTATATTTTGGGCGACCTATTTGATTTTTGGATAGGGGACGACGAACATTCCGAATTGACGGATACTGTTTCCCGTGCCGTCCGTAACGTTGCAGAGGGCGGGGTGGAATGTTTTTTTGTTCACGGAAACCGTGATTTCCTGATTGGTGGGAAGTTCGCAAGGCAAGCGGGCATGGTACTGCTGCCGGAATATTCTGTCGTCGATTTATACGGTACGCCGGCTTTGATTTGCCACGGTGATACTTTGTGTACCGATGATGTGCGTTATCAGAAATTCAGGAAAACAGTTCATCAAAAATGGTTGCAACGGTTGTTTCTCATGTTGCCCCTCAAGCTGCGTTTAAATATTGCGCGTAAAATCCGCCATACCAGTAAGCACGACAAGCAATATAAGGCTGCTGAAATTATGGATGTCAATCCCAAGTTTACCTCTGATACCATCCAAAATTACGGCGTCAGCTTGCTGATTCACGGACATACGCACCGCGAACATATCCACGAAGAGAACGCATATACGCGTATTGTGCTGGGAGATTGGCGTAGCGACTATGCTTCTATATTGGAAGTTGATGAGTACGGATACAGGTTTGTTGAGTTATAGATGTTTGATTTGCAAATGTTGAAAATATAAAAGGTCGTCTGAAAGTTTTCAGACGACCTTTTTAATGACGGAAAATCAAGGTCGGATTATTTCTGGCAGGGTTTAAACTGCCATCCGCTCTTTGCATGTCAGTTTTGCGTCTATCCAATCGTTTCCTCCGGGTAAGACTATTTGGGAAACCAGCGCATCCAAGTCGTGAAGGTAGGCTGAGGCTTTGGGGCTGTTGATGATTACGACGACAATCATCGGCTTGTCGCCCAGCCAGTAGCCTGCCAGTGCCCGCACGTTTTTGAGCGTGCCGGTTTTCAGACGCAGTCGGCTGCCGGGTTGCTTTAGGCGTTTTTTCAATGTTCCGTCCTGTCCGGCAATCGGCAGCGTGTCGATAAATTCTTGTTTAAACGGGCTGAAATAGGCTTTTTCCAGCATTTGCCCCATCATGTGCGCGGTAACGCGCTCGCTTCTCGATAAGCCCGAACCGTTTTCCAAAACCAAGTTTTCCGTATCTACCCCTGCAGTCGCTAATTCCAGGGAAACCGCTTCCGCTGCTTTTCTGCGTGCGGTTTCGCTGTCGCCGTTGCCGCCAAGTTTTAAGAATACGGACCGTGCAATCAGGTTGTTGGAATGTTTATTCATATCGGTCAGTATGTCTGACAACGGTTTGGAGCGCGAAACTGCCAGCGTTTTTGCGTTACTCGGTGCGAGAGCAGTTTTGAGGTCGTCTGAAATCGTACCGCCGAGTGCGCGCCATTGATTTACAAAGCTTTTGTGTGCAAATTCTACGGAGGAGAGCATATTGATATGCATTTCTTTGCCTAAACAACTCTCCGGAACCTTACCGCCGATATGTAGCTTCCCATCGGAATAGTTGGCACGCATATGATTTTGCAATGCGCCGCATTTCAAAGCGTTTGACAGTACGGTTTTGTTTTCAATAGGAATATCGGGTAAGGGTGGCGAGGTCTCGACGGTAATGCCGCCTGCACCATCTGACTCCGGTCTGAGCCAGACAACCTTGTAAGCCAGCATATTCGGATCGGGGGCGGTCATAAACGGTGAACCTGCGTCGGATTCGAAATCCGGCGGGTTGCCGACGGTACCCCAGAGATGGCGGTCGAGTACTAGGCTACCTTTAATATGCCTGATACCTTTGTTTTGCAGTTGTTGCAGGGCATCCTTCAGTCCGTCTTGGTCAAACACAGGATCGCCACTGCCTACCCAATAAATATCGCCTTCCAACGAATCGCCTTCAATATGTCCGTTGGTTTTAAATTCCGTTTTCCAGCGGTAATCCTTACCCAAAGCTTCAAAGGCGGAAAATGCTGTTAGCAGCTTCATTGTCGATGCCGGGTTGACTGAAGCATCTGCTCTGTGTGATTCGATAACTTTGCCGCTGTCCAATTCTTGAGCGTAAACGGCGATCTCGTCCGGCGGGATATTGCCGAGATTCAAGGCGTAGGCAGAGAACGGCATTAAACACAAATACCATGCCGCTACCGTTTTTTTCCAATTCATATTGTTGAGACTTCTGAAAATACATAAAGCATAATTATAAGACAAAGTATCATGATGGTAAAAAATAAATCAGATGCATCAATGTCTTGAATATACCTATTTTGGATTCATTACCTTCTAAAACAAAAGCTATCTAATGCATCAGCCGGTATTTTTTGAATTTATATAAATAAACAGAATCTTTACCTATTTTAAAAGATAAGTTAGATAAATGGAGGTGTAAGGATAGTTGTATTGAATATTGCATAAAACGGTAAATAGGTCTCTAAAATACGATATTTTTCAATTTCAAATATATATATCGGGTATTTTTTGGGATATAATATTAAAAATTAAAATCTATTAAAAATATATGGTTAAGTTGGTATCAAATAAAATAAATAAGGGATATGTCTTTTTTATCGGTGGTGTCAATTATTTATTGATTTCTTCAGTGATTATTTAAAAAAGTTGTGTTATATTGCGGAGGAATCGTTGAATTATTTTGAGATAGTAGAATCTGGAGGGGAATTATGAAAGATATAGCTAATTTCATCCGCGACGACATCAAATCCATGTCCGCCTACCGAATTGCCGACTTGCCCGAAGGCTTCATCAAGCTGGATGCAATGGAAAGCCCGTATCATCCGTTTGCCCGTTTTCCTGAGCTGTCAAACGAATGGCTGCGGCTGATTGCCCAAGCGCAGATTCATCTTTACCCCAATCCCGCCGCCAGCGGGCTGCAGGAAACTTTAAGAAAAGCCTTCGATATTCCTGAATCTGCCGCCATCGCTTTAGGAAACGGCTCGGACGAGTTAATCCAATTCATGACCCTGCTCGTTGCCCAATCTGGCGCAACCATACTCGCGGTTGAACCGAGTTTTGTAATGTATCGGCACAATGCCGAGCTGTACGGCATGAATTACGTCGGCGTGCCGCTCAATGAAGATTTCACGCTTGATTTGCCCGCCGTTTTATCCGCCATTGAAAAACATCAGCCCGCGTTGATTTTCATCGCCTATCCGAACAATCCGACAGGCGTATGTTTCCGCCGCGAAGAAGTCGAAGCCATTATCCGCGCGGCGCAGGGTATCGTGGTTGTCGATGAAGCATACGGCGCATTCAGCCGCGACAGTTTTCTGCCGCAGGCGGGCAGCATCGAAAATCTGGTCGTGATGCGCACCATCAGCAAAATCGGTTTTGCCGGACTGCGCATCGGCTATGCGGCAGGAAGCCCCGCCGTAATGGGCGAGCTGGCGAAAATCCTGCCGCCCTACAATATGAACCAATTAAGCTTGGCGACCGCCAAATTCGCCCTGCAACACCATGACGTGATTCAGACGACCATCGATATTTTGAAAGCCGAACGCGAACGCGTTTTCAGCGAATTGTCCGCCATAGGTCGTCTGAAAGCCTTCCCCAGCGAAGCGAATTTCATTACCGTACGCGTTCCCGATGCAGACGCATTGTTTAACACGCTTAAAGAAAACCGCATCCTGATTAAGAAACTCCACGGCACGCATCCGCTTTTGGAGCAATGCGTCCGCATTACCATCGGCAGTCCCGAGCAAAACGATGCCGTACTGGATATTATCCGCAAGCTTTATGCCTGATTTTTTAAAACCTCACAGAGAGTAAAATTATGACCATCACTCAACTCCACCTTGCCAATTTCCTGCAGCTTGTTGAAGAAGCAGGCTCGCTGACCAAACTTGCCCGCAAATGCGGTTACGACAACGCGGCATCCCTGTCCCAACTGAAACGCCGCCTTGAAGAGCAGGCAGAAGACGAAAAAGCGCGCGGCATCCGCCCCAGCCTTGCCGCCAAACTCGAAGCCGGCATGCACAAACGCAAAGGCTGGTTAAACCGCGACCACAGCAAAGACAAAGAAAAAGCCGCAGCCGCCGAAGCCGTCCGCCAAGAGCGTGCCGCCCAAGCAGCCGCAGCCGCTGCACCGGCATTCCATATGCCCGCAGAAGGCCGCGCAGTCAGCATCACCCGCAACACCAGCGAAACCCAAATCACCCTCAGCCTCAACCTCGACGGCACCGGACAATACCGTTTCGACACCGGCGTCCCCTTTCTTGAGCATATGCTTGCCCAAGTCGCCCGCCACGGCATGATCGACCTCGACATCACCTGCAAAGGCGATTTGCACATCGACGACCACCACACCGTAGAAGACATCGGCATCGTACTCGGACAAGCCCTGAAACAAGCCTTGGGCAGCAAAGCCGGTATCCGCCGCTACGGACATGCCTACGTTCCGCTCGACGAAGCCTTGAGCCGCGTTGTCATCGACCTCTCCGGCCGTCCCGGACTCGTGTACAACATCGACTTCACCCGTGCCCTCATCGGACGTTTTGACGTTGACCTGTTTGAAGAATTCTTCCACGGCGTCGTCAACCACAGCATGATGACCCTGCACATCGACAACCTCAGCGGCCGCAATGCCCACCATCAAGCCGAAACCGTATTCAAAGCCTTCGGCCGCGCCCTGCGCATGGCGGCAGAATACGACCCGCGTATGGCAGGACAAACCCCTTCCACCAAAGGCACCTTGAGCGACGAATCCGTTGCCGTTGAAGTTACCGTTGAAGAAGAAGCGCAAAGCGAAGCGTAATCCGCTTTAAAAAAGGTCGTCTGAAAACCGGAAAATAGGTTTTCAGACGACCTTTGAACATGATAAGGACGCTTAATTATTGGTGTCTTTTGCTGTTTTATGTTTTAAATAAGACGAGATTGCGGAAAGTATGGGGAATATACTGAATCTTTGATACCGTTTCAGTCGTCAACCATCATTCCCGCTTGCATAGAAATAACGAAGCAGGAAATTTCTGTCTAAATGACGATAAAAGAAAAGGTCGTCTGAAAACCTGTTTTCTAGTTTTCAGACGACCTTTTGGCAGATTGAAGGATGGTTTATTGACGTTTCGCGCCGTAACCGCCGATTAAGTGTTCGCTGCCGTCTTCTTTTTGCAGACCGTAGGTACCGCCGATTTCTGCGGCGGACGCACCGAAGAATTTACCGCTCAAATTACCTTTCAAGCCAGCTGCGGCAGCTTCGACCTTGCCGAGGAAGAGGTTGCCGTTTTCCCATTTTGCCGTACCTTTCATGTCGTAGTCAGTACCTTTTACGGTTACACGGCGTCCGTTGGCGTCGAGAGAATGGAATTGGGAATTGGCAGTCTCAAAGCGTACGCCTTTCAAGCCGAAATCGACAATGGCTTTGACATTGGCGGTCAGCTGACGGCGTTGATCGTCTTTCACAACGTAGGCTGTGGTCAGACCGTTGTAAGTTGCTGTGCCGCTGGCAGGAAGGGCGGTAAACTTGGTTTCATCGCCCAAGCTTTGATAGCCATGAATCACACCGGAGTTCGGATCGATATAGTGAGCGAAAGTTTGGTAAGTCCAACCGGCTGCGGCAGGATCGTGCATAACGATTTGCGTACCATCGACAAAGCGGATGACGTAAATCCCATCAAATCGTTTGTCAAACACCAAGCCATCGGCATCGGTACGGAAATAGGCAATTTGATTCGTTGCATCTTGAGTATATTTTGTCAAACCTGCACGGAGTTGACGGTTTAAGTCATATAATTCTGACAGCTCTTTAATCTTGGCTTCAATTTCTGCAATTTTGTTTGTATCAATGCCTTCAGTACCACCTTCTTTTGCTTTTTTAAGGTTTTCTCGTTCAGTCTTCAATTGTTTGAAAATTTCGACGATACGGTCATCCAAAGTTGATTTGCCGTATTCGTATTTGGTATTTTTTTCGCTGCCGTCTTGTTCACTGACATCGGCTTTGGTATTGCCTTTGGAATTAATTTTTACGATGAGTGAATCGGTAGTTGTCCACGCGGGTTGTGTTGCGCTGCCATTCACATTTTTATTGGATAGTACAACTCCATCCAATTTCACTTCATCGTTGGCTTTAAAATCTAAAGAGCTGATTAAACCGCCTTGATCTTTGTTTTGGTTGTCAGTTTGGAATTGCTCTCCTGTTTCTTTTTGGCGCAACTGAACATTCGGATTGCCCTGTTGTGCGCTTGCTGAAGAAATAAAGCTGGTGTGCAGCGGGGTGTCAAGGTTTAAGGCTGGAAGCGGGGCTTCGTCTTGCAGTTCTTCAAGTTTGTCGGCTTTGTTGCTGAGAGTGGGGGTCTGGGCTGTGCTGTTATCGTTATTGGCATTGCCGGTATTTGCGTTGTTATTGTTGCCGGTACCGCCGTTTTTGGCAGGACTGCCGCTGCCGCCGGTAGAAGTCGAGCCGGTGGAAAGTGCGGCTGTATCGCCGCCGCCACCGCCGCAGGCTGAAAGGATTGCCGCGCTGATGGCGGCGAGGATGATGGTTTTGATTTTGGTGTTGATTGCAGACATATTGTCCCCTTTTTTTGGTTGAAATGGTGCGTTTTTATCAAACGGCATAAATCCAATATCATAGATACAATCATGACAAAAACAAAATGTTATTTGTGTTTTGCAGGGAGATGGGTGAGTTGGCGGCGGTTTGTGTTTGATTTTTGCGACAAAAGATTGTTTAAAGATGTTGAACGGTTGATTGTGCCATGTGCGGAAAGGTAATGGGGTGGAAATGGCGGCAGGGGGTAAATTCTGCTCTTACCTTAATACATTAAAAAAGGTCGTCTGAAACCCAAAAATCAGGTTTCAGACGACCTTTTGTCAATGTTTTTATCAGAAGCGGTAATTCACGCCCAAGGCGAACTCGCGACCGCGCTCGTAGAAGGGAGTACGACCGTTGCCGTCGGGGAAGCGTTGGCTGTGCGAACGGTATTGCTTGTTGCCGATGTTGTTGACGGCGAAGTTGACGTTCAGGTTGTCTTTTTTCAGCGGCTGCCAGTTGGCGTAGATGTCGTGTACGCCGTAGCCTGATTTCTTGCCGTGAATCGTGCCTTGTCCGCGGGCGACGTCGGTGTATTTCACGCTTTGGGCGTAGCGGCCGCGCCAGCCGATTTCGAGTTTGGGGTTTTCAAACTGATAAGACAAGCCTGTCAGCCATTGGCGGCCGGTGTTCCAGAAGGTGAACGAGCTTTCGTGGTCTTCTGCTTGAATCGGGCTTTCGCCGTAGTACATTTCGCCGTTCAGACGGGGTTTGACGTAGGACACGCCGGCGCGCGCGGTCAGGCCGCCCCAGCGGTAGGATGCGTCAAGTTCGTAGCCGTAGGTTTTGAGCGTGCCGCCGTTGTAAATCTTGCCGCGTTCGGTGATGGAGGCGGTGTTGTTGTTGATTTTTGCCCAACGATAGACGATGAGGTCTTTGATGCGTTGGTGGAACACGCTGCCGCTGACGTTGAAGTTGTCGTTGCGCCATTTGAAGCCCAATTCGGCACGGCGGGCGGTTTCGGCTTTGAGGTTGCTGTCCAAATCGGCGGCGGCGCCTGCGCGTTCGTTAGCCAACAGGGCTTCGTTCAGGCGGGGCGCACGGCTTGCCTGATTGAGGTTTGCCAAGAGCGAGAAGTTGTCGTTGATGTCCCAAATCGCGCCGATGCTGGGGTTGAGCTGGCCGTGCGACGCGCTTTGTTTGCTGGCGGCGTTGTATTTGAAATGGTCGTAACGCAAGCCCGTAGTCAGGGTAACGGGGTGCAGGTTCCAAATGCCTTCCGCGTACACGCCATATTCGGCTTTCTTCTCTTTGTCGCGGTCATACAGGCCGAGAATCTTCAGCCACGCGCCTTTGTCGGACGGCTCGGAGGTTTCGTGGCGGTAGTTGACGCCGTATTTCACCATGTGTCCGTCGCCGAAGGAGCTGGCGAGGTTCAGATTCGCGCCGGTCGCTTTGATTTTGCTCAACTCAAGCTGACCGATGGGAACGCCGCCTTGAGCCGTGCCGGAGGCATGGGCTTTCGGGGAAGGCGCGCCTTTAGGCGGCTTGGTGTCGTCGGTGTTGATTTGGAAGACGTTGGCGTCGATTTTGTCGAGGAAGCCGACGTTGCGGCCGCGGTATTCCAGATTGTAGGATTGCTCTTTTTGGTAAGTGCCGTCCACGCCGACGTAGCTGTCAACGTTTTGGAACTCGGCTTTGTCGGTGCGGTTGCCTTTTTGGTATTCCTGACGGTAGGTCAGGCGGATGCCGTGGTCGTCGTTGAAGTCGTAGCCGATTTTGGCGAGGTAGCTGTGCTGTTTCAGACGACTGCCGTGGTTGACATTGCCGTTGCCGTCTTTGTAGTCGCGGTTGTTGAGGAAGTTGCCTGCAAACAGGGCATCGAAGCCGTTTTGATAGCCGTAAACCGCTGCGTTGCCGGTTGAGCCTTTATTGCTGCTCAAGCCCGCGCCGAGTTTGAAACCGAAAGGTTTGCCGTCGGTCAGCAGGTCTTTCGCATCAACCGTCGTTACGCGGATAGTACCGCCGACCGCGCCCAAGCCCGCGCTCGCCGCGCCCGTACCTTTTTCGACGTTGATGCTTTTCACTAAAGCAGGGTCAAGCTGGAATCGGCTTTGGTGGTGGAAAATTTTGGTGGATTGGCTGGTGCCGTCTACTTCCAAATTAATCTTGTCTTCGCCGACGCCGCGGATGCTGTAAAACTGCGCCACGCCGTTGCCGCCGCCGACATCCATGCCGATTTGGTCTTTCATGACTTGTTTCAAATCGGTCGAAGTTTCGCGGTCAAGCTGGTTGCGGGTAACGCGGGTCGGTACGGCAGTACCGGTAACGACGACTTCTTTCAGTTCGGCAGTCGCTTCGGGGCGAACGTTGTCTGCATGGGCAAAACCTGAAGACAGTGCCAGCACCATGATGCTGAAACGGAAGGCGGGGGAATGGGGGGATTTCATGTTCTTCCTCTAGTTGGGTGATTAAGGGGAGTTGCGTTAAATTAAGAGTGTATATTCTAATATTTTTTGATAATGATTTGCAAACAATATACGTTACTCCGAGAATATTAATCATATTTTCAGAGGCCTACATTTATTGATGCTCTTTAATCGAATGTGGCGGAAACCGGATTTTCAGAAGGGCTGGCGATATTTTTGCTGCGACGTCGCGTTGTTTGATGGCTTGGGCAGGGACGGCGGGGATGGGAAACTTGTGTTTTAGGAAGAGGGGGTGTGATGCGGATATTTGAATGGAGGGATGGCGTATAGAGAAAGGTCGTCTGAAACCCTGATTTGTGGTTTCAGACGACCTTTTTTTAATCAAATCAAATTACTTCGCAGCCTTAAACGCGTCGGTAACCTGTTTGGAAGCGTTCAGCAATTCTTGCGCGCCGCCCGCCGCCAAGTAGGTTTCGGGAACGAGGTAAACCACTTGTCCTTTTTTCCATGCGGTTGTTTCGGCGACCAGCGGATTGTTCAACACGTCTTTCGCCGCCTGTCCTTCTTCGCCGATGGCAGCGCCCCTGTCAAGGACAAACAGCCAGTCGGGATTTTTCTCTTTCAGGTATTCGAAGCTGACGGGCTGACCGTGGCTGCCTTCTTTGATGGCTTCGTCAACGGCCGGAACGCCGATGTCTTTGTGCAGCCAGCCGCCCAGTCGTGAAGACGGGCCGAAGGCGGACATTTTCCCGCCGTTGACCAGAATCACCAAACCTTTGCCTTTACCTTGCGCGGCAGTTTTCGCGGCTTCAAAAGATGCGTCGATTTCCGCCTTCAGCTTGTCGGCTTCCGCCTGTTTGCCGAAGATTTGCGCCAGCGCGTCGATACGCTCTTTGGCACTGTCTTTGAGGTTGGCGGTATCGGCGGTCATTTCGATGGTCGGCGCAATGGCGTTCAACTTGTCAAACGCTTTGGCTGCGCGGCTGCCGATAATGATGAGCTGCGGCTTGTAGGCGTTGAGTGCCTCGTAATCCGGCTCGAACAGCGTACCGGCAGGTTTTGTCGTTTTGAAATATTCGTCCAAATAAGGCAGCAGGTTTTTGTCGATGGACAGACCGGTTTTCACGCCCAATTTGTTTAAAGTGTCGAGCATACCCAAATCGTAAACGGCGATACGTTCGGGATTTTGCGGCACTTTCGCGTCGCCGCGCGTCGTTTTGACGGTCAAACCCGCGCCTTCGGTTTGGGCTGCGGAAGCGGTTTGGGCGTTTTGGTTTGAAGCGGAATCTTTCGGCGAACACGCGCCCAAAGCAAGGGCGCAGCATACGGCTAAAGCAGTTAAACGTAACATGGGATAATTTCTCCGTTGTCGGGTTCGGGGCAGATAATATGGACGGGTCGTCTGAAAATCCGCAAAGCGGATGCACGCATCAAATACCTGTTCCAATCCTGCCGTTGTCAAAAAAAGGTTTGGAAAATGCCAGATTGAGAAATCTGATAGACGGACAGGTCGTCTGAAAACCGAAGCTGATTCAGACGACCTGCCCGTATTTTACCCGCTCTTTTTAGAAGCGGTAGTTAACGCCCAAGCGTACATCACGTCCGGTACCTGGTAGGGTATTGGTCCAGCGTTGACTGTGCGGATAGTAGAACTTGTTGAACACGTTGTTAACTGAAAGATTGATATTGAGCGTGTCTTTGCCCAATGGTTTCCAGTTGGCGAAGACATCGTTCACACCGAAACCTTGGCGTACAACGTTTTCCAGTTTGCCGTCGCGACCTTTTTGACCTGCCACCAATATCGAACCCACGGCTTTTTGAACATAGCGTCCGCGCCAGCCGATTTCCAGATTCGGATTTTGGAAGCGGTAGGCAAGGGAAGCCGTCCAAGTGCGGCCGGTTTGTGCGCCAAACTCGGGGTTCGCGCTTAACAATTTATCTTTGTGTGTATCGTAAAAACGCGGTTTGCTGTGGCTTACGCCGACTTTGGCAGTCAAGCCGCCGGTGCGGTAGGACGCGCCCAATTCGTAACCGTGGTTTTTGATGTAGCCGGCATTGACGGCTTCACGGATGGCGACAGAGTCGTGGCGGTTTTGCGGATTGGCAAGCGCGTCTTTGATGGTCTGCCAGAAGTAGCTGCCGTTTGCGGCAAACGTGCCGTCGTTGTAGTTGAAACCGATTTCGGTATTGCGCGCGCGTTCGGCTTTGGTGCCGTCGGCAATCGAGATGATGCCGCGCTTGCCGTGGGTTTGCAGCGCGTCATACAGGCGCGGGCTGCGGCTGGCGTAGTTGTGGCTTGCGCTGAAGCTCCAGTGTTCGTGCGGCTGCCAAATCACGCCGAAACTCGGGTTAAGGCTGCTGCTTGAAACGGTTTTGCCGTCATGGGTTTTCACCTTGAAGCGGTCGTAACGCAGTCCGCCGGTCAGGGTAAAGCCGTTAATTTCGTGAATGGCTTCGATATACGCGCCGGTATCGGTTTTGGTCGGGTTGGACAGTTTGTAGGAATGGACAAGATCCATAACTTTCTTGTCTTTCGCTTTTTCTTCATCGGTCTTATCTATTTCTTTTTTAGGATCTTTGGGGTCTGGTTTCTTACCGGAGATCTTAAATTCGTTGTTCAAAAACGCTTGCGGCTCGATTTCCTGATGGCGGTAGTTGATACCGTATTTCAACAGGGTTTGTTCGGCAAGGCGGCTGTCGAAGTTGAAGTTCGCACCACGAGTGGCGATTCGGGTATGGTTAGGGCCGACCACATTGCCTGCGTAACCGCTGCCGCTGTCATCGGCGGAATAGCGTTCGTTTTCCAACATATAGGCGTTGGCGTTCAGTTTTTCGACAAAGCCCAGGTTTTTACCCGTGTACTCCAAGTTGGTGTTGGATTGGGTAGTTTCACGGTATGAGGGTTTCTGCCTGTCTTTTGCAGGGTCGGACTCGAAGATTGTAAACTCTTCACGCACAGTACGGATGCCTCGGTGCTGGTCTTTCATGTGGCTCAACACGATGCGGTGGTCGCCGTCGCCGAAGGTTGTTCCGATTTTGGCCAGGTAGCTGCGTTTGTCCAGTGCGCTGTAAGGTACGGTTTTGCCGCCGTTGGGACTTTTGTAGCCTTTACCTGCTTCGTACTCTTTTTCATCGTTGCGGTTGTAAGAGAACAAACCGTCGAAGTTGCCCTCTTTTCCGAATACGCTTGCGCCGTAGTTTACGCCGTCATTAGAGGCATAGCCGCTGCTGAGGCGCACGCCCCAGTTTTTATCCAAGCCTTTGAGCAGGTCTTGGGCATCGACGGTTTTGGCGATGATCGCGCCGTTGGTTGCGCCGATACCGGCAGAGGCGGAACCCGCGCCTTTTTGTACGGAAACGACTTTAACCAAAGCGGGATCGACAATAAATCTGCCTTGGTGGTAAAGGATTTGGCTGTCGGAATAGGCGTTGTCCACCTTGATGTCGACAGAGTTCTGACCCATGCCGCGCAAGGTCATGTGTTGGGATGTGCCGTTACCGCCGCCGAAATCGATGGCAGGTTCTTCTTTTAACAATTCGCGCAAATCGGTTGATGTGCTTTCGTCTTTTTGACGAAGGGTGACGATATTAGTTTTGACCTTGCTGCCTTGGCGGTCGCCTTTTACGGTAACGGTATCAAGGGTAACGCTTTCTTTCGCTTCGTTTTCCGCGTGGGCAAAACCGGCGGCGAGTGCCATTGAAAGCAGGCTGAAGCGGAACAGGGGTGAAGTCATGGAAATTTCCTTCTGTTGGATAAGTTTCAGTTAATCAATAAATTATTTATTAATAATAATTTTTATTTATTTTAAAGGTGGGATATTATTTTGTAAAGGTGTGCATAGTTTTGCGCCAATAATGTTTGGTTTTTTGTTGATTGAAGCATGTGAAGCCCACCGTCTGTAAAAGGTCGTCTGAAAATGCCTGCCTGCTTGATCAGCATTGAAAGTAGGGCGGGGATGGTGCGCAACTTGCCATGTCTGTTTTCAGACGACCCCGCATAGAAAATTTTTACTTCTTCCCTTGAATTTATCGGGACAAACCCTAATTTGCCGCTGTGTTAAGGTAAGTTTGTTGACAAACTTGCCGCCTTCTTTTTCAAACCGCATCTGCCGGATGAAGGCAGATGATTGTTTTCAAACTATTTATCGGAGCATAAAACATGACCATCCGTCCTTTACACGACCGCGTCGTCGTCAAACGCTTGGAAGCTGAAGAGAAAACCGCATCAGGCATCGTCTTGCCGGGCGCAGCCGCTGAAAAACCCGACATGGGCGAAGTGATCGCCGTGGGTGCGGGTAAAATCGGTAAAGACGGCGCGCGCCGTCCGCTGGATGTCAAAGTCGGCGACAAAGTGATTTTCGGCAAATACAGCGGTCAAACCGTAAAAGCCGACGGCGAAGAGCTGTTGGTAATGCGCGAAGAAGACATTTTCGGGATTGTGGAATAAGCATTCCGTGCATTCAAAACGACAGGTCGTCTGAAAAGGCGTACAAGGTTTTCAGACGACCTCAGACAGAATCAAATGTATTAAATAAATTAGGAGAATCAAAATATGGCAGCAAAAGACGTACAGTTCGGTAACGAAGTCCGTCAAAAAATGGTCAGCGGCGTGAACACTCTGGCAAACGCCGTCCGCGTAACCTTGGGCCCTAAAGGCCGCAACGTAGTGGTTGACCGCGCATTCGGCGGCCCGCACATCACCAAAGACGGCGTTACCGTCGCTAAAGAAATCGAATTGAAAGACAAATTCGAAAACATGGGCGCGCAAATGGTGAAAGAAGTCGCGTCCAAAACCAACGACGTAGCGGGCGACGGTACGACTACCGCCACCGTACTGGCGCAAGCCATCGTAGCCGAAGGTATGAAATACGTTACCGCCGGCATGAACCCGACCGACCTGAAACGCGGTATCGACAAAGCCGTCGCCGCTTTGGTTGAAGAGCTGAAAAACATCGCCAAACCTTGCGACACTTCCAAAGAAATCGCCCAAGTCGGCTCGATTTCCGCCAACTCCGACGAACAAGTCGGCGCGATTATTGCCGAAGCGATGGAAAAAGTCGGCAAAGAAGGCGTGATTACCGTTGAAGACGGCAAATCTTTGGAAAACGAATTGGATGTCGTCGAAGGTATGCAGTTCGACCGCGGCTACCTGTCCCCTTACTTCATCAACGACGCGGAAAAACAAATCGCCGCGCTGGACAACCCGTTTGTATTGCTGTTCGACAAAAAAATCAGCAACATCCGCGACCTGCTGCCTGTTTTGGAACAAGTGGCAAAAGCCAGCCGTCCGCTGTTGATTATCGCTGAAGACGTAGAAGGCGAAGCCTTGGCGACTTTGGTCGTGAACAACATCCGCGGCATCCTGAAAACCGTTGCCGTTAAAGCCCCGGGCTTCGGTGACCGCCGCAAAGCCATGTTGCAAGACATCGCCATCCTGACCGGCGGTACCGTGATTGCCGAAGAAGTCGGCCTGTCTTTGGAAAAAGCCACTTTGGAAGACTTGGGTCAAGCCAAACGCATCGAAATCGGTAAAGAAAACACCACCATCATCGACGGCTTCGGCGACGCAGCCCAAATCGAAGCGCGTGTTGCCGAAATCCGCCAACAAATCGAAACCGCAACCAGCGAATACGACAAAGAAAAACTGCAAGAGCGTGTGGCTAAACTGGCAGGCGGCGTGGCAGTGATCAAAGTCGGTGCCGCTACCGAAGTCGAAATGAAAGAGAAAAAAGACCGCGTGGAAGACGCGCTGCACGCTACCCGCGCAGCCGTTGAAGAAGGCGTGGTTGCCGGCGGCGGCGTAGCCCTGTTGCGCGCCCGTGCCGCTTTGGAAAACCTGCACACCGGCAATGCCGACCAAGACGCAGGCGTACAAATCGTCTTGCGCGCCATTGAGTCTCCGCTGCGCCAAATCGTTGCTAACGCAGGCGGCGAGCCTAGCGTAGTTGTGAACAAAGTGTTGGAAGGCAAAGGCAACTACGGTTACAACGCAGGCTCCGGCGAATACGGCGACATGATTGAAATGGGCGTACTCGACCCCGCCAAAGTAACCCGTTCCGCGCTGCAACACGCCGCGTCTATCGCCGGCCTGATGCTGACGACCGACTGCATGATTGCCGAAATCCCTGAAGAAAAACCAGCTATGCCTGACATGGGCGGCATGGGTGGAATGGGCGGCATGATGTAAGGTTGCCCAAACCTGAGCGCAAACAAAAACCTGCACGGACAACTGTGCAGGTTTTTTCTTTGAAAGAAGGTCGTCTGAAAACGAGAAGGGTGAATTTTCAGACGACCCCTAGCTTATCTCGCCTGCTCCATAGCAGCCGTTAACGCATTAAAGTTTTGCATTAGCGTTGCTTTATCGAACCAGCCAGCCAGTGTAAACAGCTGTATCAAAATCCCTATAATCAGAACCATGCAGCAGAAGTACAAAAGATAACCTTTGAATACCGTCCAAACTTTAACCTGCCCCATCTTCATCAAGCCGACAGCCTGCGCCCAAAACGCCCAAGTCTTCCAAAACATCAGCAGCGGCGTAATCTGCGGGACGTAAAACACAAGCAGCGCCGGAATCATCAAAGCTTCCGATGCCAAGATGAATCCCCATAAAGGCAGGCGTGGCGCGCCGTTTCTGCTCAAAACATGACGCATCACACGGCTCAAAATCAGCCACTTTATAACGGTAACCAACACGCCAAAGACGGCGGTGGCAGTGCTGACGCCGAGCAAGGTCGACATATCTGCCGCATTAATCATGCCCAACAGCAGCAAAATCGCCAAAATGACAGGCAGCGTATAGAAATAATCAGCAGGATTTTTATAGCGCAGACGCAGAATATCCCACATATCGGTAAGAAAAGAATAAAGCATTGAATGACGAGTGGTTCGATAAAAAATAGAAGGCTGGATTTTAGCTGAAAATATACGGTCTGATAAATACAGACGATGTGATATGAATTGTCGCCACCTGCGAATATCCGCTAGAATACGCGCTTTATGGAAGGTCGTCTGAAAAGGATTCAATATGGCAAAAGCAAAAGGCGGTTTGGGCCGCGGTTTAGATTCCCTGATTTCCAACGGCGTGGACAACAGCAGCAGCGACCGCCTGACTACCGTCGCCATCAACGACATCCAACCCGGCCGTTATCAGGCGCGGGTACAGATGGACGACGAAGCCTTGCAGGAGCTGGCGGATTCGATTAAAGCGCAAGGCGTTATCCAGCCGGTCATCGTGCGCGAACACGGCCTTTCCCAATACGAATTGATTGCCGGCGAACGCCGCTGGCGCGCATCCCAACTCGCCGGACTGACCGAGATTCCGGTCGTCATCAAAACCATCAGCGACGAAACCGCGCTGGCAATGGGTTTGATTGAAAACCTGCAACGCGAAAACTTAAACCCGATTGAAGAAGCGCAAGGTTTGAAACGCCTCGCCGACGAGTTCGGACTGACTCATGAAACCATCGCTAAGGCAGTCGGCAAAAGCCGCAGTGCCATTTCCAACAGCCTGCGCCTGTTGAGCCTGCCCGAGCCGGTCCAAGAAATGCTCTACCACCGCCATCTTGAGATGGGGCACGCCCGCGCCCTGCTGACCCTGCCCGTGGTCGAGCAGCTTGAGTTGGCGCAAAAAGCAGTAAAAAACGGTTGGTCGGTGCGCGAAGTCGAACGCCGCAGCCAAATCGCCCATCAAACCAAACAGGAAATTAAAAAAACCATCAGCCCCGATATACGTCGTCTGAACGACGTGTTGACCGAAAGGCTGGGCGTTAACGCGGAAGTCAAAACCACCAATCACAAAAAAGGCAAAATCGTCCTCCACTTTGATACGCCGGAAACATTTGAATATCTGCTGAAACAGTTGGGCATCGATTATCAGATGTGAATTAGGTTGTGCGGAAAATTTAAAATTAAGGCCATCTGAAAACGTCTTCTCCAGTTTTCAGATGACTTTTTTATTGAAATAGAATTACTGGATAATGGCTGTAATTTAATGTAATTTGTGATAGAATAAAAAATTACATACGTTGTTAAATGTGGCTGGTGTTATTTCACAAAGGTTAACTATCTCTTGACGTGTGCAGGCTTCTTCATTATATTCTAGCATCGCTTGACCATTTCCGTTGTACCCCCTAATTTTGCATGAATCAGATTTTAGTTTATCAAATCATTGTTTTATTAATTATTTCTGTATTAAGTGCTGTTTTTGCGGGTGTGGATGGATTTTGGTCTTCTGTCGCAGGGGGAGTTTGTTATTTAGTCCCGTCTTCTATCGCAGTTTTACTTTTAAAATTTTCCAAGCGCAACCCTTTGTATCATGGTAAAGCGTTCATTATCGGGGAAATTTTAAAAGTAGTGCTGTCGCTGGTGATGATGCTTGCCGTATTCGCAGTTTGGCATCAGTCTTTGATATTCTTTCCGTTCTTGTTCGGATTGCTCGGTGTCAGCCATTTCGTTTTTTTAGTATTGTTGAGAGTGAAGCATTATGGCAGGTGACAAAATTACTGCTACTGATTACATCACGCACCACTTGCAAAGTTTGACCAGCCTTTCCGATGTCGCTAAGGGACAAGGCTTGGATAATATTGCTGATTTTTCTTTTATTAATATTGATGCAATATTTTTCTCTGTATTGTTGGGTGTAATCGGAAGTTTCCTACTTTTGCGTGGGGCTAAGAAGGCGACGGCGGGTGTGCCGGGGCGTTTTCAGGCTGCCGTCGAGATTTTGTTTGAGTTTGTGGATGATATGTGCAAAAGCATTATTCACAACGAGCAATCTCGAAAAGCCATTGCTCCGTTAGGCTTGACGCTGTTTGTATGGATTTTCCTGATGAATGCCATGGATATGCTGCCGGTCGATTTGTTCCCGTGGCTATGGCAAAACATTACCGGTAACCATCATGCATTGTTGCGTATTGTACCGACCGCAGATTTGAATACCACATTAGCGTTGGCTATCGGTGTCTTGGTGATTTGTATTTATTACAATATCAAAATCAAAGGTATCCGTGGTTGGATTCATGAGTTGTTCAGCGCTCCGTTCGGCGCCAAACTTGCTCCCGCCAACTTCCTTTTGAATCTGGTCGAATTTCTCTCTAAAACAGTTTCTCACGGTATGCGGTTGTTCGGTAACATGTATGCCGGTGAGCTGGTGTTCCTTCTGATTGCTTTGCTGGGTGGCGCTTGGGCGACATCTGGAAGCGTTGAAGTGTTGGATCCGATTCTGTTTGGTTTCCACATCCTTGCCGGATTGGCATGGGCGATTTTCCATATCTTGGTGATTACCCTGCAGGCATTTATCTTTATGGCCTTGGCGTTTGTCTATATCGGACAAGCTCATGATGCACATTAATTTATTAGGTAGTTTTTCATTAACTTTCTTTGTTTTCTCAAGGAGTAAAAAATGGGTTTGGTAGCAATTGCATGTGGTTTGATCGTAGCATTGGGTGCATTGGGTGCCTCTATCGGTATCGCAATGGTCGGTTCCAAATATTTGGAGTCTTCTGCTCGTCAACCTGAATTGATTGGTCCGCTGCAAACTAAATTGTTCCTGATTGCTGGTCTGATTGATGCCGCATTCCTGATTGGTGTGGCTATTGCACTGTTGTTCGCCTTCGTTAAACCATTTGGTGCATAATCAAACGGCGTGATCCGTCTAGGTACAGACTTCGGTCTGTTTGATTAACACTAGTACGAAGGTTAACTAACGTGAATATTAATGCAACCTTATTCGCTCAAATCATCGTCTTTTTCGGTTTGGTTTGGTTTACCATGAAATTCGTGTGGCCGCCAATCGCAAAAGCATTGGATGAGCGTGCCGCAAAAATTGCCGAAGGCTTGGCTGCTGCCGAGCGCGGTAAGAGCGATTTTGAACAGGCAGAGAAGAAAGTTGCAGAACTCTTGGCTGAAGGGCGTAACCAAGTTTCCGAAATGGTAGCAAACGCCGAAAAACGTGCCGCCAAAATCGTAGAAGAAGCGAAAGAGCAAGCTACTGTCGAGGCAGTGCGGATTACAGCACAAGCTAAAGCTGATGCCCAGCAAGAAATGAATCGTGCACGCGAAGTTTTGCGTGAACAGGTTGCTGCATTGGCGGTTAAAGGTGCAGAGTCTATTTTGCGCAGTGAAGTAGATACTTCAAAACATGCGCAGCTGCTCAGCGCTTTAAAACAGGAGCTGTAATCTTATGGCTGAGTTCGCAACGATTGCCAGACCTTATGCGAAAGCATTGTTTAATCTGGCGCAGGAAAAAAACCAAATTGAGTCTTGGTTGGGCGGACTGGAAGAATTAGCCGCGGTTGTTCAAAATCAGAAAGTGATTTCTTTTCTTGAGCAACCTGAAATCAATACTTCTGAAAAGGTAAATGTACTTGCCGAACTCGTTGAATTAAAAAGTGATGAATTGAAGAATTTCATTACTGTTCTGGCAGAGCAAAAACGTTTGCCTGTATTGCCTGAAGTCTATGCTCAATATCAAGCTTTAACCTTGTCATTCAATCATACTAAGTCCGCTGTGATTTACAGTGCTTATCCATTGACTGAAGATCAATTGGCTGAGTTGGCTGAAATATTGAAAAAACGCTTTGATAGTAAGTTGCAGATTACAACTGAAGTCGCGCCTGAATTAATTGGCGGTGTCAAAGTTGAAGTGGGTGACCAGGTCTTGGATTTGTCGGTGCGGGGTAAATTGAATGCCCTGTATGCGACTATGACAAATTAGGAGAGTTTTCATGCAGCTTAATCCTGCTGAAATTAGCGATTTGATTAAAGCTAAAATTGAAAATCTGTCTGGAAATACAGAAGTACGTACCCGTGGTACGGTTATTTCTGTAACAGACGGTATTGTTCGTATTCATGGCTTGTCAGACGCAATGCAAGGTGAGATGCTCGAATTCCCGGGTAACACTTTCGGTTTGGCGATGAACTTGGAGCGCGACTCCGTCGGCGCCGTAGTGTTGGGTGAATACGAACATATTAAAGAAGGCGACACAGTTACTTGTACCGGCCGTATTTTGGAAGTACCTGTCGGTCGTGAGTTGGTTGGTCGCGTTGTAGATGCATTGGGTCGCCCGATTGATGGCAAAGGCCCGATCAACACATCTTCCACAGCGCCAATCGAAAAAATTGCACCGGGTGTAATTGCCCGTAAATCAGTTGACCAGCCTATGCAAACCGGTCTGAAGGCCATTGACTCAATGGTTCCGATTGGTCGCGGTCAACGTGAGTTGATCATTGGTGACCGTCAAACAGGTAAAACAGCCGTAGCATTGGATGCTATTGTCAACCAAAAAGGTACGGGCGTTATCTGTATTTATGTTGCAATCGGTCAAAAAGCATCTTCTATTGCCAACGTAGTACGCAAATTGGAAGAGCATGGCGCAATGGAACACACTATTGTGGTTGCGGCGACTGCTTCTGAAGCTGCGGCTTTGCAATATATCGCACCTTATGCAGGTTGTACGATGGGCGAGTTTTTCCGCGACCGCGGTGAAGACGCATTGATTGTATATGATGACTTGTCCAAACAAGCTGTTGCTTACCGTCAAATTTCCCTGTTGCTGCGCCGTCCTCCCGGTCGTGAAGCATATCCTGGCGACGTTTTCTATCTGCACTCCCGCTTGTTGGAGCGTGCTGCCCGTGTAAATGAACACGAAGTTGAAAAACTGACCAATGGCGAAGTGAAGGGCAAAACAGGCTCTCTGACTGCATTGCCAATTATTGAAACGCAAGCCGGCGACGTCTCTGCATTCGTACCGACAAACGTGATTTCGATTACCGACGGTCAGATTTTCTTGGAAACCGACTTGTTTAACGCCGGTATCCGTCCTGCGATTAATGCCGGTATTTCGGTATCGCGCGTAGGTGGTGCTGCGCAAACCAAAGTAATTAAAAAACTGGGTGGCGGTATCCGTTTGGCACTTGCCCAATATCGTGAGTTGGCAGCCTTCTCGCAATTTGCTTCCGATTTGGATGAAGCTACACGCAAACAGCTGCAACACGGTGAAGTGGTTACTGAATTGATGAAGCAAAAACAATTCAGCACTTTGGATACAGCTGAAATGGCTTTGACCTTGTGGGCCATTAATAATGGTTCTTACGAAGATGTACCGGTATCCAAGGCATTGGCTTTCGAAGCGGAATTTTTGAGCTTTGTACGCACTCAGCATCCTGGTGTTTTAGAAGCAATCAACGCATCAGGTGCGATGTCCGATGAAAGCGAAAAAGCATTGACCGAAGCCATGAATTCTTTCAAATCTTCTTATGCTTACCAAGCCTAAGAGCTGAAATGAAAGGAGTCTGAAATGGCAGTCGGAAAAGAGATTCTCACCAAAATCCGTAGTGTTCAAAATACCCAAAAGATCACTAAAGCGATGCAGATGGTGTCAACCTCTAAAATGCGGAAGACTCAGGAACGGATGCGCTTGGCGCGTCCGTATGCCGAAAAAGTACGGACAGTTATGAGTCATTTGGCGCGAACCCATGAAGATCACGGTATTAAATTATTGGCACCTCATCGTGAAACACGTCGGGTAGGTTTCATTTTAATCACCTCTGATAAAGGTCTTTGCGGTGGTTTGAACGCGAATGTTTTGAAGAAATTCTTAGCGCAAGTCCAAGAATACCAAGAACAAGGCATTGAAGTTGATGTCGTCTGTTTAGGTAGTAAAGGTTTGGCAGCTTGTCAAAATATCGGTTTGAACGTTATTGCCAGTGCGATTAATTTGGGTGATACCCCAAAAATGGAATTGCTGCTTGGTCCATTGACTGAAATCTTCCAACGTTACGAGAAGCATGAGTTAGATAAAATACATTTAGTATATTCGTGTTTTGTGAATACCATGCGTCAAGAACCACGGTTGGAGGTTCTGCTGCCTATCGGCGAAAATGTGATAGAAGACGAGGAGAGTTATTCTTCATTCAGTTGGGAATACCGTTATGAGCCAAGTCCTATCGCTGTGTTGGAATATCTGGTTCGCCGCTATTTAGAATCTGTGGTTTATCAAGCATTGAGTGACAATATGGCATCAGAGCAAGCTGCGCGTATGGTGGCGATGAAAGCGGCCACCGACAATGCAGGCAATGCCATTAAAGAGTTGCGTTTGGTATATAACAAATCGCGTCAAGCTGCGATTACCACGGAATTGTCAGAAATTGTAGCAGGTGCGGCGGCAGTTTAATGTCGTCTGAAACCTGAACAGGAAATTAGGATACGATAATGAGCCAAGGCAAAATCGTACAAATTATTGGTGCGGTAGTTGACGTGGAGTTCCCACGTGATGCCATTCCGCGTGTTTACGACGCCCTGAAATTGGATGCAAACGGCCTGACTTTGGAAGTGCAACAGCTTCTGGGTGACGGCGTAGTCCGTACTATTGCAATGGGTAGTTCGGATGGTTTAAAACGCGGCATGACTGTAAGCAATACAGGTGCGCCGATTACAGTACCGGTAGGTAAAGGCACTTTGGGACGTATTGTCGATGTATTGGGGACGCCTGTTGATGAAGCAGGTCCGATTGATACCGACAAACACCGTGCCATCCATCAGACAGCTCCGAAATTTGATGAACTGTCTGCGACTACTGAGCTGTTGGAAACCGGCATTAAAGTGATTGACTTACTGTGTCCGTTTGCCAAAGGCGGTAAAGTAGGTCTGTTCGGTGGTGCCGGTGTGGGTAAAACCGTCAACATGATGGAATTGATTAACAACATCGCCAAAGCACATAGCGGTTTGTCCGTGTTCGCAGGCGTGGGTGAGCGTACCCGTGAAGGTAATGACTTCTACCACGAGATGAAAGATTCCAACGTATTGGACAAAGTGGCGATGGTTTACGGTCAGATGAACGAACCTCCGGGCAACCGTCTGCGTGTAGCCTTGACCGGTTTGACGATGGCCGAATACTTCCGTGATGAAAAAGACGAAAGCGGCAAAGGCCGTGACGTATTGTTCTTCGTGGACAATATCTACCGTTACACCCTGGCCGGTACCGAAGTATCCGCATTGTTGGGCCGTATGCCTTCAGCAGTAGGTTACCAACCGACATTGGCTGAAGAAATGGGTCGTTTGCAAGAGCGTATTACCTCTACCCAAACAGGCTCCATTACTTCCATTCAAGCCGTATATGTACCCGCGGATGACTTGACTGACCCGTCTCCTGCAACGACATTTGCCCACTTGGACGCCACTGTCGTATTGAGCCGTGATATCGCCTCCTTGGGTATTTACCCCGCAGTTGACCCGCTCGATTCCACTTCGCGCCAACTGGATCCGATGGTATTGGGTCAAGAACACTATGATGTAGCCCGCGGCGTACAATCTACCCTGCAAAAATACAAAGAATTGCGCGATATTATTGCCATTCTGGGTATGGACGAATTGTCAGACGAAGATAAACTGACCGTGATGCGTGCGCGTAAGATTCAACGCTTCCTGTCGCAACCGTTCCACGTTGCCGAAGTATTTACCGGCTCTCCCGGCAAATATGTATCGCTGCGTGACACCATTGCCGGCTTTAAAGCTATCTTGAGCGGTGAATACGACCATCTGCCTGAGCAAGCTTTCTACATGGTAGGCGGTATCGAAGAAGCGGTCGAGAAAGCGAAAACCTTAAACTAAGGAGGTCGGCATGAGCATCATGCGAGTTGAAGTGGTAAGTAGCGAGCAGAACATCTATTCAGGCGAAGCCAGTTTTGTAGTGGTTCCGACTGTTCAAGGTGAGCTCGGTATTTATCCGCGACACGAGCCGATTATGAGTTTGGTACGTCCCGGTGCATTGCGTTTGACCGTGCCGGGCGAAGCCGAAGAAGTGCTTGTTGCCGTTTCCGGCGGAGTGCTGGAAGTGCAGCCCAACCAACTTACTGTGTTGGCGGATGTTGCCGTACGCAGTTCCGAGATGGATCGGGAGCGCGCGGAAGCTGCCAAGAAGGCGGCGGAAACCGGCATTTCTCAAGCCAAAGACGATAAATCGTTGGCTGAAGCACACAAAGCCTTGGCCGCAGCGATTGCCCAGCTCAAAACCTTGGATTATCTTCGTTCGCACAAAAACAAATAAGCAGATTTGCTTTACAAAAAGCACGGTTGATTACCGTGCTTTTTTATGATAAATGATTTTTAGCAGGGCAGAATCTTAGGTAACGAATGGTATAGAAAAGTTTTAAATGATTCCTTTATTGCGCATAATTTTACTTTTCTGATTCGGCAATAAAGGTTGTTTACTGAATACGGTTTTTATAGGATAAAGCAAATATTTTGGTAAGGATCTATCGCATTTTAAAGTTGTTTTAATATCGTCTGAATGTATTTAAGACGACTTTTTTGTTTTTAAGGACACCTATTGCCTATTCCAATAATGAATAAAGTTTGGCTATTTAGGAGGATTGCTATTTTATTTGGAATCAAAAAACAACAAAATTTATAGACAAGAGGTTTTTATTTTGCATAAACGGTATTTTTATTGTAAAAAATGCTAATTGGGTTATAATTTTAAAATACATTATCATAAATTAATGTGTAACCTATTGCGAAAAAAAAATAAATATTTCATATTGCGGATAATTTGTCATGAACTTTGATTTCATATTTGGGGATGGTGTATCAGGTATGGCGGGATATAGCCTGATACTGATTTTGGCTGCGCTTGTCAGTAAGCAAGATTCAGTAAAATGGTTTATCAGCCGTTTTGCTGTTAATGTGCGTGCTCAATGCTACTTGGATGAAAATTCATATCATGTTTTCCGTCATCTTGATATACGTATTTCAGGAACACATGAACAAATTGATTATGTTTACGTTTCACGATTCGGTATTTTTATCGTATCTACACCGAATTACCAAGGCCGTATTTGGGGGGATAACGGAGATGGGATGTGGACGCAGAAATTCCATAGAACCAAGATGCTTTTCCCTAATCCATTGGCACAGAATCAACGCTATATCCAAGCTTTAGTGCGGCAGCTTGATTTAAGCCCGCGTTTGTTTTACTCGGTTGTCGTATTTTCGGGAAATTGCCAATTCCAAACTATGATGCCGGATAATGTCATTGAATCTACAGAATTCAATGAATACATTGCACAATATAGCGAAGTCGTTTTAAATGACGACAAAGTTGCTGAAATCAAAGAAATTTTAGAGAGTAATGAATTTGATAATGTGTTTGGTCAAAATGGTTCTCGATCACACGCTTAATAAAGTATAGTGGATTAACTTTAAACCAGTACGGCGTTGCCTCGCCTTGCCGTACTATCTGTACTGTCTGCGGCTTCGTCGCCTTGTCCTGATTTAAATTTAATCCACTATAGTTTAAAGCTTTGTTTCTTAAGTCCGCAGAGTATGCCATGGTTAGACCTTCAAAGTTGAGTATTGTACCATTTTGTTTTTAATTGACTATATCAGCGATCGGGAGATACGCAGGGTTCAAGATGAGTTGAACCACCGGCCAAGAAAAACACTTGGCTACGAAACGCCAAGTGTTTTATTCTTAAATCTGTTCCAACCACTGGTACCCTAGTGTTGCACTTGAAATCCGAATCCAAGGTCGTCTGAAAATTTTGAACTGCCCCCAAATCTTGGACACTCATAAAAGCCTATTCAGGCGCTCTGTGCAAGCTGG
>ERZ772997.74-NODE-74-length-43168-cov-12.9517_pt1 | contig 43168 bp, 58 predicted proteins | sample MGYA00511127_ERZ772997 | MGnify/ENA primary metagenome ERZ772997 (study PRJEB29015, sample SAMEA2738070) | human oral metagenome | biome: human oral; feature: human-associated habitat; material: saliva | place: China | collected 2215 ... | reverse complement strand
TGGTTCCTTTCGGCTGTGCTGATGGTTGGAGTGTAGACAGGGTGGGACAGGCGTGTCAAGCCCTGGGGGCCCAGCCGAGGTGGTTGAGCCTGGAGTAGTCACCCTCCCTCTCGAGGAGGACGTGGCCGGTGCGTCCTTCACGGTTCTTGGCGACGTGGATGTCGGCGCGGGTCCAGTCGGTGACCCCTCCTTCGTGGGGGCAGGAGAGGAGGAGGACGACGTTGGCGTCCTGCTCGATGTTGCCTGACTCCCTGAGGTGGGAGAGCTGGAGTTCGCCGCCGGGGGACTGCTCTGCCTGCCGTCCGAGCTGGGCGATAGCGAAGACGGGGATTTGCATGTCTTTGGCGAGGTTCTTGAGGGAGCGCGTGTACTCACCGATGAGTTCCCAGCGGGCGCGGCGGTCGCCGGGGGCGGCGTTGATGAGGCCGATGTAGTCGATGAAGGCGGCGGTGAGGCCGTGCTGCCTATGGAGGAGGCGTGTGGTGGCTACGAAGTCTCCGATGGTGAGGTTGGCGCGGTCGTCGAAGTGGATGGGGAGTTGGCGGAGGTGGGGGGCTGCTGCGGTCATGCGGGCTTGTTCGTCGGGTGTGGGGTGGCGGCGGCGGGTTACTGCGTCGCCGGGGACGTTGGCGATGTTGGCCATGATGCGTGACCAGAGTTCGCGGCCTGCCATTTCGAGTGACGCGAAGTAGACGTGGCCGGTATCGGCGAGCTCGGCTGCAGCCTGGAGAGCCAACAAGCTTTTGCCAACGCCCGGCCTAGCTGCGATGACATAGAGGCCGCCGGGTTTCCAGCCTCCAATGATCTGGTTGAGGTCAGGCCATGGGGTGGGGGTGAAGGGGATGGATTTGGTGGTGAAGTCGGTGATTTGGGTGAGGCAGGTGTCGTTGTTGACGAGTGCGGTGGAGCCGGTGCTGACTTGGTTGAGGAGTTCGCGGATGCTGGCTTCTGCGTCTGAGGGGTCTCCTCCGGCTTCGATGATTTGGAGGCCGCGGGTGCAGGCGTCTGCGAGGTGGCGGCGTGCGGTGTCGTCGATGAGTTTGTTTGCGTAGACGCCTGCGAGTCCTCGGTGGGAGATGAGGGTGAGGTCCATGATGTCGAGGAGGTAGTCTGGGGTGACGTGGGCCTCGGTGATGGATGGGAGTTTGTCGAGGATGAGTTCTCGGGTGACGCCTTGGCCGGGGTTTTTGGCCTTGTGGTCTTCGATGAGGCGCCAGATGGCGGCGTTTCGGGTGTCTGCGAAGTGGTGGGGGTGGATGTTGTCGAGGTCGAGGAGGACTGTGGGGTCTCCGCTGAGGGCGAGGTCGAGGATGGTGGTTTCGGTGCTCATGTTCCTGTGTGTGGGGTGTTGGTGGGGGCCTGCTGGTGTTGCAGGCCCCCGTGGGTGGTTAGACGGTGTAGGTTTCGAGAGCTTGGAATGCCTCTCTTTGCTCCTCGTTCATGTTCGTGTCGTAGAACGCCTCGTGCAGCTTGTTGAGGACTTCGTTGGGGATCGCTGTGCAGGTGTGTGCGGGGACTACTGTTGCCTCTTCCCATTCGGTGATTGAGTCGCCAGTGAAGTTGGGGAGGATGACAAGTCTGGCGCTATCCCCGGTGAGGATTGTGTATCCGTCTTCGGGGCGGCCTGGGGTTGTGTGGGTGGCGATGGCGTTGTGGACGTCTTTGAGTCCTGTGGTGCCGTTTTTGATGATGATGATTGGTGAGGTAGGCCAGGTCATGGTTTCAGCTTTCGGTGATGGTGTAGGCGATGCGGATGACGTCAATGAGGAGCCGGATGATGACTTGAGGGTCTCGTGTTTCTATAGCTTGTTTGAAATGCCTGTAGGTTCTGAAGGTTGGGGTGAATGTTGGGGTGTCCCTGTTGGTGACGTGGAGGATGTGCGCGGCGGTGCGGGCTTCCTTGAAGATGTCGAGTGCGGTTGTGGTGAAGATTGTGTTTGCGATGGCGTTGGAGAGTATGTTTGCGGTGGCGGCCAGGTCTGTGAGGGCGTAGATAGCTGAGATGTCGTTGAGGTGGTCGTAGGCTGCGTCCATTGATTGGGCTGCGGCTTGCGCGGTTCCGTCGGTGAGTGGGAATGTGCGTGTGGGTGCGATGAGGTGGTGCCAGCTGGCGGGGCCTGCGTATTGGAGGGCGGTGAAGGTTTCGTCAGTCATTGTGTGTCTCCGTTTCTGTAGTGTGGTTGTGGGCGATGGTGGCGCAGGCCGCTTCGTAGGCGAGGTTTGTGAATGTTCGCTCAATCTCGTCGTTTCGATCGATGTTTGTGAGGGGTGAGATTTTGGTGGGCCACCACTCTGTTACCTGTCCTGCGGCGACGTTGAGGGATTGGATTCGGTCGGCGGGGTTTATGTTGCGATCTAGCTTGTTGAGGGGGTGCTGGTCGAGGCTCCAGAACCAGAGCGCGCTGTCGGTGGCGATGAGTTCGATTGCGCCTTCTGTGGTGTGGCCGAGGTTTTTTAGTTCGGCGATGCAGATGGCGATGATGTTTGTGGCGTTGTGTTTGATTCCGTCTGCTGCGATGATCTTGTAGGATGGGGCGGTCAGTTTTGTGGCGGCCGCGAGTTCCCAGCAGAGGTCGTTTACGTTGCCTGTGAGGGTGATGAGCTTGTCTGTGGGGCTGCCGTGGTCGTAGTTGTATGGCGGTTCTGTCTTGCTGGCTTCACGTAGGGTGGCGATGAACGTGTCGATGCGGGCGGTGTCACTCATGTGTGGTTCCTTTCGGCTGTGCTGATGGTTGGAGTGTAGACAGGGTGGGACAGGCGTGTCAAGCACGCCCGACCTGGCGGTACAGGTATGCCTCCACCTCAGGCCATCCCGGGTCGCCGGGGAGGTCCATGGATGGCTTCCAGAAGTTGATGATGCCGTTGGGGTCGATGCCGTGGTCGATGCAGGCGTACCAGAAGTCTTCCTTAGTTGCCTCCTTGCCGGTGGCCGGGTTGATGGCTGGCGCGGCCTGGCCGGAGTCGGGTGCTTCGAGCTCGTCCTCCCACCTGCCCTTACGTAGCCACGAGGCGGGGTTGGGGATGTACTGGCGTTCGGTGTTCGCGGCTTTCCAGTTGGCGTTGTGGCGCCGGAGGCCGTCGAGGAGGTCCTGAGGTTTGGCGCCCTGTTTGATGGCGGCCCTGTATGCCTTCTGGGCGTCGATCTTGCCGACCTTCTTGGGGTACTGCTTCCACCAGTCGTCAAAGCCGTCTGCGGGCTTCCCGGTAGCCTCGCGGGCGGGCTTCTTCGGGGGTGTAACGTCGATTGGTAGCGTGCCAGCTTCCTTCTCTTCGACAGGGGTCTCAGCGGCTGACATTTCGGCGACGTCGGTGGCGCCCAGGTCGTCAACAAGGACTGGCTGCTCAGCAGGGAGGACGAATTCAGGGTGGTCGGCGGCTGCAGTGTGCGGCCCAACGTGATTCTCCTCGCAGTACTCCCACCCTTCGTTGGTGAGTCGAGCGCCGATGGCGCTCTTCTGCTTGTCGGGGCGCTTCATCCAGTCTGGGCGGTAGTTGGGGGAGATTGGGGCGGTCCACTCGTAGACGTTGTGGTCCCAGCGGGCGCCAGGCTCGCGGTCCTTGTAGACGCGGATGACTTTGGCTTCTATGAGTTCTGCGATGGCGTAGCGGACCATGCGCTTCCCGAGGTCAGTGTCTTCCGCGAGGGCGTCGAGGCTGGGGAAGCAGACGGGGCGGCCCGGCCAATTGTCGTGAGTGTCGTTCATGCGGGCCGCGAGCACCAGTGCGAGGACTTTGGAGCTGGGCTTCAGGCCCCGTAGGGCGGCGGCTTCCGATTCGTAGTAACGCATGATATCCTTTCTGTGTGTTCTCAAGGAGGGCCCCAGTCTAACGCATGCTGGGGCCCTCCGTCTACTTGCTGTGACCTTGTGGGCGCATCCTGTTCGGGGTGCGCCCTCTTCTCTGTCGTCGCGGCACCTGTGCAACACAGTGCACTCACCTGTGCAACACAGTGCACTCACCTGTGCAACACAGTGCACTCACCTGTGCAACACAGTGCCACCTAACCCCTTAAGGAGAACCTTCCAAGAGAACCTATAGTCGCGCGTGCGCGCGAAGCCATGATCTCCGCTTCGCTCCGACCGTCGGACCGTTGGTCCTTGGTCGTCGCCTTGGCCTTCGGTCCAGTTGGTCCACGAGAGCAAGGACGAGGAGATGGTTCGTTGGCTAGTCACGTACCTGGCTCTAGTTGATCCTTGGTCGCCTGGTCGAGTTGGAGCGCTCTGAGGCACCTTCGTCGTCCTTGCCCTTCCTTGCTGTACCGAGACGGAACCTGACCTTGAAGACTTCCTTGCTCTAGCGCCAAGCAGTGGGTTGGGTTGTGGTTACGTTGGGTTGATCGTCTCTAGTTGGTTGACGCTCTCCAGAGAGGGTTGGGCCTCGGCGGCGGGCGGCGCGCACCCCAGGGAGGCCGTCAGGAGGCTCGTGGACGGCCTAACGGGGGTGAGTGTGTGTGCTGACCTGGGTGGGGTGCTGAAAGGCTCTCAGATTGGCTTACACGGCTTCGGGTGCTTCTGGGGTGTCGAACTGTCCGGAGATTCCGGAGGGTTGCGCTCGGTTCGTCGTCGCGTGTAGGATGGTCGTGCTGATAGAGGCCCGCCGGATGGGTCGGAGTGAAGTTTCCTTTCCTTCTCCGTATGCCCGGCGGGCCTCGCCTTTACCTAGAGCCCCTTGCTGGGGTAGAATGCCTAGGTCAGCCACCGAAAGGATCAACCATGACCAACCCCAACACTGACCGCCAGTTCCCAAAGCGCACACACTGCGGCGAGCCCTACCGGCCCCCGCTCACCACGGCGAAGGAGTACCCCGGCACCAAGCCCTACGGTGGGCGAGGAACCTGCAACCCCTGCTACCGAGAGCTCCTGCGGGGATGCACCCCCAAGGCACTCATCGACTGGACGGTCGAGCACAAGTGCTCGTCGTGCGGTCAGAAGATGCGCCCCCCACGAACTTCCGTGAAGGACTGGCCGGGCACGCGCCTCTACTCAGGGCAGGGGAAGTGCTCGGTGTGCGCGAAGGAGGTTCGGGAGACGTATCCGACAGTCCGTGAGCTGGCTGCGATGGGTCACCCGTGTATTGAGCCCTGCCCCCTCCCGTCCAGTAAGCGATCCAACATCTGGTGAAAGGAGCATCCATGCTGTATCTGCTCGTCTATGGCGACAAGTCCGCCCCTGAGGTTGACGTGATCTTGTGTGACAATCATCCTGAGCGCACGAATGATGGGACCCTGATCTTCAGGAATGAGGGTCAGCGTGACATGTACGTCTATCCGGGCGGCTACCTGTCGGTCCAGCACGCCTACTTCGGTGGGAAGGATGCTAGGCCGTCGTTCCTGTTTGACATTCGTGAGGGTTCCCCCTCGAATGAGGGCGTGTCCATGACTTACCCGGGGGATGTGCGATGAGCGTCGTGGAGAGGGCTGCGTCGGTGCATGAGAAGGTGATGCTGGCGGCCATGGATTGCGCTGCGGATGAGCTGCGCGACTCCTTGAATGATGCCGACCAGTGCGGTGCGTGGGATGTGCCGGCCCACAGGCGGGACGCCGAGCAGGATGAGGCGGTTATCTGCGTCCAGGAGGCGCAGGAGGCCCTGGAGGAGCAGCTGGAGATGTTCGTGGGTGACCGGTATGGTTTCGATTCTTGTGTCGCATTGGAGGTGATTTGATGGGTGGCGGCGGTTTTGTCTCAGCAGTGGACAGGCTCCGCGTGGCGCTTGAGGACCTCGAGGAGACATGGCTGACCTTGCAGAAGTGCGAGGGTGTGAATTATGGTGACCCCCTCGTTGATGAGGTGTGGAATGAGTATGCGGCGGCCCGCATCGTCGCCGAGAATACATTCACTGACCTTGCGAAAGAATTGACTGGCCTCTACGTCTTCGCCCGTATCGCGAATGTGTGCGTCGAGGAGGATGAATGATCGACGATCCGGCATTGCGGGAGGCGCTCTTCTCTATACAACGCTTGCGCATGGCTCTTCAGCACATGGAATGCTATGCAGACTCTGGCGCACCCGAGGACGTGTTTGACGCTGCGGAGAGGGAGTTCATCGAGAGGCGCAATGAGGTAGAATCTAGGTTGGGTGAGGTGCTTAAGAATATGGGCGTGAGTGCTACTGTCGAGTTGTGGCGGGTGCATACTGTTGGCGTGGAGTAAACAGTCCAGGCGCCGCAAGGAGCTCCCTAAGGACTGGGAGAAGATCAGGCGCACGGTCCTTAAGCGCGACGGCGGCCTCTGTGTGTTCTGTGGTGCTAGGGCGAATCAGGTGGACCATATCTTCCCTGACGGCCCCCACGTGCCGGATAACCTGAGGAGTCTCTGCCAGCACTGCCATATGGCCAGGACACAGCAGCAGTCTGTTGAAGCGCGGAAGAGGCGCTATAATCGAGGCAATAAAGCTCGAGGCCCTAGGCCGAAGAGTAAGCACCCCGGATACTTGTAGGAGAGTCGACGATGGGAGTTAAGGGACCGATCCCTAAGCGCAGCACGGAAGGGCACCGCACCACGCAGGCGAGGAAGCTCGATGGTGGCGTGGAGCCCGTGAACGTGGTCGCGGAGCAGGTGAAGCCTCCTAAGCCTGACCCTGACTGGCATCCGATTGCGAAGAAGCTGTGGAAGGCTGTGGAGCAGTCCACGTTCATCCGCTACTACGAGCCCTCCGACTGGATCGTCCTCTACTCCACCTGCGATGACCTGTCGAACTACAAGATGCAGGATCGGCGCTCACCTACGATGCTGGCGGCGGTGAACACGATGCTCACTAGCCTCCTGCTCACTGAGGGTGACCGTAGGCGCGTGCAGATCGAGATCAACCGCGTAGACGAGTCCGAGGCCGAGTCGGCGGGCGTGGTTGCGCTCCAGGCTTGGGCGAAGGCGCGGGCCGCGAAGTGACCGAGACGCTCCCCGCACCCCGGGAGCGGACCGACACGCTCCCCCTTGAGCTCCCTGAGCGGACGCTCGGGTATCATGCTGCTGCATGGATGATGGACAACCTCGTGCAGCCGAACGGACCGCGCGCAGGTCAGCCGTTCATCCCGACGGATCGTCAGATTGAGTTTCTTGCTCATTTCTACGCCCTTACCCATAAGGGTTCCTTTGTGTACAGGCAGGGAATTAGAAGGTTAAGCAAAGGATCCGGGAAGTCTCCGTTCGCTGCCGCGTTGTGCCTGTTCGAACTCCTCGGCCCTTGCCGGTTCGACGGGTTCGATCGTCATGAGCCGTTCGGGGTGCGTGCGAAGCCAATGAGCATGCCACTCGTGCAGATCGTAGCCACGTCGGAAAGCCAGCCGCTCGCCCTAGATACTAAGGTGCCCGTGGCGGGCGGCTGGAGCACTGTGGGAGACTTGAATGTCGGTGACATGGTGTACGGCAGTGATGGCAACCCGACTCCCGTGCTCGGTAAGACTCGTGTGTTCACTGACCATGACTGCTATCGAGTCACCTTTGATGATGGGACGACGGTTGTTGCCGACGCCGCCCACGGGTGGACAGTGGAGCGTCTGCGCCCGCATGGTGACCGTTTCGACGTGGCGACTATGAGCACCGAGGAGATGCGAACCTACCTGCACAGCGGCCGCCGACGTAGCCTGCGTATCCCCCTTGTTGCACGCCGCGGCGGGGTTAGTGCTCCGACCTTGATCTCCCCTTACATGCTCGGCTACTGGTTGGGCGATGGTGATACTGCTGGCTCCACGATCGCTCTCGACTGGCGTCGCCGCGATGAGCTGGAGGCGATCTTCTCTGGCGAACTGGAGTGGTGGGACGATATCAAGGCCGACCTCCAGAAAGCCAATGACGGGCGCTTCTATATCCGTCGCCGTAGGCAGATGTGCCCCCGCGGCCACTCCTATGCTGAAGGTGACCCGAACCGAGTCATGAGCAGTTCTGGTCACCCGATGTGTCGCCGCTGCAACAAGGGCAACAGGGAGGGAATGAAGTACCAGAAGCTCCTGTCGTTCCGTGAGCGCCTGCGTGAGCTAGGCGTGCTGGGCAATAAGCATGTGCCTGAGGAGTACCTGCGCGCCTCCTATGAGGATCGTCTGGCGCTCCTACAGGGGCTCATTGACTCCGACGGCACTGTCACCGAGAAGGGGCAGGTGCAGTTCAAGAACACGAACACGAACCTCTTGGCGTCGTTCATTGAGCTTGCCGAGTCTCTGGGGCAGAAGTGCTTCGTGTATGATGGAGGCTTCGGGTCTCGCTTGGTGAAGTTCATCCCACAGCCGGGGTTCCCTGCCGCTCGCCTGGCGCAGCACAGGGCCAGGCTCCCGCGCGAGCAGCGGCACCTGTCGGCGTATCGGCGAATCGAGTCGATTGAGCCCGTTCCGAGCGTCCCGGTGCAGTGTATTCAGATCGGCACGGAGGATCACCTCTTCCAGGTTGAGGGTGGCGTGCTTACGCACAACACGCAGAACACGATCCGCATGGTCAGGGCGTTTTGTCAGAAGAAGGGGGCGCTCGCCCGCAAGTACGACCTCGAGGTGGCGAAGACGTTCATCGAGACGCCGGGCGGGGGGAAGCTCCAGCAGATGACTTCCTCCGCCCACTCGATGGAGGGTGGTGAGGTGTCCTTCGTTGTGGGGGATGAGCTCGAGCACTGGCTGCCCGCCCAGGGTGGCCCGGCTATGTTGCAGACGATCCAGCAGAACGCTGCGAAGATGGGCGGCCGCTTCATGGGCACCTGTAACGCGTGGGTGCCGGGTGAGCAGTCGTCAGCTGAGGCGATCTTCGAGGCGTGGTGCGACCAGGAGGACGGTCTCACGCGCGGTAAGACGAAGGTCCTCTATGATGCGCGTATCGCGCCCCCGAACACGGTTTTAACGGACGAGCCGGAGGAGGGGCAGGTTGGGCTCACGAAGGCCCTGGAGTACGTGTATGAGGACTGCCCGTGGGTGAATCTGGAGTCGATCAAGGAGCAGATTTGGTCGCCCGAATACCCTGAGTCGCGCTCCATTCGATTCTTCCTGAACCGCCCGAACGCGGCCGAGGCGTCCTGGATCACCCTGGAGGAGTGGACACAGCTGCGCAAGCCGGACCGGAAGGTTGAGCCCGGGGAGCGCATCGTCATGTTCTTCGACGGCTCCAAGTCCAATGACCACACGGCCCTCGTGGGGTGCTGCATGGAGGATGGGCACGTCTTCAAGATCGGGCACTGGAAGCCGGAGAAGCCCCTCGGCGTAGTGAATGTGGCTGCCGTGGATGCTGGGGTGCGGAAGGCGTTCGACACCTATAACGTGGTCGCGTTCTGGGCTGACGTGCGCGAGTGGGAGTCGTTCACGCGCACGGCGTGGCCGGAGGACTTCGGTGACCGACTGATCGTGCCCGCGGTGCGTGGTGGCATGTCCGCATCCCCGATCGCCTGGGACATGCGGTCGCACGCGTACCAGTTCGCTGAGGCGGCTGAGACGGCGTTCACGGAGATTCAGCAGCAGACGTTCACTCACGATGGTGACTCGGCTTTGGGTGAGCATGTGTCGAACTGCCGCGTGAACGAGTTCAAGGGACGCTGGTCGGTGAAGAAGGAGTCTCCAAAGTCGTCTAAGAAGATCGACCTCGCCGTGTGTATGATCGGCGCTAGAATGCTGTACAGACATGTGAAGAACTCGAAGGAGTGGGCGGACCTGACTGCTCCGCGAGGCGAGTGGAAGGTGTTCATATGAGCTTCCAGAAGATGATCGCCAAGTTCGCGTCGGGCGCCTACCGGCCCATCACCTATGAGGGCTACTACGAGGGTAAGCGACGTCTCGACGCGGTGGGCATCAGCCTCCCCGCGAAGGCGCGCGTCCTGGAGATTCAGGCCCCGTTCGCCAAGATGGCAGTGGACGTCCTCACCGAGATTCTCATCCCTGACGGGTACCGCGTCGCCGATGACGACAAGCTGGGTGTGGTTGATCTACTGCGGAAGACGTGGCAGGCGAATGACATGGACTCCCAGTTCAACCTGGCGGCCGCGGAGGCCATTAGCGCTGGCGCCGCGTACTGGGTGATCGCCCCGCCGGATGACGAGCACGAGTTTGCGTCCATTCGGGCTGTGGATGCGAAGCACGCTAGTGTTCGGATCAACTTCCGTGGCGAGGTCGTGGAGGGCATTGTCCTCTACCGCCGCGATGACGGGAACGTGGGGGCCACCTACTACACGCCCGAGGGCGTGGAGTTCTATGTGAAGGGCAGGTACGACTGGAAGAGTGTCGGCCAGGGCCGCCAGGATCAGTGGGGGGCATCCATCGTCCCCATGTTCAACAGGGCGCGCCTGTCCGACAGGTACGGGCGCTCTGACCTGCGTGAGCTCACCTCAGTCATTGACGCTGCCTCCCGCACGCTCACGAACCTGCAGGTGGCTCAGGAAGTTGCGTCGTCCCCGCTGCGTGCGGTCGTGGGTGACGGTGCTTCCGCCATGATCGACCAGTATCCCGAGAAGATGCAGGCGTACATGGGGAACCTGATCGCCATCCCTTCCGGTGGTGACGTGAAGCAGCTTACCGGCATGGCACTGGACCCGTTCATCAACACGTACCGCTCCTACGCTCTCCAGCTGTCCGCCATGACCGGTATCCCCCCGTCGATGATGGGTGTCTCGTCGGACAACAATCCGACGTCGGCCGAGGCGCTGCGTGTGGCGAAGGACCGACTCATCGCTCGAGCGGAGAACAAGCAGCGCCAGTTCAGTGACGCCCTGGAGCGTGTAGGCCGGATCGTGGCGCAGGCGAACGGCATGTCCCTGGATGGGCTTGAGGCCCTGGAGGTGACGTGGCGCGACGCTGCCGCCCCCTCCACCTCGGCACAGATGGCGAATGCCCTCCAGGCGCACAGCCAGGGCATCATCGGCGATGAGACGGCCCGCGAGTTTCTGCACCTCACCCCTGAGCAGCTGCGCCGCGAGAAGGCCCGCGGGGACAAGATGGATGCCGACGCTGGCCTGGATATGCCCGAGGCGCCTGAGGCCCCGGAGGACTCCGAGGAGGCCCCTGAGAGTGAGTGAGGTCCTGTTCTACAGCATCCTGCGCGGCATTGTCATGCTGTTCAGGCGTCGAGCCGAGGATGCCCTCAAAGCGTTCGAGGGACTCCCTGAGCCGCCCCCCGTGGAGCATGTGGGCGACCTACTGACTCCGCTCATGTGGCAGGCCAGGAAGCAGGCGTGGGCGGCCGCCGCCCTGTTCCTGCGCGGCCAGGCCCGTAAGGCTGGGGTGCCTGAGTCTTGGGTGCCTCCACAGCCTGGGTACTCGCCGAAGACGATCGCCCGCACCATCCGCGGCACTCAGGGGGCATTGAAGTCACCCGAGGGGATGAGGCGCCTGGAGCGCTCCCTGGAGGGGCATGTGCTGGCCGCTGCGCGCCGAACCGTCGCCGACGCGGTGGATACCGCACCGTCCTCCATTGAGCTCATTGAGGGCGCCCTGGATGACCTGGCGAAGGACCTTGAGGGGTTCTCCGAGAGCACCCAGAAGGCGATCATTGAGGACGTAGAGAAGGTCGAGTCCCGCCGTCGCCCGCGCATGACGCTGGATGAGGCGTTCGAGAAGGTCGCCGACCGCGTGGAGGAGGCTGTTCGCACCCTTGACGAGGAGGAGCTCGTTAAGGGGCGCCACCGCAGCATGAAGGTGTTCTCCGATGTGCCGGACAAGTATCGACGCAATTCACGTGGCGAGCTCATCGCTAGACCTTTCGCTTTCGCGCGCGTAACTCACCCGAACAAGAATGGGCCCTGCGGCTTCTGCGCCATGCTCGCATCCCGCGGGCCGGTGTACAAGACGTCGGAGTCTGCCGGCCTTAGGGTGGACCGATTTCACGATCACGATTTCTGCACGATTGTTCCCGTTTTTACCTCCAAGCACTGGGAGGGGAAAGACCAGCAGGTCGCATTCGAACGTGTGTATAATGAGGTTGTGCGCGACCAAGACCTCCATGGTGTGGATGCGCGCCGAGCAATGGATAAGTACTTCCGGGAGAAGCTGAAGGAGCGCAAATGAGTGACACCCCCGCACCTGAGCCCTCCGTCGTTGAAGAGACTGACGGACCTATCTCAACCACTGACTACCCCATCGAGCCCGCCGAGGAGACCACCGTTGAGAATTCTGCGACGGACGAGAAGACTCCTGCGGAGGAGACGCCGAAGGATGATGAGGAGACTCATTCGGATGAGGTGAGTGAGCTGCGCGCCCAGCTGGCCGCCCTCACCGAGAAGCTTGAGGCGAAGGAGGCTGCCGAGCGTGCCGCTGCTGAGCTCTCCGAGAAGGAGGGCCTCCTCTCCAAGGCCAATATTCCGGCCCGCTTCGCCTCATTCCTCACCGGCGACAAAGACTCGTGGCAGGAGCAGGTAGACGCCCTCGCCACGCTGCGCGAGCAGGCAGACGCTACGCCCGCGCCTTCAGTCCCCCGCGACCCTGCGGTGGATGCAGACCTTGAGACCGAGGATGACGGCCTGAGCGAGGCGCTTGGGTTCTTCGGCCTCGCAGACCAGTAAGGAGGGCATATGCCTGCACCCGCATACAACCCCGACAACGAAGCCAAGATCGAGACAGTATCCAAGATTCTCGGCGCTAACGCCGGGAATGAGGCCGCGTTTCCCAAGACCGTCGTAAAGGGTATCTGGGACAACGCCATGAAGGGGTCCGTTGTTCAGGGGCTCGCCGGTAGCGTCCCGGTCTCCATCAGCGGTACCGCCATCCCGATCCCGGTCGGCCAGCCCACCGCCGGTATCGTCCAGGAGGGTGGCCTGAAGCCGGTCGCTACCCTGTCCAGCAAGGTCAAGACGGTCACCCCCGTCAAGGCCGCTGTGATGATCCTCTACTCGGAGGAGACTGCCAAGGCTGACCCGCTGGGCGAGTACTCTCGTATCCAGAAGGCTCTCGGTGAGGCTATTGCTCGCGCCATCGACACTGCCGTCATCCACGGCATCGACGCGAACACCGGTACCGCCATCACCGGCAAGGAGGCCCTGACCTCCACCACGAAGGTGCAGGAGCTGGACCTGGCCTCGACCGCTACCGGCTACTTCACCAAGCAGCTGTCCGCCGCCTACGACAAGGTTGTGCTGGATGACGCTGACGAGGCCGAGTTCGGTTTCGACCACTTCCTCCTCGCCCCGAAGTTCCGCTCCAACCTGGTGAACGCCCTGGATGCTCAGGGTCGCCCGCTCTACCAGCAGGCCCCCGACATCACCGCGAAGTTCGGTACCGTCCTGGGTGTCCCGGCCACCTACTCTCGCGCTGTCTCCGGCTACGAGAAGGCCAAGGCCCAGGCCGCGAAGCTCCTCGGTATCGGCGGCGACTTCAAGGACGCTCTGCGTCTCGGCTTCGTCGAGAGCATTACCTACCGTAAGGCGACCGAGCGTGCCGGTGGCGTTGACCTCTTCGACCGCAACATGGGTGCGATCCTCGCTGAGGCCCAGTTCGGCTGGGTCCTGCGTGACCCGCGCGCGTTTGTGAAGATCGTCAGTAAGTGACCCGTGTGGTGGCCGCTGGCGTTTTGGTTGGCGGCCACCCCGTGGCCAGAGTTTCTGAGGAGGTGGAGAAGTGACGGCAGCAACACTGGATGACGTGCAGGGGTCGCTTATGCGGTACCTGGAGGATGACGAGAAGACCTGGGTGCAGGCTCTTCTGGACAGGGCTGAGGCCCTAATCCTGTCGCGCATGCCTGACGCCGTGAACCGGTGTCGCGTCGACTACAGCTTCTCGATCATCATGCGGATGGTGGAGGCCGAGTCGGTCTCCCGTGTCCTTAGAGCCCCTGGCGGCGGCTTGTTTAAGTATGAGACTGAGGGCACATACACCTACTCGGTGAACCAGGCTGTCGCTTCCGGCGTCCTGGAGATCACTGATCGTGACTGGCGGGCACTTGAGGCTGGCACCTCTGGCTGGGGTGTGGCCGGGGCTGAGATGGATGGCTATGCGCGCCGCACCCACCTCCTGGACGCTCTGGAGGGGCCTCTGACTGTGGACCCGACGTACCTGCGTGGCCCGTCTGCCCTTGAGTTCGCTGGGGATCACCCCGTGTATGACGAGGATGAGGTGACGCTATGGTAGGTTTCCGGCCTCGTCGTGGGCGCTACCTTGAGAATGGCCCCCACGTTGTGGAGGTGACGCTCGCTGTCGTCAAGGAGGGGCGCACGGGGCGCCGGTTCGAGCGGGGGGAGACCTTCGTGATCGACAAGGTGCTCGTGCAGCCGTCGGCTGGTAACGCCCTGAAGGCCACTGAGAACCGCGTGATCCGCGGTGACCTCACGGACGAGACCACTCTGAAGATTTTCGGTACTGGCCGGAAGTGGCCGGGTGGCCCCCACTCGTGGGTGAAGATCATCAAGGGTCCTGAGTCGCTGGTGGGGAAGACGTTCCAGCAGGCTGGTGAGCCCCTCACCTACGATGCCTCCCCGATGACCCGTCACTGGTCAGTGCGCTGCGACACGCTCGGAACGGAGGCGAAGTGATCGAGGCGTACGACACTGAGGATGTGCACGAAGACATCGCCGCCGTCGTGGCCCGCCAGCCAGAGTTCGCTGCCGCCGCCGCGAAGGTGTACGCGGAGATTGAGGCTGCCGCTGCGGCCCATATTCAGACGGGCGAGCTGTCTGCGTCGTTCAGCCTGGAGCAGGGGAAGGTGGACTGGTCCATCTCCCCGTCCACTGACCATGACGCGGCGGTCGAGTTCGGCCACTACGTCTACCAGGATGCCCAGGGGCGCCGAACGAAGCGCGACAACGCCAAGCACCGTACCTGGGTTCCCGGGATCAACGTTATGCGTGGCGTCGTGCACGCGAATGGGGGGTTCTAGTGTCGTTCGTTGCCCCCCTCCCGTTCATCTACCGGTACGTGCAGGATGCTGCCGCCGCTGGCGCCGCCGAGTGGCCGATCCTCTCCCGGATCGTGTGGCGCACGCATGGTGACGTGGATGACCCCATGAATGAGCTCGTGTGCCGCGTCCAGATGACCATCTCGCGCATCCACCCCTCGGGCCCGACGTTCGCTGCAACCCAGATCAGGGCTCGCCTGTATATGACTGGCCCAGATGGGGATGAGGTGTCAGACGCGAGTGACGCCCTCGTGCAGGCCATTGAGAAAGCTTGGAGGTCAGGAATGGTGACCTCCGAAGGCTGGGCCACTTACCTTGAGTGGACCCAGCTGCCCACGCCGGAAACGGACATGGGAACCACTGCCGACTACATCAACATGGTTTCGTCCCTTCAGGTGACGGCCAGGAAGGGGGCCTGATGGCTAACCTCGGAAACAGCAAGATTCAGATCGCGGGTCGCGGCCACGTCTACTACGCCGTGAATGACGCTGAGGCGCCGAACCTCGACGGGTACACCTTCGGTGACGGCACCACCCTGGAGGGTGACGGGTGGACCTGGCTTGGTGACACCTCCTCGGAGAATCTGATTGAATTCGAGTCCGATGGCGGTGACACCTCCACGAAGCGGACCTGGGACCGTCAGGGTGTCCGCTCCACGCGCGAGGATGTCACCAACAAGGTCACGATCAACGCCGTCAACCTCGGTGAGGACGTCATGAAGGTGGCGTTCCCAGGCTCCACCTACGACCCGGTGAAGCGCGCCTGGGATATTGAGCTGGATGCCTCCAGTGAGCGCGCCATCCTCGTGGTCGTGGAGGACGGTCGTATCGTCTCCGGCTACCTGTTCCGGCGCGTCTCCCTCGCAGGTAACATGCCCTCTCTGTCGCTGGACAACTTCACTGAGGTCAAGATCGCCGGCACCCTGCTCTCCCCGAACTCCGGGAAGACTCGAGTCCAGATGCTGGAGCCGCGCACCGTCACCGGTGTCGGAACCGCGAAGCCGACCATTACCACCGTCACCCCCGCCACTGGGGCTGTTGGGGCGAAGGTCGTGATCGCCGGAACCAACTTCGATGGCGTCCGAGAGGTGAAGTTCGGGAACGTGGTCGCCGCGTTCGAGAAGGACTCCGCTACGCAGATCACCACCTACGTTCCTCGTGGCGTGACCTCTGGCGCCCAGAACATCACTGTCACGAACAACGTCGGCGTCTCGGACGCGAAGCAGTTCACCGTCAACTGACGGCCGATATACTAGGGGCGCCCCCATGTAGGGGTGTGTGGCGGCGCCCCTTCCAACACCCCGAACACCCCGCTGGAAGGAAACGCTATGGCCACCAAGAAGGTCGACAAGCTTCCCGAGTTCTCCACCCTTAAGGGACATGAGCTCTTCGTTTCTCCGCATGCTCTGCGCCCGTCGAAGCGGATGCGGCTCACGTCCGCACTGGAGCCCATCATGGGTGAGGGTGCCGAGTCGGTGAACCTGCTCGCCGTGCTTGCGGACGTCATGGAGGCCCTCGAGGCTGGCGGCTTCATCGTCGACCTCGATGCGTGGGATAAGTTCTATGAGGAGTCTGACCTCGAGGATGTCGTCAACCTCGTCATGGCCTACGCGGGGGAAGCCGCAGGCGCCAAGAACTAGACGAGTTTTTCGAGAGGCACCCGGAGGCTGCCGCTGACTTCTGGGCGCTGTACCGGATTGACGTCCACGGCGACTATCGGGTGTCTCTCGTGACTCAGCTTCTTGAGCGCCTACCGCACGAGCCTTGGAGCATGTATAGGGCGAACGAACTGGGTGGAGATCAGTGGTTCGGCTACTCGCATGACTCTGAGAGACTGAATGAGGCATTGGATAGGCTAGCGCTCCTCACTAAGGCGACTGCCGTCAGTAAGGCGTCCTTGAGTGATTCTGAGACGATGCCGCGCCCATCTAAGGGGAAAGCGACGGTGATATCATCGAGTGATGCCGCTGGGGTTGCGGCCCTGTTTGCGACGCTAGGTTAAGGAAGGTTGGAGATGGCCGGTAAGGGTACGGTAGGTAAGCTCTCCGTGAAGGTCGTCCCCGACCTTTCTGACTTCGCAAAGAAGCTCCGCCGAGACCTGAAGCGAATCCAGAAGCAGGTCAAGGACCTTGAAATCACCTTCAATGCTGAGGTGAAGCTCGACAAGGAGTCACTCAAGAAGGCCCGCGAGGAGGCCGCGAAGTCGGATGTCCGCTTCAAGGCGGAGGTTGACCTCAAGTCTGGCCAGTTGGAGGCTCTGCGGAAGAAGATTCAGCAGATCAAGTCCGAAGTGAAGGTCAATGCGAACCTCTCTGAGGAGCAGAAGAAGAAGCTTGAGGATCGGCTAGACAGCATCCGCACCTCCATTAACCTGTCCACTCGTCCCGGAGATATCGCTAAGCTCAAGCGGGATGTGGAGCGCGCTGCCGGTGACGTCAAGGCTGGCCTGACCGTTAACGAGAGGTCATTCCGCCAGTTCCAGGCGAGGCTGAACGCCCTCAAGGCAGACATTCCAGCCAAAGCCAAGCTGGATGCCGTCGCCGCGAAGGAGCTCCAGGCGCGCATCGCCGCCATTAAGGCGGATGTCGAGGTGCACGCGAAGCTCTCCGAGGAGCAGAAGAAGAAGATCAAGCACGAGCTCGGCAAGCTCGACGGCAAGGCTACCGTGAACGCCGACCTGGATGACGGGAAAGCCCGGTTCGACCTTAAGCGCCTGGTTCACCCCCGGTGGGTGGACATCCATGTCCGCCTGGCCAAGACGTCTCTAGCCCGCGTGGCCGCCCAGCTGAAAGCGCTAGCTGGCGGGAACGTGTTCGAGTCCATTGGGCGCAACCTGAATGACTTCCTGCGCAACCTGGATACGGCGTCAGTGAAGCTTGGCACTGTCGCCACCCTCGTGGGCGGCGCCGTGTCCACTATCGGCAGCGGCCTTGGCGTCCTGGCCTCCGTGAGCGTGGGTATCGCCAAGTCGACACCCGCGCTGCTGGCCCTGCCTGGCATCTTCGGCGCCGCCGCCGCTGGCGCCGGTGTGCTCATCGTCGCACTCAAGGACGCGAAGACAGTGCTCGAGGACCTCGGCCCCTCGTTCGAGAACCTCCAGAAGCAAATCTCTGGCGCCTACTGGGAGCAGGCTGCGCAGCCTATCCGGGACTTCGCTAACGTCGCGATCCTGGAGCTCACCCCCGCCCTCCAGGGTGTTGCTTCTGCGTTGGGGTCGATGACGGCGGCCATCGCGAACGCCGCCAGTGGACATATTGATGGCTTCCAGCAGTCCCTGTCCTACTTGACTCAGGCTCTAGCGATCGGGTCAACGGGGGCGGCCTCGTTCACGAACGGCATCCTCACCATGGGTGAGGTGGGGGCGAAGTATCTGCCGAGCATCGCCCAGTGGGCGAACAACCTGGCTGCCTCGTTTGAGGCGTGGGCTACGAAGGCCGCCGAGTCGGGGAAGATGGATCAGGCGATCCAGTCGGCCGCTAAGGCGTTCGGCACGCTCAAGGACATCACCGTAGACCTGGGCGGTATCATTGGTGGCCTGTTCACGGCGATGGCGAACGGGTCTGCCCCTATCGATTCCATTGCGGAGGCTCTGGACAAGGCGAACAAGGCCGTGAATGGCCCCCTGTTTCAGAGTACTCTGACTAGCCTGTTCTCGTCGATGGCGACCGCTGCGGGCCTGGCGTTTCAGGGCGTGGGTAGACTTGGGGACACGTTCGTGTCGCTCGAGCCGACCCTGGCGAAAATCCTCCCGATGCTCGGTGAGACTTTGAAGACGGCCCTGACGGGTATCGCCACAGCCCTGGAGAATCCGGCGTTCCAGGAGGGCCTCATCAACTTCTTCAACGGCCTCCTGACGGCTGTTCAGGCTCTCGCGCCTGCGATGCCTGCGCTGGGCGAGGCGTTCGGGGCTATCGCCACGGTCGCGGGAACCTTGCTTGCGGCTATCGCCCCCCTGGTGGCGCAGCTTGTAGAGGGTCTCGCCCCGATCTTCCAGCAGCTGGTTCCGATCCTCACGCCGATCATCGAGCAACTGTCTGCTGCGCTCCTCCCGGTGATTCAGGCTCTGATTCCGGTCATCTCGGAGATCATTGCCCAGCTGGCTCCCATCATCGCCGAGTACCTGCCGCAGATTCTTCCCCCCATCTCTCAGCTCATTCAGTTGCTGGCGTCTGCCCTGATTCCGGCGATTCAGCTTGTGGGGCAGGTGATGCAGTGGCTGATGCCGCTGGTGATGGCGTCGTGGAATGGGATCATGTCGACCGTTAAGGGCGCCATCCTGGTAATCAAGGGCATCATTGAGACTGTGCTCGCGGTCATTAAGGGTGACTGGTCTGGTGCTTGGAATGGCATCAAGACGATCGGTGAGGGGCTCTGGAACATCATCAAGGGTCAGTTCGGCATCTTCGGCAATAGCATCATGTCTATGGCATCTACGGCCTGGAATGCGGTGTTGAACACGATCAAGTCCGTGTGGAACTGGATCACCTCGACCATCAGCAATGCTATCAGCAGTGCCCGTAGGCTCGTAAGTGATGGATGGTCGTTCATTAGGAACGCTACAGCATCCATGTGGAGTGGTATTGTGAGCACGGTTGTCACCTGGGTTAACAATATGATGAACACTGTCCGCAACATCCCGAATAACGTTAAGAACGTATTCTCCAATGCGGCATCCTGGTTGTGGAATGCGGGTAAGAGCGTCATTCAGGGCTTCATCGACGGCCTCTCCTCAATGTTCAGTTCCGTCCAGAACAAGCTGTCCTCCCTGACGTCATACCTGCCATCATGGAAGGGGCCCGCCCCGGTCGATAAGGTCATCCTGAGGGATGCTGGACGTCTTGTCATGCAGGGCTTCATCGATGGGCTCGAGTCCCAGTATGATGCGGTCAGAGACTCTCTGGAGGGGTTCACGGACGACCTGGCTAACGACATCTCGCCGGATATTGCCGCGCACGTGGCCCCGTCGTTTGAGAAGGCCAAGCCGTCCCGGGACGCCCTGAATACTCTCTCGTCCGTAACTGCGGGCAGCAAGGCATCCAGTGGTGGGACCGTCAACATCACCAACTACTACCCGCAGGCGCAGAGTGACTCCAAGACCCGGGATGACGTCGCTGATGGCATCCGTCTTGCGTCGAGCATCTAGGATGGTGTCATGAGCAGTGAGTACTCCCTGAATGGGGTTGACCTGGATCGGCCGGGGAAGTGGCGCGTCATGGAGGGGACGCTCCTCCCTGCAGTCCCGGCGCCTCGTCTCGCGAGCACGGAGGTTCCATTCCGTAGCGGCATTCTCGATGGTGCTGGCTTGAAGGTGGATACCTTCAAGGTGACGGTCGCGTTCATGGTTGAGGGGGCAGACCGAGCCGACCTGGATCGCAACTTCCAGGCGCTCATGGCTATTCTGAGGGCCTCAAACAAGCTGGCTACCCTCCAGCATCACCCGGCAGGCGTTAGCCCCAGGGAGGCGCTCGTGCGGCTCGTGAGCGTATCTCAGCCTACCTGGAGGTATGGAGAGTGGGCCATTGACGTCACGGTCGTGTTCGAGGCCGTGGAGGGTGTCTGGAGAGACACTACAGCCATCGAGACCTCACTGGGTGACCTGAGTCGTCTAGCTGGGGGCGCCGCCCCCATCACCGATGCCCTCCTGAAGCTCGCCCCTACCGCCAATACGTGCACTATTGTCGATCAGGCGTCCGGTTCGTCGATCACCTGGCGGGGAACCATGGAGCCGGGGCAGAGGCTCCTCATTGACGTGGCCCGCTATGACGCCTGGAGGCAGGTGTCTGAGCGGTGGGGGCCCGTGCCTGGATCGCCTAGCAGAGCGTCGGAGATCAGCATGTCACCGAGTGGTTTCCAGCTCACCCCCAACCATGAAGGCAAGATCGTCCTCCAGGTAACCGGCGCGACGGGGGCCATTCAGGCGAGGAGGGCCTACTGATGCGCCGCGACTACTTCCCCGGGATGCAGCTGCGCGCCGTCGCCTACGAGGTGCAGGGCGCGAAGATCGGTGTCGTACCCGACATCCTCGAGATGACGGTCACCACGCCCAGGGGGAAGACCCCCACCCTGTCCATGACCTACGCGCCGGGACCGAACGCCATCCGCGGTAGCGTCCTTGAGCGCGAGGTCGAGGTGGCAGTGGAGGCCACCTTCAACGGGTCAGACTGGGAGGAGCTTCCCGACGCGAGGTTCATCACCCAGAAGACCGAGCACAACCTCGTCAACGACGGCACCGACTCACGCAAGGTCGAGGCCATCCACGTCAGCGACTACCTGAAGGAGGCGCTCGTCTGGTCCGTCCCTGTTGAGTCGAAGGACAAGGACGGCAAGTTCAAGTTCCTATCCCGGAACGCGGGGGCGATCATCAGTACGGTATGGCAGAACGCCGTCAAGCGCGGCTGGGGCAGCGGCCTCACCCTGGACGCCAACACCGTGAAGGACTCCGCCAATCAGGACTGGGCGAAGATCGTCACCCTCTACTTCGACCCCACGATCAGCCTCCTCCAGATCGTCGACTCCCTCCGCAATCTCGGCATGATCGACACGGTGTGGCAGGGGCGCACCTTCAAGGTGTACAACGCCGACACGACTCAGGCGAGGGACCTCACCTCGTCGAAGCGTTGGCCGCTCGCTACCACGCTCATGGGGGCCCCTGAGGCGGCAACCTGGGCGGATATGTGCACTGACGTCCTAGTGAAGGGGGAGGGCGGTAGGACCTGGCTCATCCATAACGACCTTGCTCCCAGGGGGATGCGGCGCGTCGAGAAGGTTGTGGAGGCCGGTGGCGTGGAGCTCGAATCCACGGCCCGCCTGGTCGCCGAAGCCACCCTCAAGTCTGGGGCGCACGTGAGCGAGGAGATTAAGCGTGAGTGGGCCGCCACCGATGTGCACCTCCTCCCGTGGGTGGACTACCGGCTCGGCGACTGGATCATGGTGGAGCGCGCCGATGGCATGGAGCGCCTTCAGGTCGCCCAGATCAGCGTCACCCAGAAGAACGGCATGGTCGTCGGCCACACCACCTTCGGCACTGTCTTGGATAGCCTCCTGGGGCGCCTGACGAAGCGTACGAAGGGCATTGTGGGTCTCGCCTCCACGTCCGGTAGCGGCGTACGTCCCTCGACTCCGACATCCAAGTACTGGCCGTTACCCCCGCAGGGGCTGGTCGGCTCTAGTCGCGCTGTCACCAACTCAGAGGGGTGGGTGCGCGCCCTCGTAGACCTCCAGTGGGGGCGCGTAGACACGGACACCCTCGGCAACGCTGTCGATGTGGTCTCCTATGAGGTGTCGTGGCAGCTGGCCATGTTCGGGACGAGCATCGCCGGGTCCATGGTTGTGCGCGGCGCAGACGTCACTAAGGCCACCGTGGGCCCTCTGCTCCCGGGGACGGAGTACCGGTTCTCGGTTCGCGCGCAGAGCGCTAACGCAACGGGCGCATGGTCGCAGCCCCTTGTCCTGACTACGGAGTCGGATAGGGAGCCGCCGCCGGTGCCGTCGAAGCCGACCCTGTCGCAGTCTCTGGGTGTCCTCCAGGTGTGGTGGGACTATTCTGCCCAGAACGGGCAGAGCATGCCTGCCGACTTCGCTGGCGTTGAGGTGTCAGTGCAGCACCCCGGGCGCCCCCCAGCGAAGTTCGCGGACATGATTACCCCAATGCAGCGCACGGCTATTGCCGGCCTGGAGATTCGCGACTACGAGGTCTGCCTTCGCGCGTATGATCGAGCTGGCAACAAGTCCGAGTGGGGCCCCAAAGCGACCATCACTCTCGAGCAGTCCATTGACACGAACGCGATCGTTCGTTCGGTTGAGGAGAAGATCGCAGCCAGCGATGTTCTTCAGCGCGCTGCCCGCGCCGAGGCGTTGAAGGAGACTCAGAAGCTGTCGGATGCCATGACGCAGGTTGCGGTCTCCTTGGTGGAGACAGGCCCATACCCGCCAGACAAGGGCGTGGTCGACAAGTCACAGTGGGTGTCCCCGGACGCTCGCGTGTTCACGTTGAGGAAGCGAGGAGACTGATATGCCGTATCAGGGGAACGTTTGGAAGGATGGGCCGGATGGGCGCACGCCTATCACGGCCGCGAAGCTCACCAAGATCGAGGACGGAATCACGTCAGCGCAGGCGGAGGCGGAGAAGGCGTCCGCGTCTGCTGGCGTGGCTCGTGGGGAGCTCGAGAGCGTCAACCGCTCCTACCTGGCGATCATGGACGCTATCGTCCCTATCGGCGCAGTGCTGCCGTTCTATGGGTCTAAACCCCCGAAGAACTGGCTCCTGTGCTACGGGCAGGAGGTGAGCCGCACCGAGTACAAGGCCCTGTTTGACGTGATCGGCACCAGTGGCGGCAGCGGGAATGGCTCCACCACGTTCAACGTCCCCGACCTTAAGGGGAAGGTCATCTACGGCCAGGGGGGCACGGGTGCGCTCGTCACTGGCTCGACCGTCGGCGAGACCCACCACACGCTCACCATGAACGAGATGCCCTCACACGGCCACGAACTCGTGGATTCCAACAACCAGAACTCCAACTGGCGCGCCGGTAAAGCGAATACCGACATCGGGTGGAACGACACCTCCGGCAACGGCTACACCTACGCCATGTCCACAGGCACAACAGTGGCTGATCGTCGCCCCTATGCAAAGAACGTCGGAGGCGGCCAGCCATTCCCCATCCGCCCCCGCGGCTCCGTCGCATCCATGATTATTCGCGCGAAGTGAGGTGAATCGTGGCCGACATCAAGGACGAATACATTCAGTGGCCCGGACCGGCCACATTCCCCGCAGAGACCTCCTTCCCTGCCTATGACCGCTCCGCTGACGGTAACACGACCGTCCACTCCCACAAGGGCTGGGAGTGGGTAGAGTCTGACAATCCCTTCCAGAAGGCCGCCGCATCGTTGGCGCAGTCCACGATCGAGGCGTCTATCCGGCGCATGCGCACCGTCTTCGGGAAGGTCTTCTACCAGAAGGGGAACGCTACAGATAAGCCTGACTTCCCCGGGGAGACTTATGGTGACACGGCCCGAATCCAGGACCCATCCACCCTCGACATCGTGGCTGAGTGGAAGTGGAACGGGGTCGACTGGGAGCGCGCCCGCGTCTCCGGCGAGCAGATCAGCAACCTGGATGTTGGCCGTCTGACCGCGGGCTCCGCAGCCATCAACGATCTTGCCGCTAGGCGCATCGCTGGCGACATCGGCAAGTTCCTCCAGCTCACCACTGACCAGCTCACCGTCACCGGTAATGCGTCATTCGTTGACCTCACGGCGAAGCACGTATGGACGCGCATTATAAATGCCCGCAGTGGCGAGTTCGAGAAGATCAAAGCCGGGATGCTTGCCGCCAACTCGGTCACCGCAGACAATCTGCGCGCGGGGGCTATTGACGGCCAGGTCATCACGGGCGCATCCATTCAGACCGACCGTCAAAACAATCGCGGACTGAAAATCGACAACAGCGGGATGCGAGCCTACTCCACCAATGGATGGAAGTCGCTCGACATCAACGCCCACACTGGCGAAATCTCCATCAGCGGCAGGATTGGGCGCCGAGACTCGTGGTCTGAGTGCTACTTCAACGACCTCGTGTGGGGACAGACCGGCACCGACGTCGCTAAGTCTGGGGCGAAGATCGGGTGCGGCCTGGCGTTTAACTCGCTGGAGGATGACTGGGAAGATGGTGCGCTCTTCATCCAGAAGGACCCCAACACTAGCGAGCCATCGATCACTCTTCAGTCGGCCGCCAAGAAGGGCGCCGAATCTAGGCCATCCCTCATCCTGGGCACCCAGCAGGCATCGATCACTATCGGGCCTAATGGCAACTGGGGGTCGCTGGCTATCAGCAAGTACGGCTTCTCATCCAAAGTCGGCTCCTCGTCATTTACCTTCAACGATTCCGGAATCGCATACCGGAAGACCAATGACAACAACCATGCTTTCTTTGGCTTGGGGTGGGACTGGGCAACCCTAACCTGCATGAGCAACAAGAACTCCGGGATGTGGGTGAACAACCACGCCACTATCTTGGCGTGGCGCAAGTATCCGCAGATTTGGTTAGACAACGACGGAATCCACATGAACCCCGAAAAGAAGTTCACGATGCAGGTTCCAAAGCTCACCAAGGAGCGCGGCGGCCTATGGCTGTCCCACGCCTGCACCGAGTCTCCCTACGACGGTGTTGAGTACTGGGAGAACCTCACCCTCGACGGGCAGGGGAGGGCAAGGTGGGAGCTCCCCAACTACGTGCCGAGGATCGCCTCCCCAGTCGCCCCATGGGTCGTATTCGCTTCTGGAACGGCCTCTGCTGAGATCGACCGCAGTGACCCGGACCTGTGGGCCGTTACCGTAACGGGCGAGCCTGGGGCGCGCGTGGACGTCCTCGTCAAGGGTGCCCGCATGGTCAACACCGGTGAGGATGATGCTGACGGCGAGCCGATCATGAAGGACAACGCCCGTAAGACCAACTGGGAGCTCGGCCCCCCTGACTGGGGGGTGGCCTCCGATGAGGCGGCATATGACGGATCTATGCCTGGCACGTACTATGGTGCTGCCACTAAACCAGAAGATTGGAGCAACACCGATGGAACCGCAGAGTAGTCAGGTAGATGCGCTCGCCGTGATTGACGCATTGACGCTGGAGGTTGCTGCGTTAACCCGCAGGGCCGTGGTGGCTGAGCAGCGAGTCGTGGCCCTGGAGGCCGAGAAGGCCGGAATTAAGGAGAAGAAGTGACGGTAGGAAGTGTGACGGCGCGGATTGCGCGTCGAATCTGCGACCAGGAGGATGTCGGCTACAGCCAGCCGGATCGGCGTACCTGGTATGCGAACGCGAACTGGGAGGGCCACTGCAGCTCTCCCCAGAACGCGGACTGCTCTAGTCTCGCCGCGGGGGCGGTCTGCTATGGCCTGCACGACACCTACGGTGTTCCATGGGGACACCAGGCCCTTCCAGAAATTAATGACCATTGGACGGGGAATCTGCGGCCAGGCCTTGAGGCTCGCGGATTTGATGAGGTCCCGTGGGCTGACGAGAACCTGACGCCGGACGGCGGCTTCCAGGCTGGCGATATCGTCCTGTCTGCAGCGAACGAGGGTGGCGTCGGCCATGTCATCATCATCGTCGAGGACGGCTATGATCCGCTCGAGTCTGAAGCTTGGATCGCCGAGGACGGCTCGATTGATGGCTACCTCGGTGACCAGACCGGAGGTGAGACGCGCACCGCCCGCTACAGTACGCACCCGCACACTCAGGCTGGCCGGTGGACTTCCTGCCACCGGTTCAACGAGGCGAAGTTCTTCCAGCAGTGGCCCGAGTTCGCGAAGGGGAAGACGCAGGCCGCCACGCCTGCTCCAGCCCCCGCAGCTTCCTCAGCCCCTGCGCACGCCCACGGCATCGACATCTCCAGCCACCAGGGCGGGCTCCACATTGCGGCGATCTGGGCGGACTTCGTGATCGTCAAGATCACGGAGGGCACCGGCTATGAGAACCCCTACTGGCGCACCCAGGCGGAGGCGACGCTGGCCGCCGGGAAGCGTCTCGGCCTCTATCTCTTCGCCAATGACGAGGATGCGGGCGAGCAGGCGAGGTTCTTCCTCGACCGCGCCAAGGCGTATGCGGGCCGCGCGACTTTCTGGCTGGACTGGGAGGCTGACGCCCTCAACCTGGCTCCCTCGGACGCCCTCGTGATCCTGAATCAGATGGCCGCCGAGACCGGCTCCACGCCGGGCATCTACCTGAACGGGGCGGGTATGGGGAGCGGGGACTGGTCCGCCATCGCTGGCCGGTTCCCGCTGTGGTACGCAGGCGGCCCCAACTACGCCTCCTATGGGCAGGCTTACAGTGACCCGCCGACGCCGACCGTCCCCTACTGGGGAGGCAATGTCCTGATTCATCAGTACACGGAGGATGGGTACCTGCCTGGATATAACAGCCACCTGGACCTGGATCGCCTGCGCGACCGGGCCACCTGGGATCGCATGATCGGCGGTGGGCAGGTCGTCTCCGGGGCCCCTAGCCCCGTATCCACCTCGAGCCTGCTCCAGGTGGATGGCGAGTATGGTCCTGCGACCATGAAGCGCCTCATTGACGTCTTCGCCCCCGGCTACAGTGAGATGTTTGCTGTGGCGAACCTGCGCCGCTACCTGAACAGCACGGTTGCGTCTAGCGCCCAGAGGATGCTCATTGGGGCAGACAAGATCCCTGAGGATCGTGGCTGGGACTCGCATGTGATTCGCATCTTCCAGTACTGGGCTTGGTGCTGCGTGAGACCGGTCGCTCCCGAGATGTGGAGCCGCTTCGCCGACGGCTGGAGCTTTGGTGAGTACGTGGATGGTGAGCCTGGTGAGGCCACGTGGGCGGCCCTCCAGGAGGCCCTGAATCGGTCGCGCCCGGGGTCGTTCCGGCTTATGTGACAACACGTAGCGGACAGTATACTGGGGGGTGGGGCAGAAGTCCTGCCCCCCAGTTAGTCCCGGAAGAGGTGAGTGCATGAGCATTTACACTCGAGCTTCATTCTGGTCTGGCGTGCGTGATCGCGCTATCAAGACTTTCGCCCAGGTTCTTGTGAGCACTCTTACTGTCGGTGTCGGCATTTTCGATATCAACTGGAAGGGTGCTCTCGGGCTTACTGCTACGGCAGTCCTGATTAGCGTCCTGACGTCTATCGCTGACGCGAAGGAGACGGACAGGGCTATCGCCACAGCCCCCGTCGAGTACACTCCCCGTCACGCGAGCTGAGTGACCAGTGCAGCCAGTAGATAGCGTCCTGCCGTTAGGACAAGTCCTAACATCTCCTGATCTCATTGCGGCCACGGTCACACTGCTGGCTGCGCTTGTGGCCAGGCTCGCCAGTAGACTTAAGAGGCAGCAGGCACAGAATGATGAACGTCTGGAGCGCATGAGCGTCCATGTCGCCAGAGCTGCAGACGCTGCCGAATCTGCATCCGAGGGGGTGCACAACAACCACTCCACTAACCTGCGAGACGACCTAGACATGCGATTCGATGACCTGACTTCTAAGATGGATGCTCTCACTGAGGTTGTGGGGGCACTAAAGGATAGTATGGGCGACCAGTCTCGCAGGCTCCAGGGGCTAGAGTCCCAGGTGGAGGGTGTCAGGCATGATGTGCGCACTGACCGCGCCCACCTCTACAGCGAGGTTGAGTCTCTGCACGACAGAATCGACAGGATGAAGAGCAACGCCAGTGCGCGTAAGGAGGCATCGTGAGCGGGTACGCCACTATCACGGGGCGCATTATTGGGCCTGACGGCTTGGGGCGTGAGGGGCGCGTCGAGTTTACTCCCCTCGATATCTATGAGGGGGTAGAGGAGGATGGCAGGAAGGCGGTCGTTGCCCACTATGCTTCTGGACGGCTTACCGCAAACGGCTACCTCGTAGACTCCAGGGAAGAGCGAGCCTTCCAGCTGGTGGCCCCAGAGTCCCTCCCGCAAGACGAACGCAACTATCGCGTGACTATCGACGTCCCGGGCACCCCTGGCGGGCGACGAGAATATCTCGCATGGATCGTCGCTGGCACAACCGTTGACCTGACAGACATTATTGCTGGGCGCAGGGTTGAGGATGACTCATCGACTCGGGTGCGCCCAATCGGACAGGGCCTCTTGGAGGCCGTGAACCCCAGTGACCTTGTTGAAGTCGGCAATGGTCTTCTAGCCTGGAAGGAAGGCGCTAATGGATGATCGCACTTGGTACAGCAAGCGGAAGGCGGATGAGGTCTTCGCAACGAAGGAGGAGGTGAGAGCACTCCCCTCCCCTGACTTGTCTCTCTACGCCACGAAAGCTGAGGTGTCGTCCGCGGACAGTGCACTCAGTGCCCGGGTTGATGCGTCGGCTACGAAGGCGGAGCTTGCTGACTATGCGAAAACCGCTGACGTGGCTTCCACGTATGCGACGAAGGAGGCTCTGACGCAGGCCCAGCTGGGCGGTGGGGGGCAGGCCCCTGACCTATCCGGTTATCTGACGCGCTCAGACGCGTCTAGTACGTACGTCACTAAGAGCGACGCCCAGGAGACCTACCCCACTAAGGCGGAGGTTGCTTCCACCTACGCAACAAAGGCTGAGTTGTCTCAGGCTGGGGGGGGCGCCCCCGCACCGTCAACGCCGAGCACCCCTCTAGCCGCCCTCCCTCTTCGCGCTGGCCAGGGGGTTCCTACGGTCGGTTTCTTTGGTGACTCGTGGAGCACTGAGAGCACCATGGGGCAGGGCTTCAACCTTCCCTCCGTCGTATCGCGCGCGCTGGGCTGCGTCCCGGCGTTCAGTGCGGTAGACGGCTCGGGGTTCGGCTACTCCGCCTCTGGCCGTGACGGCTTCGAGGTTGACTCTCGCGTCAATGCAGTCTGCGCGGCCGCCCCGAACCTCATCGTGACCATCGGGTCACTGAATGCTGACAAGGTGATCGACAACGGCGACGCTACCGGTTCGGCAATCACCGAGGCGGTGAAGTCTTTCGTCACTAAGGTGCGCGCCAAGCTTCCTCAGGTGCCGATCGTGGTGCTTGGGCCGCAGCCGTCCTCGGTTGCGCGCCTCCAGTCTCGTTCCGCCAACGTCAACGTGAAGGCAACGAAGGATGGGGTGGACGCCTCTGGCGGGCTTGCCAACGGTGTCGCTTTCGTTGACTGGCTTGGTGTCGTCGATAAGCAAGCTGTGCCGTGGCGTGATGGACGGGTATCCGCTACGGGCGACGTGATCATCTATGGTGGTGTCGCCTACCGGGTGACCGCACCGTGGGCGCCTGCCTCTGGGGATACTCCTCTGACGCCGGGTGCTCCCGTTGTTCAGGTGTCGGATGTTCTGTCCGGTACCGGTAACGCTGGAGCCCCGAAGGGTGACGGCACCAGGGACACTCTCCTCCTGAGCGACGAGACGCACCCCACGAAGATGGGGGCAGTCGCTTTCGGTGCGGCCGCAGCGAAGCGTATCGGTGACGCGGTGGCGTCCCTGGCGTCGTGGGCCAAGGCTCAGGGGCCGGTAGTTCCGGCCGCGCCTGCAGCCCCGCCGACTCCACCTCCCGCCCAGGGTGACGGCCTCCCGATCATGGCGTGGCTCTCCGGCGGGTGGGGCAATCCGGCTCGTGTCGCTTACTCGCTGAACGACCTCAAGGCGGTCGCTGCACTGAAGCCCAGTCAGGTGACTGTGCCGCTGCGTGGCGTCGCCGACACCGCCGACCTGGCTGTGGGCATCCCCGGCGACTTCACCGGCACCGACAACGTGAAGCGCGAGTTCTCCAACGTGTCCATCCAGGGAGCTCGTAACCTTGGCCTGGATGTCGCCGGGATGGTTGAGTCGGCAGACATGTTCGAGGCGGCTGGTATCGAGTTCATGCCGAACGTGCGCAACGGGCTCCAGGACTCGGCGGCCGAGTACTACAAGTCGTCGGACGGGAAGATGCTCACCGTCCTCAGCGGCCGTACAGGCAAGACCTATCAGGCGGTGCACGGGCGTGGGCAGACGAAGCTGCGCGGCATCATAAAGGCCCAGTATCCAACGTTCACGCGCGTCTGTGACGCTCTGGACGCTACCGCCGACTGGCACCTGACTGACCCGATCAAGGATGCCCAGAAGGGAATCCTGTCGGCCGCTAAGGCTGGCGCTGGCGTGTGGGGAGCCGCGAAGACGGTCTTCCCTGACGGCGTGTGGGTGCTTGTCGCATCCAAGGACGAGCAGGAGACCGCCAAGTCCGCCGCGCGTGCGGCTGGCGTCACCATCGTCGGCTGGGCTGTGGCCACGCCCGAGGCCCTGGCTGCGATCAAGGGCTGACGGACGCTACAAGGCCCCCGCTTGTACCAAGCCAGTTACAAGCGGGGGCCTTGCCGTGTCTCACCAGAGGTGATGCAACTTCCATCGCCATCCACTCAGCGCCTTACCGACAGTGGCATCCCAATACCAACGCATGATCGCCTCCTTTCCTAGGGGGTGCTTGTATCTGGGTAGTTACAAGCGGGGGCCTTGTATGTTCAGGAGTAGAGCTCCCAGGATGAGGCGCTGCCTCCCTGGGCCTCGAAGGTGAGGATAGCTGGCCGAGTGGAGTCCCCAGACAGGTTCGTCCACCAGTCAGAGCCGCGATCTGCGGACGGGCAGGAGATGATCCACCGGGCGTCCCCGGCCTGGCTCACGGCGAAGTTGTGCCAGTGCCCGTGGACCAGGATTCTCGCGTCGTAGAGGCCGCTCCTGCGCCCGAACGCGAGGTCCCTGAACCATCCAGGCACCTTGCTCTGTGAGCCCGCTAGGTGGCCGTGAGTGAAGCCAATGCGCGTGCCGTCAGCCGCATCCACAGTGACAGCCTCCTCCCACTTCTCTGGGCGGTGGAAGGTGACATGCTCATATCCGGGGCGCCCGGCGATGATATCCTCAATATTCTTTGAGATCATGATTCCGAAGTCGTCATCCGGGGCGTTGGCGCGACTGTTTTTACCCTGCCCGGTGCGGACGGCGCAGTGGTTGGATGGAACGGCCACATAGTAGAGGGACTCACAGAGAGGGGCAAGCAGCTGGAGGGCTCCGGCGTATAGGCGTTGCACGGCGCGAATCTGGTCCGTGAGGGAGAGGTCGTTGGTCTGGGCCTGGCTGGCGACATTCCAGAAGCCCTCAGTCGAGTCTCCTACGTCGGCGAGGATGATCCGCTTGTAGGGGCCACGGAAGCGAATGTCGTCCGCGATGTCCTTGAGGGCGCGGCGGACGAGGCGAACCGTGTCCTCGGTTCCACCGCCTGACTGTCGCTTGCCAATCTGAAAGTCGGCGAGGCATACGACCTTGGTGGAGTTGTCGGCGATCTTGGTGGGCTTGGTGAGGAGGGGCTCCTGGAATACTGGCTCCAGGTCGCTATAGGAGAGGCGCTTAGCCTCCGCCATCTCGACCGCACCCGGACGCCAGGTGATCTTCTCGTAGGAGCCATCGGGGAGGCGGATCGTCTTCCCGCGCTGCGTGATGGCCTCTACTGGGACGTCATTGAAGAATGCGTCGTGCCCCATGTCTGGGGCTCCGCGGCGCTTGAGCTTGGCGCGGTGGCGGCGCACGGACGACTCTGATGTGTTGAATCGTGCGGCGAGCTCTACGTTGCTGGCGCGCTGGTCCTCGGGGAGGAGGTCGTTCTCGATGATGGCTTCATCAAGGGGGGTCATTGGTGCCTTGTCTTTCTGTCCAGAGTGTGGCAACGGCCCAGGGGAGACATCTTGGTCAATCCCCTGGGCCGTTCACCTATCCCACATCCAGCGGAGTCACTCACCGGAGTGGTTGTAGTCTAGCGCGCCGACGAGCGCCTTGCAAGCGCTGACGGAGACGTATGCGGTTCTGTAGCCTTGCTTGCGCCATCGTCGCGCGAGGTAGCGTGCGATAGGCTTCCATGTGCACCGCGCATCGATGTAGAGCCACGTCTTGGTCACTTCTCCCCCTTGTGCTGCGAGCATAGGCAGTGCCCGTCGCTGGTGAGTTCAAAGTCCCAGCCATAGGAGAGGAGGGTGTCGACCAGTTCCCTCTGATTGTCCTCGTATGCACTGCCTGGCTCGATAGTGATTGACGCGCGTTTACCGCATCGGTCACACTTCACTGTTGCCTGCCTAGTGTACGTTAAAAGATCGTAGGCTTGGTAGATAGTTGTCATTTGTGCCTCCTGCACGCCCCGCAGATGGCCGTCTCTGTTCCGACCTTCCAGCCGAGGGTACGGGCCGTGGTTTTGACGGCGGACTCGACGGCCACCCATGGCTTGCTGCGCTGGTGCGCCTGCTCGATTCTGGAAATGTGGCACTGGCTGCATTCCATGCGGGCTAGCCACTGCATTCCGCGAAGCGTAATGTTCACCATGTAGACACACCTCCGAGCTGCGAATAGGTGGCAGGGTCAATGATGTGCTCTGACATAAGGTGCCCCAAGGTGGGAATATCTCGGAGAACCACCTTAAGTTCCTCTGCGTTCATCGATTTCACCCACAGCTCTAGCCCGCCCAAGACGCGATCGAACCGATCGGGGAACTCATTAGGGAGTATCTCGGCGTACTGTACATCATCAATGATTACTTGCAGGAGCATGCCGCTGTCGCTCAGTTCTAGCCGCCAGCGTCCGAGGGTGTCGCCTCGCCGGGAGATGGCGGCCAAGCACACCTTATTGGCGGACGTGCTGGAGTCGATGAGGCATGCTGGCCTATGGGCGGTAACTGCCTTGTTGATAGCGTCCAGCTGTGCGACGGTCAGTTTGGGAGTGTTCTCAGTATCCATGATTGTGCTCTTTCTGTGTTGATGTGGTTGATGGCCCATTGCTCGTAGTGTTCGGCGTCTGGGCCGCCGTAGGTTGGATGTGTTGCGGCTTCTACCTCGTCGAGGATGAGCCAGCAGTCTGGGCAGTACCGGAGGGACCAGTGGTAGGTTCCGTCCTTCCAGGTGTCCCTCCGGTACATGAGCCCTTGCCTGATTGGGGTGAAGCAGGCGTCGCAGATGACCTGCCCCCTGGAGCGGGGGTGTGTCGTCTTGCGAGTTAGTGTCGCTGTCGCCAAAAATCAACACCCGTTGAGGCACCGAAGAATGCTGCCGACACGAGAAGCATGAGTGCCACAACCTTAAACGGACATGGCGCAAAGTAGATGGCGCCCCCTAGAACAATGACGCCGAAGCTAGCGGCCGCAACCCAGAAGGCAATCCATGCGATCGCGTAAAGGATGCCTGAAAGTTTAAACAAGTTCACCGGGACCCCTAGCGGCTCAAGTAATATCCTGCCGCAGTGCGCAATGCGCCATAAATGGCGACGAGCGCACATACCACCTTGGCGGGCCACCACGGCAAGAAGATTATTCCGGCAATGAGTGCAATAGCTGAGCCAACATATACGGCAAGCACTGCAATGCCGTTCGGGATGATGGCCTTCTCGTAGTCAGTCATGATGTGATTTCCGTTCCTCAGAATGGGGCGCCAGCACTGGCCCAGGGGTCGCCAGCCTGCCCGCCCTGGTGGGCGTTGAATGATGTCTGCTTGCTGTTGCGGCGGGGGATGACGCCACGGAAGCGGGGGTGCCGCACCTCGAGGCTGGTCTTGCGGGTGCCGTCCTGGCCCTCCCATCCGCGCTGCACGAGGATGCCGGTCACGGTGACCTTGTCGCCCTTCTTCAGGGTGTCGGCAAGGTGGGCGTACTGCTCACCCCAGAAGGAGGCGGTCACCCAAAGCGGGTCGCCGACATCCTCCCACTGGCCCTGCTGGTTCTTCTTGCTGGGGGTGGCTGCGATGCGTAGCTCGGTGATCTGCTCGCCGGACTGGAGGAACTTGACCTCAGGGTCGGAGCCGAGGTTGCCTTCGACGGTGATGTCACATGCCATGTCAGTTGTCCTTTCGGATGGGGGAGAAGAGTTTCTTCATGTCCTCTTCGAGGACGTGGATGGTGGGGTCTCCGAGGAAGCGGAAGGTGGGAACCTTGTGCTTCTGGATATGTCGGTCGCGTGTTCGGCGGGTGATGCCGAGCATGCTGGCCGCCTCGTTCTTGGTGAGGTAACCGGGGATGGTTTTCATTGGTGTCCTTTCAGGAGTCTGGCGAGGTCTCCGAGTGTCGTTGTAGCCCATTGCTGGTCAGGCTTGGCAACCCCGTGCCGTTTGTGGACAATCACACCTATGAGTGCGCCGGCGTTCTCCGCCTCCACCTGGGCTTCTCGGGCCCACTTCGGCAGGTCCATGCGGGCGACATCCTTGCACTCGATGACGACCTTATGGTCACCCATGCGGACATTAGCGATGTCGCCCTTGTCTTTGGCCCCGGCCTTGGGGGCGCGGTCGATCCTGTCATCGTCCAGCTCCTCTGCGAGGTAGTCGGCGACAACTCTCTCAAACCGCGCCCCAGCGGCCTTGGCGCTTCTACGAGTCCTCGCCACGCTCAGGCTCCGTGCGGATAGCGTCATTGTAGGCGTCGGCCCATACTTCGGCCTCCTCGCGCGCCAGGCGCAACTCCAACTCCAGAAGTTCGCACTTTCCGGCTACGTGCACGTAGGCTCCGATAGCGATGAGCGCCACCGCAATGGCGACGGTGAGCAGAATCGTCATGATTCCTCCTTGGGTGTGTAGATGATGGCGTAAGGCCCCCATTTCGGGTCTAGGGTTGGCTTTCTGTCATATGCCCCGCCTACGACCTCCCAGATTCTATCCTTGGTGACCTGCCAGGCATCCCCTTCTGAATCGATGACAACAGTCCCGACCTTAAGTCCTTCGCCGCATGTCCGAATCTTGCGTGGGCGGCTGGCCTCTGCCTCTTCGAGGAGTGCCCAATATCGACCCTCCCACGCATCCTTATCGCCGCACTCGGACTGCAATCGGTTGATTGTGTCTTTCAGGCTAGAAACTTTCTCCTCTAGGAAGAGGATGTGACTAATGAGCGCATACACGCCTTTGATTGCCTGAGGAAAGTAGTCGGCTTCTAGGCATTCCTCTAACTTGGCGGCGATTGCGTGGGAGTCTCTCACTGGACCACTCCTCCATGGTAACGAGAGAGCCAAGCCAAGGCGAGCCCACCTACCTGGATGACCTCCGAGGTGAGGTTGGCGTTGTGGCCCGTGTCCTGCGCGTTGTCGTAGGTGAGGGCGGCGCATACCTCCCCCACCTCCTCCGCCAGGGCGTAGAAGCGCGACTCGTTCGTGTGTCCGTCGGAGTCGAGCGTCATTCCTGGGTGCTTCTTCGCGGCACGCTCATACTCGGCAAGGAATTCCGCCGCAGGATCACTAACGCCGAGGTAGTGCAGCAGGAGTGCCGCATCCTCAACCATGCGTGAGAGCTCGAACTTCAGGTCCTCGTCTAGGAGCTCTCTACCGAGCGGGTAGGAGTCGTCATTAGCGTGATCAATGGCGAGGGAGATGCGCCCCAACTGGCGGTGCCAGCGGCCGGCAGCCTCGAACGGCCCCTGCTCCTCGTCGATGTAGGGTGCGATAAACTTGTGCGCCAATGCATTCATGTTGCTCATTCTGTGTCCTTTCTGGTGTGGTAATTGCACTCTGTTGTCGTGCCGTCGTTAATGAACTTCCATCCACTGCGAATGGCCAGGTATCGTAGGGCTCTAAGATCAGCCAGTTCTCGTTCCAGGTCTTCAGGCCCCGGCCGAAAGCTGATGCTGTTGGTGCATTCTGGATGGTCACAGGTGATGGTTGCATATGTGTATGTCACTTCTTCGACACTAAGCATTCCTTTCCTCCTTCGTCGTCTATCCTGTAGAGGTAACCATCCCAGTATCTGACTGGGATTGTCTCTGGGGTGGCTACGAACTGGGGAACGTTGTATCCGCCCCGCCTGGCTTCCGTCCTGTTCTGCTCGATGTAGCCGTGGCAGCCCCGCACCCCATCCCCGCAGAGGAGGATGAGGTTACTGGGTTTGTTCGTATTAGGGGCCTTGCTGCCCCCCATGCCTCGAGCTCTCCTATGCTGGATGCTCATGGGGCCATTCCCGGCGTGCCTACCGCAGCGGGCACACCGGTACTGGTCCCTCTCGTACACGAGCTCCCTTGTTTCCTGGGAGACCCCCTTTCGGCGGGTCACAGCTCTGCCTCGTTCAGGCGGCGCTCCAACCTGTCGATACGTGCCAGAAGATTCAGGACATCGGCCGCCGCTGGGAATGGGGGCTTGCCTTCGGCTTCATACCTCCCGTTCCGGGCCCAGTTCTCTGCTCGCTCTCGAATCTCTGCCAACCTCAGTTGAGCGTTCCTCTCACGCGGTGTCACTCCTGAGCCTCCTCCATCTCAATTAGGCGGATATCCCCGCTAGCGATCAGGTCCCTGATTGCATCCTCCTGAGGTGCCGAGATGCGCACCGAGATGCGCGGGTCACCCTGAACGACCTCAACGCCGTCGGGAATCTCCCCGGTCTGCTTGATGAACCCATCCAGTGCGTTAGCGGCAACGAACCATGGCGCAGGCACCTTGTGCACGGCGTCAGGCTTGTTCCACTCGAGCCAGGCCACGAGCGCCTTCTCGTCCACCACCTGGTAGCGGGGCTGAGGAGAGCTCACGCTGACCGTACCGACCTGCCTGCCATCGATGGAGGGCTTGGACGTGTCCCCGGGGGCCATGTACTCCTTGAGCTCTTTGAGGGCCTTCTTCTTCTCCTGGGAGGCCACCTTAGTGATGTGTGCCGCGATGGTCGCCCTGCGGAGTGCGTCTTCCTTGCTCATGCCTGTACCTTTCCTGCTCCGTAGTTCTGTACCAACCATGCTCGGAGCATGTCAGGGTTGGCCTTCCCGCCGGCTGCGAAGTACTCCTCACGAACCTTGTTGCCGTCCAGCTGGTGGGTGGCGCAGAATCCGTCGAGGATGGTTCCGCACTGTTCTGCGGCTGTTCTCTTGGGAACCCCCTGTTCTGTTGGGAGGGGGGTGCCCTGCTGGGGTGCCCTGTTCCGTTGGGAACCCCCTATTCCGTTGGGAACCCCCCTCTCGAAGGACTCAATATCGGGGTCGGGATCATCAGTGGGGATGGTGAGCGCCTGCAGCAGGAACGTCCGGTAGGCGACGCTCATTGCCTTAGCGATTGCCTTGTCGCCGAAGTCCATCGCCTCGGCAGCAACCTCCCCGTGAATGCTGTCACCGGCAGGCCCGTAGACCCTGTAGGTGACCTTGACGACCACCTCGGCTGTCTGCTTCCCGTTGGCCGTGGTCCCGTTGCTGCGGTGTACATCAACCTCTTCGGGGAGGATGATCACGCCGTGCTTGCGGAGTGCGGGGCCTACTGCGTTCATTACCGCGTCGATGCCGCGAAAGTTGAATCGCTGCGCCTGATTCTTGCTGTCCTTCCTTACTGCTTGTACGGCTTCCATGACCTTGCTGAGTGCCTGGTGTACTGTGAGCTGTTCTGCCATCTGTCTCCCTTTCTTGGGAACCCCCTATTCCGTTGGGAACCCCCTATTCCGTTGGGAACCCCCTATTCCGTTGGGAACCCCCTATTCCGTTGGGAACCCCCTATTCCGTTGGGAACCCCCTATCTAGGAACTACTTGGTCGACGCCACCAGGGAACCAACCGCCATGATCGCGTTCCCCACGGTCGCAACCTCATGCGTGACACCCCCAGCCGTGACCGCAATCCGGCCACCCACAGGGGTGATGATGATGGTCTCCGACTCCGCTGTAGTGATGCTGTACACATCGCCGATGCGACGCACCTTGAGTCGCTGGTCGAATGCTGTGACGCGCCCGCGAACCGAGTCGTGGAAGTTGTGCGCGTTCGCCTCCGCAAGCGCATCTGCGATGACGGCCTCATCGCATTCGACGTACCCCCAGAACCGATCCGCCTGGTCCGGCTTGCGCACCGTCCACCAATCTGGGGTGAGCTCCGCCGCGGTAGCGCCAAGCACCACGGCGTGCCCCATGGGCGTGGGGGCTGCATGCATGCGCGCATGCGGCCACATGCGGTCCAACTGATTTGCTACGTCCGTGACGTCAACGCGAGTACTCATGGGGTGTGTTCCTCCTGGTGTGTGGCGGTGCTTCTAGATGAGCCAGACGGGATTGAATGGCTCGAGCGTGTACAGCCACGCCGATAGGCGCTTGAGTTCTGTGCCGAGTAGGCGAGTATCGCCGTCGTCTAGGTGCCACCATGAGCCATGTTTGACCCACGCCTGATTGAGGTCGTCATATACAGTGGCCCCGTCGACCATGCGGCGCATGTCTGCATGCGTGATGAGGCGATGCTCGAGTGGCGCGTCAGCTGACACGGCGTTCCTCCGCCTTGATGGCCCGCTCGAGGTAGGCGACGGCCTTGCGTAGGTCCTCTACGCGCTTGCTCGAGTCGCCCTTGCGGCCGTACCGGATGAGGTACTTCCCCGCGTTCCAGAGATGCGGGTTATCGGGGAATAAGGCATCCAGTAGGTCCCAGGACTGTAGGTCGGCCGAGCGCGCCGGGGCGCCCAGCCGCATGAGTGCGCCACCTATCCACGTGTAGTGCTCAGGACTATCGGCGGAGCTCACGCTGTCGAGACTATCGACGCGCTTGAAGTACACCATGCCGGAACTAGCTACGGATATGTAGGGCTCCACGTTTGATGGGTAGCCGACCAGGGTCACCGTCACATCACCACCACTAACCTTGCCTGCCTGTACCACAACATTGTCGTCGCCGTCCCACAGTAAGCTCAGAGAGCTGGACTCAAGGGTATGCCAACCTGAGCTTGAGCTCGGCGCAATAAGGTGCGCCCCATCTTCGACGACGATGTTTAGATCACCCTCGTAGCCAGCGGTTGCGTCAATATCGCAAGCGACGATAACGGTATCCGAGAAACTGATGTCGCCCTTGGTGGTGAGGTAATCCCATTCATCCTGTGTGATCACCCTATATGTGGTCATGTCTATTCCTTCCTAGGTTCCGCACGATGCGGGGCACCTATGGGCCACCTAGACCATAATCGGATCACAGCAAACCTCACACATAGAAACGGTGGGGGCGGTCTAGGTGACTCATAGGTGGGCAGACTGTATCGACTACGCGGGGCCACGGCCGTGCGTGCGGTGCCTGCCACCTATGGCGTTTCCTCTATGTAGTTCTCAACCAACGTGCGCAAGCCCTACTTAGCGGCTTCCCGTGTTTCCAGCTGCGCAATCCTCCTAGGCGAGGTGGCCAGCCCACATGATCGTATGGGCTGACCATCCGGCCTAGCGGCGCCGAACGTGCTCCAGCGCTACCGCGAATACGTCAGCAGCGAACCGGACGGCCGTGTCGTCATAACCATGACACGAACCATCGCCGAACACCTGAACGTAGGAGTCGCCTTTCCTGGCTTGCAAGCCAATCTCGCCAACCAAGTTCAGCTGACTCACGTGCCAGCCATTCGCGCCGAGCACGTCAGAGAGTAGAACTAGCGTCCGAGCGCGCGCCCTAGCCTCTCGCAGCATGGCTTCCATCCTGGTGACGCTGGTGGACGAACCTTGAGTCTTGGCCCTGAACTCAACGTTCAGTGAATCCGCCGCCCACGCCGTGGCGGTGACTACGTAGCGGCCTCCCCCGTAACCCGGCGTGGCATCTAAGGTGTACTTCCCTCGCATGATGGCCAGCCGTTTCGGTGGGTCAACCTCCTCCCCCGTGGCCCGTTTGAATGCTTCGGCCATGCGCTCAGACGTAGTGCTCATTTCCTGGCTCCTTCCGTATCGCGATCGTTCAGGCGCTGATGATGTAGGGGGCGGCCGCGTTAACGGTCAGGTCACCGCGCGCCCAGTGCTCCACACCGTCGGCGTCCACGCTGTAGATGTCGACGAACACCATGGGAACACCGGAAACGGACATTTCGGCGGTGACGTAGGCGTGCCGACCACCATCGGCGAAGACGATGATGTACTGGTTAGTGTTCGGCGAAGTGGTCACCTCGAAAAGGACAGATGCCGCGTCTAGCGTGAACTCGAGGTCCTCTACTGCCGACTCTAGCGCGGCAGCTAGGCGATCTTCCGTAACGGCCATGGTGTGACTCCTAAGCGTGTGGGGTGAGTGTCGCGCCCGGCGGGGGAGTCGAACCACCGCTGCGACCATCCGGGCTACCTGAGCGTGTCAGGAGATCGCGTGTAGGACGGCGGCCGCAACGTCACTGTGCGACCAGTGCGTCGTGTCGATCGTGTGCTCAACGTCGATCACGCGGATGGGGACCTCAGGGTTGTAGTCCTCAACCAGGGCCACAGCCTCTGTTTCAGGGGACTCAACCTTGGTGAAGCGGTCGCCCTCGGTGAACAGAACCGACCCATTGAAGAATTCGACGATTTCCTGCCACCCCATAAGCTCGGTGTCACTGGACGCGCACAGCGCCTGCCACGCCTCATTAGGGGCGCCGTATGCCAGCTCGGTGGAACTGAGGACCGCCTCAAGGTCAGACATAACGACGTCCTTAGAGAACAGCGGGTGCCCCATTACGGCGAACCGGCCCGCCTCATTAACCCCCGCCGAAATAGACACGTCAGCACTCCCATAGGAGAGGCGCGTCTCAACCTCACCGGCGAACACGGCGATATTGAAGTCTCCAGTGTAGCCAAGTTCCCATTCCCGGCGGGCGAGCGGGAAGGCCAGGAGTGCGGCGGCCTTGTCGGCGTCACTGGTCATACCGACCAGCTCGGTCCCGTCCAGGATGGTGGCGATGGGCCTATACCCCTCTTCGATGGCCTCGAGGTGAATGTCGCCGACGCTGATGCCCTCGGTGGTCTCACGGTAGTTGACACCCCACTCGGTGAGGTTGGTGGTGACGTTGGAGATGAGGTCGTTGATGCTCATTGCTGTGATCCTTTCTGTTGGGGCTGACCGCCCCGTGCTGATGACCTAACTATACACACGCCGAGACGCCGTGAGTCAATCCGGAATGGCCACCAATTCGCGTGACCTACATCATCGAACACGCGTTCGACCATGCCGGCTCATCACACACCCCCACGCGCGCATACGCGCGCACGTACGCGCACGCTCACGCGACAGGGCGCAGGAGCCAATCTGAGGGCCTTTCGGCACCCCACCCATATGTGGGTACCACCCAGCCCCCAAAAGTGCCCCAAGGGGGCGCACAGGGCCCCAGAGGGGCAGGCAAAGCAAAGCCCCCGGCCCGCCGAAGCAGAACCGGGGGCTACGGGCGACCTATCAGGCAGCCCTGCAAGCAGCTGCAGCGCGCGCAATCACGCCCGCGTGCCGCTCCTCCGCATAGGGCGCCAGCCGCTCCCACACGTCAACGCCTTGCGCCGTCGCGTATCGGGTGAATGCCGCATCGCTGAGCCACTGGGCGGCAATGAGGGCCTCGCCGTAGTAGGTGGCCTCACCGGAGCGGAGTGCGTCGTAGCCGGTCATTTCGATTCCTTTCGTTGGGCGGGCCGCTGATTGCCCGCGCGGTGAGATGACCATATAGGGCGCCGTTTTCCCGCGAAATCAAGCCAATCCCGCGCGTCAAGCAAGGTTTCCATAGGCAGTTTTCAGGGACTGAAACCTAATCGTTCGAACGGCCTTCGAACACAACCTGAACGCCAGTTGTGCGCAAACCAAGCACCCCCTGTGACAGACGTAGGACTAAGGTCCCACGAACACCGTTCGATCGCGTGGCCTGCAGCACGCGCGCGCGACGGCGGCCACAGTGCGATAAGTCAATATCCCGCCGCCCACCAAGCACACGAAAGGGCTGCCTATCGCCGCAGTCAACCAACCACCGAGACGATTGGTCGAACATGCGTACGATAGGCAGGCCCAATCACTCACCTTGAGCCAAGGCGACTCAAGCGACGCTCAGTCGCACGACGCTCAACCCACACCGCCACAGCAAGCCCCAACAGGACCAGCGCGCCAAACACCGCCACAACCTCAACGTCATAGTTGCCTTTGGCGCCAGAATCCACAGGACCCACAACCCTGTCCCGACTGGGAGAGGAAGGCTTATCCACAACGCTACTCACAGCCGCGCTCGGCGTAGCCGAGTGCACAACTCCCGTAGAACTAGGTCGCGCTCCGCCCCATCCGGCGTCGTCTTTGTGGTCTCGAGTGTCTGGCTTGTGTGCCTGGCACGAGTCAGAGAGAGCTTGCGCGACAGCGGGGCCGGGCACGTACTGGTTGCCCTGGTCGGTGATGATGGTTTGCGTACATGCCGACTGGTCCACTACGAGCGTGTACCCCTGCCGGACACAGGTCTCCTGACCGTGCACGTCAACGCACGCGGGCAGGCCGGGAGTGGTGACAGGGGCGGTGCGACCGGTCCACACCCAACCCGGGTACGCGCGCGCCTCGGGAGGCCCCGCAGGCGTGGGCGCCACGGTAGCGTCGTCGGAGTTTTCCTTCGTCTTGGCCCTCTTGCTTTTCTTCGCAGGGGTAGCGGTGGCGGTGCCGTCCGCCTTCCTCAGGTAGGAGACGCTGCCGTCCTCCTCGACCATGAATGAGTCGCCCTCGCCGTTACCGTGGGCGCTGGCATCCCACAGGCACGGCCCATACTCCTGCCCCTCATCCTCACAGGCAGGGGTCTCTGACACATCAACGGGGGCCCCCGTGCTGGCGAGCACCCACCCACCGGTGGGGGTGTTCTCGCTGGCGTGGGCGGGCACCCACCCCATGAGGGCCAGCACCCCACACACCAGGGCCAGTGCCATGCGCCGCATCGTCTTGCTCATCGTCGTGATCCTTTCGTTCACCCCGTCGCTGGGGCTGTGTTGCTGATGGCCGTAACTGTACGCCACACACACGAGCTCACGTCAACCCAAGACACACAACACAGCACGTGACCTACATCATCGAACACACGTACGCACGCAACCACCAACACACACGCGCGCACACAACTAACACACCAACACACAAGCACACAAACACAGCCAGCGAGAACAAACACCAACACACCTGACCAGCACAAACACCAAAAATCACGACGACGAAATAACCAGCGACCAAAAAACAAACCACAGCAACCCCAGGGAATATCCCCCCGCCCCACCTCAACCGACCGCTACGCGTCTTA
>ERZ772997.68-NODE-68-length-44708-cov-7.48743_pt1 | contig 44708 bp, 43 predicted proteins | sample MGYA00511127_ERZ772997 | MGnify/ENA primary metagenome ERZ772997 (study PRJEB29015, sample SAMEA2738070) | human oral metagenome | biome: human oral; feature: human-associated habitat; material: saliva | place: China | collected 2215 ... | reverse complement strand
AATGCAGGTCATCTCGAATGCGTTAACTACGATGCGCTTCTTCTGCTCAGCCATCTACGTATCCTTTCGCGAATGTTCGGGTGTTCCTGCACCCCGCGCGCCGCCCCCTTTATAGGTGGTGGCCTTCTTGGTGTTCCAAGTTGTGCAGGTGGCGCATTCGCGCCGTACTTGCTTCGTGTTCCTTGAAGCCAGATCATCATCTGGGGCACCCCGCTACGGGAGAGGGTTGCCGCCCGGCTAGCCAGAGCTTTACGCCGGGACTCATAATCCTTAGCGTTTTGAGTGTATCCCCTCGCAGATGGGGGTGAACAGTATATGACGAACATTAATTTTTGTGACTCCGCACCGTAATATTTCGCATGACTCATGCAATATTTAGTCACTGTTAGTCACGGTACGTCATGTGTTTTCGCTGCAATGGCGCGCTCCTCTAGGGTTATAGGCGTAACCCATCCAGAGCGACTGAGAGACCTGGCTCGACGACGTCGCAGCAACCCCTAGCGGGTGCTAACGCCAGGACCGATGGAAGTAACATGACACAGAATCACCACACCCAGCTACCCACCAACGCCCAGACGATCACTTTCGATGCCGTCAGCCAGTCGTTCCCACAGTCCGGCAAGAACACGCACGAGGTGCTTCGCGAAGTGAGTTTTACCGCCGCCGCGGGAGAAATTATTTCGGTCATTGGCGCATCAGGATGCGGCAAGTCAACGTTGCTGCGGGCCGCCGCCGGACTGAACCGCATTACGGGCGGGCAGGTGCGCATCGGCAACACCCCGGTGAGCGGGCTTGATCAGCGGGTGGCAATCGGTTTTCAGGAGCCGCGCCTGCTGCCCTGGCGCACCGTCGCCGATAATGTGGCACTCGGGCTGCCGCAGGGTACCCCAAAGACACGAGCACAGGAGCGCATCCGTGAGCTGCTGCGCCTGGTGGGGCTCACCAACTACGCTACGCACCGCCCCAAAGAAATCTCCGGCGGAATGGCTCAGAGGGTTTCTTTGGCGAGGGCGCTGGCGCGTGAACCCGGGGTGCTGCTGCTGGACGAACCGTTTGGGGCACTGGATGCACTGACCCGCATTAAAATGCAGGATTTGCTGCTGGATATTCACCGGCAAGACCCGACCACGGTTCTGCTGGTCACCCACGATGTGGAAGAGGCGCTGTACCTCTCAGACCGGGTGATTGTGCTTGGTAAGCCCGCGCCCAACACGCCCGCAACGATCACACGTGTAGTCACCATTAGCGACGCCCACCCGCGTGATAGGGCCAGCAAAGAGCTAACTGCCCTGCGGGCTGAGCTGCTGACAGAGCTCGGCGTGGAAAAAGCCGATACCACCCCGGTTCCCGCTTAGGGCAGGGCGCTGACTCCCGCGTACACCCAGAGCCGCTGCGCACCCCCTCTTAGTGAATAATTATTCACAATTTACTGTTTTCTTCACCCCATCAGACACCCAAGGATTACCCATGACAACCATCACCAGAGCCGAAGCTCTTAAGGGTTTGCTGGCCTTCAGCGCCCTCACCACCGTTCTTGCCGGATGCGCCGGAGAAGGCGCAGGAACCCCCGGCGCGGGAGCCGCGAAAGGCAAAGACACCGTGACCGTGGATTACGCCACCTACAACCCGCTCTCCCTTGTTATTAAAAAGAAAGGGTGGTTAGAGAAGGCCCTGCAGGAAAAAGGTAAAAAGCTAGAATGGGTCAAATCAGCCGGGTCAAACAAAGCCAATGAGGCTCTGCGTTCGGGAAACATTGATGTGGGCTCAACCGCCGGTTCTGCCGCGCTGCTGGCCCGCGCGAACGGCTCACCCATTAAGGTGATTGACCTGTACTCGCAGCCCGAATGGTCAGCGCTGGTCACCACCAAAAACTCGAATATTCATGCAGTATCAGATTTAAAGGGTAAGTCGGTGGCGGTCACCAAAGGAACCGACCCGTACTTCCTGCTGCTCCAAGCGCTCAAGAAGGAAGGCATCGCGGCGAAAGAGGTAACCATCCAGAACCTGCAGCACGCCGATGGGCGGACCGCCCTCGATAACGGGCAGGTCAACGCCTGGAGCGGGCTCGACCCGATTATGGCCAGCGCGGAAATCGAAAGCCATAATGTGCTGTTCTACCGCAACCTAGACTTCAATACGTACGGGTTCCTCAACGCCACCGAGCAGTTCCTCAAAGACAACCCGGACGCGGCGCAAACCATCGTGAACGTGTATGAGTATGCACGCAAATGGGTGCTGGAAAACACCGCTGAAGCAACCCAGATTCTCGCCGACGAGTCCGGTATTAAGCTAGAAACCGCCAAACTCGTGATGGAACGAACCCACCTGAATATTGACCCAATCCCAGGGGACAAGCAGGTGCAGGTGCTCAAAGGTGTTGGCCCGATCCTCGTCGAATCCGGGGACGTCCCCAACCAGTCAGACATTGATAAGGCGCTGAGCAGCATCGTGGACGACACATACGCCAAGAAAGCCGACAGCGCCGCCATTGAGAACGTGAAGAAGACGGTGAGCTAGCCATGAGTGTAACCCTCGACAAAATTTCCGACGCCCCAGAACTTTCAGATACCCCCAAACACATGAAATCCGCAGCCGCAGAAACCGCCGCAGCCCGCACGGCAGCTGCCAGTACCGCTGCCGGGCGCACCCAATTGGCGAGCTCCCACCGCGGCCAGCCCCGTCCAAAGCGCGCCCTGCCCCTGGGTGCCAAACACTATGTGGGGCTTATCCTGCCCGCAGCACTCATCACGCTGTGGTACGTGCTGAGCACCGCCGGGGTATTCACCGCGGTGCAGCTGCCCTCCCCCACCCGCGTCATAGCCGCCGGAACCGAGCTGGCCCAACGCGGCGAGCTAGCAACCCACCTGGTAATCTCCACCCAGCGGGTGGTACTCGGGTTCAGTATCGGCGCGGTGCTGGGGCTGGTTCTGGGGGCGCTTATCGGGCTGTGGGGGCCCGCGCGCATCGCCGCAGCACCCACCATTGGGGCTTTACGCGCCGTGCCCTCACTCGCCTGGGTTCCGTTGCTGCTGCTGTGGATCGGCATCGGCGAAAACTCTAAAGTAACACTTGTGGCAATCGGCGCGTTCTTCCCCGTGTACACCACCGTCTCGGCGGCACTGGCACACGTGGATCCTAAACTTGTAGAGGCCGCACGCGCCTTCGGGTACCGGGGCGTTAAGCTTTTCACCACCGTCCAGCTGCCCGCCGTGCTGCCGTCCGTGGTGTCAGGGCTGCGCCTGGCGTTAGCGCAGGCCTGGCTGTTCCTGGTGGCTGCCGAGCTATTGGGGGCCTCCATGGGCTTGGGGTACCTGCTCACAGATTCGCAGAACAACGGGCGCACCGACCGTCTGCTGCTGGCAATTGTGCTGCTGGCGGTGCTGGGTAAGCTCACAGACGCGCTCATTGGCGTGTTTGAGCGCTGGGTGAAGGCAAAATACCCCAGCAATTAGGCGCCTTAGCCGTGCGGCGCCCCGGAAGAAAACCTTAGTGAGGTACAGACCAAGATATTCCTTCCGGGGCGCCACTCAGCTGCCTATCCTCTACAGCAGTTAGGGCAGCAGGCCACGTTCCCGCGCGAATTCAGCGGTTACCTCGTTATAGTCCACCTCAACCTCATAGGGATCCGTCCGCGGGGTACTCGTCACACCCTGAGACGTCGCGCTGGCCGCAAACCGCAGAGTCTTCATATCGCTCTTCGCCCGCAGCGTGCTCATGCGCCGGTTACCGTTCACATCAGCGGCAACCGGCTGCGCATCAATCACGCCGTTCTTGTTAAAATCCACGTTACGGTGCGCAGGTTTGCCCTTATACAAGTACCCGTAGGCGTTTGCCCCGAGCCCGCGCCGCTCATCCAGGTTCTTCTCATCCAGCGGCATATGCTCGTGCGTTGAATACCCGAAGTAGTTCTTACCCCCAGCGCGCGGCACGCCGCTGAGCTGGTACTCGTAGTTCATAATGCTCAGATAGTTCGGCTTGTAGTTCTCCTCATCGGCCCCACCGTGCCGCAACCCCAAGTTATGCCCCAGCTCATGGATAAACGTACCCACCCGGATATCGCTGCTGGCACCCCGCCAGTAGGTGTGCCCAACGGTCACAATAAACCCGCGAGCGCCCGTGAAACCCAGCCCCGAAGAGCTCGTATTGCCGTAATAGTCGCCCCAAATCATGTAGTGAAAACCAGCGTCACGGGCCGAGGCGAAATGACGGTTCTTCAGTGCCGCCCAGTCCCCCATACCGTTAAGCTTCTGATGCGGAATCTCGTTCCCGCCGCCCAGGTTGTACTTCGCGCTGCGGGCGGGCCCGGCATCCAGGTGGATACTCACACCCCGCGTACCGTCAGGGTTACGTAACGGCAGGGAGGCAAACACCTCGGTAATGCGGTCAAGGTCGGCTTCGGTGGCGAGCTCACCGGGCATGTAGTCCATCTCAACAAAAATATCTTTACGGTACGGGTTGGCCCCCATACCCGGGTAGTCAACGTCAACTGTGCCGTCGCCATCGGCGTCATAGCCGCTGATCTCCCATGCGTTCGGGATACCATCACCGTCCGTATCATACGTGTTGATGGTGCTTGCGCTGGCGGGGACGGCACCGGCTGCGATTAAAACTACGGTCGCGGCAAAAAGGCGCGCAGATTTCATGAATGCCACTGTGGCTCCTAGGATGCTTGTGAATTGAGTGAATGAAATACAGCTAATTGGCGCACCACAACCACCCCCGACACGCGGTACGCGCGGTGCGCTGCGACGCGCACCAGCACGAAAATGCATAAAAATCCGCTATGCCCGGGGTTGAAGTGCACAAATTTTCAAATATTTCCTACACATAATAGCGCCATTACAGCGCGCAGGCACACTTGTCTACTACACTGGATAGGTCGTATTCACTCACATCGCATACATTCACACTCTCTCAAATACATACAGGAGTCCACGTGACCCACGCACCCTTCAGGGGCGGCCTCACGCGGCGCCGCGCACTCGCTGGCGCCGCATGGTCCGCCCCCGCCGTCGCCGCATCCGCAACAGCCCCAGCCTACGCAGCCTCGGACCAAGCAGTTGCCGTCGACTACGGGGTATTCACTCAGGCGTTTAACACCACCATGGATAACCCCAACAGCACCTTCTTCGGGCTCGACTCGTACCACGGGCAGCTCACCGACACGCGCGCATCCCGCACCACCAAGTGGGAGGGCCTGCTCGCCGCAGGCGGGGGCACGTTCACCCCCGGCGGCAGCGTCGGCAACGGCCTCTACGGGGGTGCCGGGCTATGGTTCGCCGCCCCGCACACAGCATCCGGCGAATACACAGGAACCACCACCCTGCGCGCCGGGGCACGCTTCAGCATCAAGTACACGTTCACGTTCGCCGACGAAATACAGACCCGCCCGCCCCTGCTGTGGGAGGACGGGGAACAGCAGCAGGTGGCTGCGCTCGCTCAAAGCGCCGGTGGTGCCCGGTCGAACAACCCGCGGCTTGCGGCGTTCAACGGGGCCGGTTTCACCGCGGCATTCCGGGAATCAGACAGCTACGGGACGGAGTGGCGCGGCACCCTCGACATTGTCACCACTGAGGACGCGGTGGCCTCAGCTGAGGGGATGCAGGTGTTTAACCAGGTGCTGCTGAGCCAGGTGCCCGTGTACTACGACCAGGTGGGTGAGTCGTTTAGCCTGCGAACAACCGTGACCGTGGTGGATGCGACCCTGCTGCTGGAGCCGGTGAACAGCGCGGCCCCGTCCGAGCAGAATATTGCGGGGCTTTCCGCCAGTGCCGCTATCACCCACTCCCCCGCGTAGGCCCTGCGCACGCCGCTAATGGATGAGCTGATTAGAGACAAGCTCCCGGTAGAGGGGTGAGAACTCCATGAGTACGTCGTGCGTGCCTTGGGCGACGATCCTGCCGTGATCCATCACGTAAATCATGTCCGCATTAACGACGGTGGACATGCGGTGCGCCACCATAATCATGGTTGACTCGGGGGCGGCGTTATTATTCAGCACAGACACCACCAGCTCTTCGCTAATGCCATCAAGCTGGGAGGTGAACTCGTCCAGCAAGTACACCTGCGGGTTTTTCAGGATCACGCGGGCTATGGCCAGCCGCTGCTTCTCGCCCCCGGACAGGGACGTGCCGCTGCCGCCAATGTTCAGGTCCACGCCGTGCCCTGAACGTTCAAGCACTTTTTCCAGCCCCAAATCTTTGAGGATGCGGTGCGCGGCAGCGCTATCGGTGCCGCGCCCCGAGATGTACACGTTATCGAGGAGCGTGCCCAGAATCAGGGGGGATTCCTGCTGCACCAAGCCGATTTTGGCGCGCACAGCTGGGATGGAAATGTCTGAGCTTGCGGTGCCGGAGTAGAGGAGGTTCCCGCCTGAGATTTCGTAAAGCCGAGCAATAAGCCGCAGCAGGGTGCTCTTACCCGACCCGGAGGGTCCCACGATGGCGATCTTCTCCCCCGGAGCGATGCTGAGCGTCATCCCGGAAATCAGGTAGGGTGAGGCCCCTTCCTCAGGTTCGGCACCGTATTTAAAGCTGACGTTATCCAGCAGGATGGAGCGGATATCACGGTTTTCGTGGTATGTGTCCAGCTGTTCGGGGTATTCGTCCGGGATGCCCAGGATCTCCTGGATGCGGGTGATGCCTCCGCTGGCTTCGGCAATATTGCTCATGGTGCCGAAAATGTACCCCAGCGGCATGATCATCATAACCAGGAACATGACGAACGAGACCAGGTTGCCGACGGTAATTATCCCGTTCGCGACCCTGACCCCGCCAACGCCAAGAACCACCAGGAACGTGATCTGCATGGCCACCGCAGAGATGGGGGTGATGAGGGCGACAAGCCGTGCCACCCCGATCCCCTTAAGCCACGCATTATCGACTTTCTGCTGCAGCCGCTTAAACTGGTGCCCCGCCGCGTTCTCCGTCCGCACGAGTGAGGAGGCCTCCAGCACGCTGGACACATCCGAGCTCAGCTCACCCACCGCCTGCTGCATTTGCGCGCTGGATTTTTCGACCTTAGAGGTTGCCATCGTGACGGACACGACCGCCAGCAGGGATATGACGGCGGAAATAGCGAGCAGCAGGGGGTCGATGAAGAACATCCCGATCACCGCCCCAATGAGCGTGAAAACACCCACGAACGACTGCACGAACCCTTCCGTGAGGCAGCGGCGCAGCAGCATCGTGTCATTAATGACGCGGGAAAGGATGTCTCCTTTGGTGTATTTCTCTAAGGCGTCCAGGGGGATGCGGAGTATTTTCCGCACGAGCTGCGTGCGTGCGTCACGGGCCACCGATTCGGCGACTTTCTGAATAAAATACTGCTGAATACCGTTGAGGATAGCCCCTATAATGAGCACCAGAATAATGAGAACCGGCAGGTAACCAATACCCTGGGCGGACCCTGCGGAATCAACAAGATCGTTCACTATTAACGGCTGCAGAAGCGACGCGGCTGAGCTTGTGAGACTCATTAAACAGATAACGGTCAGCAGCCCCTTAAAGGGGGATAGATACGAAAAAACTACCCCCCAGGATGACTTCCCATTATTTTTAGCTTTCACCATAGTCTCATGCGCCTCACTTCTTGGGTGCCGCCGCCCTCACCCTGTTTTTGCCTGAATGATTACGGCGCTAGCGGGCTTCTGGGTCGGTGGATGCGACAGTCACGAACCCCTGCACATCGTGGTGCTCATTAATGGGTTCCCCCTCGACGGTGACCCATGCGTGCGCTAGGAACGGTTTCACCCGGAACCCGGAGGCCCACACCACTTTCCGGCGCATGAGAGAAAGCAAAAGGTAGGTTGAGATGGACCGTGCCAGGCACCCCCGCTCCCCACGGCACAGTGGGGAAACTTCACGCACTTTCGCATCAACCGCGAGCGCCTGCTGAATGGATGAGCTTTTCTGCAGGGGCCGGAACATTTTCAGCAGGCGAACAATAACGGTGACCGGCAGGCGCGCAATAATCTTTGCCGCACACACCGCCAGGCGCGCTTTGGTGCTGCTGACGGTGTGCGCGTCTGTTGCGGTGGTGGGGTTATCACTCATGGTCCTCGCCTTTCTCTAGGACACCCATCGTCCACAGTTCCCGCAGGGTACCTTCAAGGTCCTCCCGAATCTCGTCCGGGTCGGATTGTGTGTACTGGCGAATGAAGGAATCAATGATTTCTGAGTTGCGGCGCCCCTGCTCCACGAGGTCTAAGATGTGCTCTGTGGTGCTGTTTCCCTGAAAATAGGCGCTTCGGGCGGGCACAAAAACCACGATGCCGGACTCGGTGCCCGAAATTTTGACGCCATCGGCGATGCAGAACCTCTCGGGCAGTGACGCGTAGCGTTTATACATAGTTTTCACGTAGCCATACCTCCATGTGGGTCATACGTTCAAAATCGTAGAGTGTCTCTGAGCTGCCCAAGGGGCTGTTTGCGATCGTGCGGACAGTGTCTATATCCACAAGGTTCAGCTCCGCCAGGAGACTGTCGCCGATCATTTTCAGGAAGTTTTCTTTGCTGCGTTCGTAGTCTTGGTACAGGTCGAAGCTGTAGTCGCTTTTGTAGATGTCCCGGTAGAAGAACTCGGGCAGGGTGCCTTTCATGGCTTCCAGGATGACGGGTTTGCTCATCCCGTGCCCGCTCAGAACACCCGGGTACACCAGGGAGGAGCGGATCATGTCGTCCTCAAGGTAGGGTGCGGCAAATTCCAGGCCGGTTTCGCTGAAATACTCGTTCATGCCCCTAAGCACTTCCCCCTGAAATTCCAGGGACCCGTAGATGTGGAACCGGTATTTATCCAGTTCTTCTTCCTCCGGCGGGATGGGGGTCGCCCTCATGAGCTCAATGACTTGTTCGGTAGCTTCTTCGGATAGCCAGGAGGGCAGCGTAAAGTTCGGGAACCATGAGAAAGCATCGGTGTTTTCTGGGATGTTCTGGCCCCTGCGGGTCAGGCGCCGCTGCAGCTCACGCTGTTTCGTTTCTGGGGAGAAAGCGGCACGTAATGTCGATACTTTCGGCCACCGAGCGGCGGCCGCAACGGAGCTAATGGCTTTAATAGCCCGCATTTTCTCGCCCTGTTTGAAGTAGAGCAGCGCCTGAACAGGCATGGGCTCAAACAGCTCGTCCCCGCCAATTCCCAGGCAGTGGATGCTGGAGCCGCGTTCCCGCGCGCTGCGCACAAGGGCGGTAAGGTGCGGCAGGTTAGCGTGCCATGCGCGGGGCGCCTCGGAAAACCCGCGAAGCTCATCCGGGATGGTGAAACCTGCGGTGCTTTTCGTAAATGAGTCAAGCTTGATGAGGTCTATGGCGAAGTGTTCGGCTATTTTCTGGGCGAGCTGCGTGTCGCGGTTGTCTTTATCGTCCGTCCCGGCGTGAAACGCGGTGAAGGGAACATTCTGCGCTGCGAGGAGCACGGATATGACCGTGGAGTCCACGCCGCCGGACAGGTCAGCGGATACGTGGGTGCGCCCTTCAGCCAGCCGCCTCAGAACCGAGTTCAGAACGGTGTATACGTGCTGTGACACATCGGAAAAAGATAGGGTGCTGTCCTGCAGGCTGAGGGCGTCTGCGAAGTACGAGGTGCTCTGCACGGACCCGCGCTCGTCTTCGCATACGGTGGTGGCTGGGGGCAGCGTCGTAATGTTCTCCCAGTAGGAGATGCGGCGCACCCACCCCGGCGGGTTACGGCATAGCCCGAGGGCCACCCGAGACATATTAATAGCGGGATTAAGGGCGTCCACTAGGGGTTTTACTGATGTGCTCAGAAGGTCCACCGGCCCCAGCTTTGAACGGTACACACTGCGGTGCCGCGAGACGGAAGATACCAGCTCGCTACCTGCGGTGGAGTCGGTGTTTGATGCGGAAGCCTCATGAGTGGGTAACGGGCGAACAGTTATATTGTTCGAGCTGCTACGAAGAAAGTGAGAAATCTTCTGCACGTTACCGGATGTTGTGTATAGCTCTGCCACAGGATTCCTTATCGTCACTTTCCACATTAAAAATATGGGCTCGTTTAATTATTTTTTTACCGCATCCCACTTTTATGAGGATTTCTGCGAATAATAAACAAGTCACCTGGCGCGCAAGGCGCTATTTATAGAGCAACTTCAGGAGGAGTCACAAGCCGGGCACCGGAGAAAACATCCCGGTATTTCCCGTATATAAGGCCGTGAGTACAATCTGCAAAAGAGCTCATCTTCATAAAACGTGCCTTAATATACATATTCTTCCCCTTTTCTTAAATATTTTAAAGTTCTCAAATTACATATATTATCTACACAGATTTACCCTAACCCGTAAATTGCATGGTTTGCAAGAGATTCTCACGATTATTTTAATTTTTCCTGAAAATATTTCTGCTTAAAATAGCGGGTTTACACGAACTGCCCGCCACTAGCAGCACCGACAATTCCCGCACATGAGCAGAAGCAATTAATGTCATAGCAGACACCCGATGCGTGAAAAGGTGCGCTGCGAATGGCAAGGACTCTGCAGACATTGGTTGGCAGCGCAATAGAAAAGTGGGTGCCTCAGAAGAGGCACCCACTTTAAGCCTTGGCGGGAAGCTACCATGAGCCTCCACTGACACCCCCGCCAGTGAAGCCGCCGCCGCCTTCGAACCCAGAGTTAGGTCCACGGAGCGCCCCGAAAATATCTCGATAGCTTCCCCAGAACCACCCGTGAGTAGCTTCCTCAAAGGAGCCAAGCCTAGTAAATTGCGCTTTAGGGTACATAGAATTTCACCTCAACCTATCCTCTATTACCAGCCGCTTGAACCTCCGGCACCGTTGAAATTAGTCCTGGGGCCATGCCATACTCCGTAAACGTCACGGTAACTTCCCCAGAGCCAGCCACGGGTAACATGTGCGAAAGAGGAAATCTTTTTAAATTCTGGCTTAATATACATTATGCCCCTCAAACAATATGTGGAATATATTGCATTACACAACTGTGCATGAATTTCCAGAAGTTTCTAAATCAAAAGTATGTTATTCCGGTTCTGCCCAAAGGCAAAGATACTACTTATTAGCGTACCGGAGGGCTCCGTAAATATCACGACGATTCCCCCAGTACCATCCATGAGTAGCGGCCTGGAAAGAGGTAATTTTAGTGAACGTTGCTTTGGTGTACATTGCATTATCCAATCATCATAAGCCCAAATTTCTTGGACATAGGCTCTTCTAGCCTACTGTGGTGTAGCGTAGCTTAAATTCCCTGCACCACACAAGAGTTTTTACATTATTTCATAGTTTAAAAAACAATCATTTACCCGCAAATTTTATAGGCTGCAAATATTTATCTCTTAAGTTTAGGATTTTTATCTGCTCCAAAATAGAAAACTCCGTTCGGACACACCATTCTACTCACCGTCAGCTCCTTTGGGCTTCTCGACCTAGCGGCATGCCATGACGACACTAGCAACGGGATCAAGCAAATATTGCGGAATGTTACGAACATGGCGTGCACACACGCAATATGACGGGATGCCTTTGCACCTGCGCCAGCTACAAGGTTTACTAGATTGGTAATCCATCTAGAGCGACCGAGAGACCTGGCTCGACGACGTCGCAGCAACCTCGCCTGCGGTGGCGCATCATGCGCCCTCATAACGCCGAAGGTGCTAACGCCAGCAACCGATGGGAGATACTGTGGGACTGCCCAGCCCCTTCTCGTTCACAAACCCGCTAGCCCCCACCCCCAACCCCGCGCATAAATCCGATGAAGCGCGGGTAGCGTTCTGGGAAAAACAAGCCGAGCGCTTAAGCTGGGGCAAGGCCTGGGACAACGCACATACCTTCCAGAAACCGCAGGTTATCGGAACCGATGCTGAGGGCATCGAAGAATACTCCGTACCCGAGATTAAGTGGTTCGAGGGCGGCAAACTCAACGTCGCCTACAACTGCGTGGACCGCCACGTGGAGGCGGGCCGCGGCGACAAAGTAGCCCTCTATTTCGAGGGCGAACCCGGCGATCGTGAAGCTATCACCTACGCCGAACTGCAGCGACGCATCGCCCGCGCCGCCAACGGCCTGCTCAAACTCGGCGTGCGTAAAGGCGACCGTGTGGTGATCTACCTGCCGGTTATTCCCGAAACCATTATTTTCACGCTCGCGTGCGCGCGGATCGGCGCAATTCACTCGCTCGTGTTTGGCGGGTTCTCGGCGGAGGCGCTGAAATTCCGGGTGGAAGACACCGGCGCGAAGGTTCTGATTACCACCGACGGGCAGAACCGCCGCGGCAAGGTCGTGCCCGTGAAGGTGAATGCCGATGAAGCATGCTCGGGTGAGAACGATATCGAGCATGTGATCGTGGTGGACCGTACAAGCGCCGCAGACCCCGTGGCGCACGCGCAGGTTCCCTGGACGGCCGGGCGCGATATTTGGTACCACGATCTGGTGGACGATCAGCCCGATACCCATGAGTACGAGCTGCACGATGCCGAAGACCCGCTGTTTATCATCTATACCTCCGGCACCACGGGCAAACCCAAGGGCCTGGTGCACACGATGGCGGGGTATTTGGTGCAGACCGCATACACCCACGCGCTGCTGTACGATCTGCTGCCGGACTATGTGGATGACGACGGGGTGCTGCGCCCCGATGAGCTGTCTGCCGTGAACGACCCGGCGAAGGTTGAATCGACTGTGCACTGGTGTACCGCCGATCTCGCGTGGGTGACTGCGCACACCTATGAAATCTATGGTCCGCTTGTGAATGGGGTTACCGAGGTTATTTTCGAGGGCACACCCAATACTCCGCATTATGGCCGCCATTTCGAGGTTATCGAACGCTACGGCGTCACCAACTATTACACCGCTCCAACCCTGATTCGTTCCCTCATGGGGGCTTTTCCTGACGGCCCCGAACCCGGAAAATACGACTTCTCAACTGTGCGTCTGCTCGGGTCTGTGGGCGAGTCCATTAACCCTCAGGCGTGGAAGTGGCTGCGCAAGCACGTGGGCGGGGGTACCGCATCGTTTATCGATACGTGGTGGCAGTCCGAAACCGGCTCGACCATCTGCTCCCCACGGCCACACGACCCCGCCTTCGCACCCAAAGGGACCTTCCCCGAAGGCACCCCGCACTGCACTCCCCTTCCTGGATGCGCCACCCGCGAAGTCCCCGGTGTCTCGGTGCGCGTGGTGGACGAGCACGGTGACCTCGTTGAGCCTGGCAAACAGGGCTTCATTGTGGTCGATAAGATCGGCCCCTCCATGGCACGCACCGTCTGGGGCGACCCGCAACGCTACCTGAATTCCTATTGGAAGCACTACGGTACGCGCGGCTGGTTCCTCGCCGGTGACGGTGCGAAGGTCGATGATGAAGGCAACGTGTACATTCTGGGGCGCATCGACGATGTGATCAACATTTCCGGGCACCGCCTCTCGACCATCGAAATTGAGTCTGCGCTCGTGACGCACCCGGCCGTGGTGGAGGCTGGCGTGTGCCCCGTGGAGGACGAGCTAACCGGCCACCAGGCAGTCGCCTATGTGACGCTCACCGACGAAGGCCGGGCACTCACCGAAGATGAGCTGAAGGCGGCACTCACCGAGCATGTGCGCGAGCATATTGGCCCTATCGCTAAGCCCAAGGATGTGGTCGCGGTCGCCGATATTCCTAAGACTCGTTCGGGGAAGATTACCCGCCGTCTGCTGGGTGAGCTCTATCAGGGGCATAAGCTGGGCGATATTTCTTCGCTTCAGAATGAGGAGGCGCTCGGCGCTATCGCACAGGTGCTCGTAGACACCGGGCGAGTGAGCCCGGATGCGTTCACCGAAGAGCAGGCGGCAGCGTAGGGAGCGCATCACCGCGCAGTATGCGCCCTCTTTCGAGAGCATACTGGATAAGAAACGCGCATTACATGTTGGGAGCGGTTTCTTGATGGAGGAACCGCTCCCGCTTTCGTCGTGTTGTGTGCCGCTAGGGTTTTGAACCCGTTTCTACCTCTTCATCAGAGGGCTCTGGATCCGATTCGCCGGTGGCTTTAGAGCCTTCCGCGCTGGAGACCTCGCCGGGGCTTTCGGCGCTGCTATTTTTAGCACTGGTGTTTTTGGTGTTTTCGCTGCTGGGCGCATCCGAAACGTTCTGCCCGGATGCCCACGCGCCCTTATCCACCGGCTTGGCAAAGAAGAGGCACGCGACCATGCCCACGGCGGCCAGAACCAGCGCTAGCATCAGTGAGTCGTTCATCGCGGTGGCGATAGGTTCGCGCAGGAAGTCGGGAACCTGACCGCCGGACATCCCTTCACCGCTGACGGCGGGGGCGCTCATGGCGCCTCCGCCTGCACCGGCACCTGCGGGACGCATCCGCTGCATGGCCTGTGTAACCTGCTCGGTAATCAGGCCGCCCATGAACGTGGCAATACCCGCCGAACCAAGCACACTGGCAACCTGGCGAGTCTCGTTATACACACCCGACCCGGCACCGGCTAAACGAGGCGGCAGGTTGCGGGTTGCGGTCACCGCCAGCGGACCCCAAATCATGGAGTTGCCAATACCCAAAATTGCAAAGGGTACAAGCAGAAGCGCGAGGGACTGATCCGCCGTCATCAAAGCGCGCAAAACAATAAATCCAACCACCAGCAGGGCAAACCCCGAAACGGCGTACCATTTGGGGTTTGACGTGCCCAAACGTTTACCAACCAGCGGAGAGAGAGCACCCGAGAACAGAGCGAGCGGGGCGGTCATGAGTGCCGCCTGGGTGGGGCTCATACCGCGCACCTGCTGGAAGTAAATAGTAGTTGGGAACGCCAGCGTCAGGGTGTGCGCACCCATCGCCGCGATAGCAATATTAGACACCGAAAAGTTGCGGTCTTTAAACAGTCCCAGCGGTACCAGCGGCTCTTTACGGTTAACAGCCTGCCACACGATAAAGAGGGTGAACACGATGATGCCCGCAATAATCATGCCCCATACGCTCACCGGGATTCCGGTTCCCCACAGCGAATCGGTGATAGTGCCCCAGTCGTAGGTAGAACCCTCTTGAATACCGAAGACCATCAGGAACAGGCCGATAGCGGAAAGAACCACGCCCAGCCAGTCGAAGTTGTGCTGTTTGGAGGGAAAATGCGGGATATTCCGAACCGCCAGATAGGTGCCGACCACGCCGATAGGGATATTGATGAAGAAAATCCACGTCCAGCCTGGACCATCCACAAGCAGACCGCCAGCGATAGGACCCACGAGCGATGCGATACCGGCCGCCGCACCCCACACGCTCATCGCCACCCCGCGCTTATGCGGCGGGAACATGAGCGTAATAATCGACATGGTTTGCGGGGTCATCAGGGAGGCGCCTATCCCCTGCACCACGCGCGCAACAATCAGCATCTCCACATTGGGCGAGAGCCCGCACCACAGCGAGGAGAGGGTGAAAACCACCATACCGAGCAGGTACATCTGCTTCTGCCCGAACCTATCGCCCAGGCGGCCGGTAATCAGCAGCGGCACCGCATAGGCGAGCAGGTAGGCGCTGGTCACCCAAATCACGGCGGAGAGCGAGGCGTTGAGCTCATTCTGCATATGGGGCAGCGCCACGGTGACGATAGTGGTATCGAGCAGGATCATAAAGAACCCGATCACGAGTGACCACATGGCAACCCACGGTTTCTCGGCGGCGTGTTCGATGGATGGTGTGTGTGGGCGCTTCTTCGGCGCGGCTTCTTCAGCCATAAATCCCCTGCCTCATCTTCTGTGCGGTACCGCCGAGCGATAAAAACCTAGCACTTCATCATAGCTCTGTTTGCGTTCACGAACGAGTAGGCGATGGTGATCCTCGCATCTGTGCCTTCCCGGTGAAGACGTGCTTTCTGGCGTGCCACGCCCGCGGCAGCGAGTCTGCTGTTCCGGTGTGCGCAGGCCGCACCCGCCCGTTTTCTCTTTACGCGGAAGACGCGCGTGTAGACATCACTACCCAGCGCACCTAGCCTGAATATGTAGGGCTATTTTCACCAACATACGGAGGAGACGATGGCTGTTGTAACGATTATTGGCGGGCACGGGAAAATTGCGCTTCTGGCCGAGCCGCTGCTGGTGGAGCGCGGGCACGCGGTCAATGCGCTTATTCGCAGGCCGGAGCAGTCAGAGGATATTGTCACGCGCGGGGCGAACCCGGTGGTCACTGACATTACCGCGTTGAGCACCGAGGAGATGGCGAAGCTTTTGACTGAGCTGGGAACCGAGGTGCTGGTGTGGTCCGCCGGTGCGGGCGGCGTCGGCGGGCCGGAACGCACCTACGCGGTTGACCGTGACGCCGCGATCCGGTCGATGGATGCGGCGCGGCTGGCCGGTATTAAACGGTACGTGATGGTATCGTACCTGGGTGCGGGTTCCGGGCACGGCATCGACCCTGATAACAGTTTTTACGCCTACGCAGAGTCGAAGGCGATCGCCGATGAGTACCTGCGCGGCTCGGGGCTGGATTACACGATTCTGGGGCCGGGGATGCTCACCCTTGAGGAGGCAGGCGGCATTACTCTGGGGGTTGAGCCCGCCCACACGCCCGGCGCCGAATCTAATACTCCGCGGGCCACCGTTGCCCAGGTGCTGGCGGCGGTTCTTGAGGACCCGTCCACGGTTGGGAAGGCGCTCCCGTTTATTGGCGGGCCCACCCCGATCGCTCAGGCTCTCGCGTCGGCGCCCAACAGCAATAAGCTGCGCTAGTACAGTCCCCGTATGTGTGGCAGGCTGCGGCCCGGATTCGTGCAATCCGGGCCGCAGTTTTAGATAATGGCTATGAGCACGAGTAATGACCGGTAAAGGGGCGTCCGTATGGGCTTCTTCAGCTATTTCACCGATAAAACAGCTCCCGAACCTGCCGAGGCGCAGCTCACCGCGTACGTGAGCGGGCGGGTGCAGGGGGTGGGGTTCCGCTGGTGGTGCGCGGGCACCGCCAAACCGATGGGTTTGAGCGGGTACGCCGAGAACCTGGACGATGGCCGTGTGAAGGTTATCGCGCAGGGAACCCGCGCCTCCTGCGAACGCCTGCTGGATGCGCTCAACTCGGGTGATACGGCTGGGCATGTGGACTTTGTGGATGCCACCTTCAGCGAACCACAGGGGGCTTTTAAAGGGTTCGGGATCCGGTAGCACCCTTCCACTCCCCATGCTAAAAAGGCTCTTTATGTGAATAAAGCGTTAGAAACTCCGCTTTATTCACATAAAGAGCCTTTTTACGCGGCGGAAGCGGCAAGAGGCCAAGATACGTACACCCAACACCTAATCACGCCAGATTTCAGCGAATTGGGCGCGGGTCATGGTTGCCTGCCGCACGGCGACAGCCTTCCGGTTGCCGTACTTATCGGGGCGGGCCGCGCTGGTGCTGGTTCCGTCGGTAATATTCGTAAACCCGGCTTTTACCGCCACCCGTTCGGATGCTGCGTTTCCCACCAGTGCCGCCCATCCGATAGTGTCTAGCCCCAGACCGAGCGGGTCGAAACCGAAGCCGAGGACGGTGCGTACCGCATCGGTCATAATGCCGCGTCCGCGCATCTGGGCAGCCGTATAAAACCCTAAGTCTGCATATGTTCCGGGCGCGTTTGCGGAGCCTTCGGGCAGGCGCAGGGAGATAGCCCCCGCGAGCACCCCGCTGTCATCAATGGCCCAGGTGAGTTCACGCCCGGCGGCTGCGGCGCGCTGGGTGAAGGTGAGGAAGGTTTGCGCGTCGTCGCGCGTGTAGTTCAGGGGGACGGTGGTCCAGCGCACGGTTTCGGGGTCGGTGCAGATCTGTACCAGTTCGTCGAGGTCAGCTTCACGCAGGGGCCTGAGGGTGAATTTTTCGGTGATGAGTTCAGGAATTTTCATGGCACGAGTATACACACACCATAGAGTGATACAAAACACATACCCAGAGGCCCTTGCCACCTTGTAATTATGAATTACTCATAATAATATGGAGTTACTTCCCCTTCGAGGGCACCAAAAATACAGTTTCCGAAAGACCGCACACTATCGTTCGGGAGCTTCACTCCACAACCTGAAAGGGCATAAATGGCTGTACTATCCATTGGCGACCAGTTCCCCGCTTACGAGCTGACCGGCGTTGTTCCCGGCAAGCTCGCCGAGATTGAGGCAAACAAGCCCGAAGATTACTTCACCACCGTTTCCTCCGAGGGTCTGGACGAAGACACCTGGCGCGTCGTATTCTTCTGGCCCAAGGACTTCACCTTCGTCTGCCCCACCGAAATCGCCGCATTCGGCAAGCTCGCCGACGAATTCGAGGCACGCGACTGCCAGGTTATCGGCGTATCCGTGGATAACGAATACACCCACTACGCATGGCGCCGCTCCCACGAAGAGCTCGTAGATCTGCCCATCGTCATGGCATCCGACCTCAAGCGCGAGCTCACCAGCGCCCTGGGCATCCTCAACAAGGACGGCGTGGCAGACCGCGCAACCTTCATCATCGACCCGCACAACACCATCCAGTCGGTATCCATTACCGCAGATTCCGTCGGCCGCAATACCGACGAAGTGCTCCGCCAGCTGGATGCGCTCCAGTCCGACGAGCTGTGCGCCTGCAACTGGAAGAAGGGTGCAGAAACCATCGACGCCTTCAAGGAGATGAAGTAATGAGCATTGAGAACCTGCGTAACGCGCTGCCTTCATACGCGAAGGACATGAACCTGAACCTGTCTTCGCTGCCGCGCATCACCTCGCTCACCGAGCAGCAGCTCTGGGGCGCAATCCTGGCCACCGCAGCGGCAACCAAGGTTGATTCCGTGATCGTTGAGATCGCAGCAGAAGCGAAAGAGCACCTGAGCGACACCGCCTACGATGCGGCACTCGGCGCGGCAACCATCATGGGGATGAACAACATCTTCTACCGCACCCGCGGCTTCCTCGACGGCGCCTACGACGATCAGCGCGCAAACCTGCGCATGCAGATCATCGGAAAAAACGGCGGTATCGACAAGCTCGACTTTGAGATGCTGGCGCTCGCAGTTTCTGCCGTGAACGGTTGTTCGCACTGCGTGGCTGCCCACGAGCACACCATCCGCGAGGAGGGCGCCTCCAAGGAGCAGGTTAATGACCTGATCCGCATTGCGGCAACCTTGGGCGGCGTGGCGCAGGGTATCCAGCTGGCTGAAGCCCTGGGCTAAACACACAGGCCCCGTTGGCCTCACAGCGCAGACATCTCGTCTAAAAGGCTCTTCTCCCGAACCAACCGGCGTCTTTGACGCAAGCTAATGGGAGAAGAGCCTTTTAGTGCGCGGGCGTAGGATAATGTGGGTATGCAGTACAGTATTTTGAACGCCGAGAATTCCCTGCCGAGCACCGAAGAGCTCGTTGAACTGTACGATGCGGTGGGCTGGGGTGTCTACACTCGCGCACCCGAGCGATTGGTCCCTATGCTGGCTGGGTCGCGGTACCTCTATGTGGCGCGTGAGAACACGGCGGAAGGAGCCGAGCGGCTTATCGGTCTGGTACGTGCGGTGGGTGATGGACAAACCATTGCGTATGTCCAGGATCTACTGGTGCACCCGCAGGCTCAGCGCCACGGTATCGGGTCGGCTCTGTTGGGAAGGATACTTGTCGATTTTGACCGGGAAGGCATTCGCCAGAGGTTCATCACTACAGATATTGTGGACACACCCGTCATTGAACTCTATCGGCGTTTCGGCTTCACTCCGGTGCAGGATAACGGATGCGTGACCCTCGCGAAGTATGTGTTTTAGACACCGGAACACGCCGCAGAACGGGAAAGGGCTAAGAGCGCTTTAGGGGTTACCCGCACGGGTGAAAACTGTGGGCACCGAGCGCTGAAGACTCGCCCACTGCCCTCTGTGGGTAATATGCCTGCCTATATGTATAACGTGAGCATGTCACGTATAAAACCTCTTGTCAGGTGAATTTTAGGCCGACCGGAGCGCCGTATCCCAGGTGGAGGCGAGGCGCACCGCGGCGGTGGTGAGCGCATCCAGCTCACCGGCGTAGACCGGAGTGGACCGCACACCCGCGCACCAGTCAATCGTGCCCAGACCCAGCCAGGGTTTGCCGGGGAAGAACTCGCGCCGCAGCGCCACCCGGCGTTTCCCCAAAGCCCGACGACCGGGCACATAACCACCGCGGCTAATGAAAAATTCATCCCTGCGTTTAGCGAGAACCTGCTGATCCAGCACCCGCAGAGCGTTAACCCAGCTGGGTTCCCCCATCTTGGGCAGGTCGGTCAATTCGGGATATTCCTCGTCACGCTCGGTCACGCTCACGCCCAGAATGTACTGATACCGCACCTGTTCCAGCCCGTCGGGAAGCCCCCGGTCGGCACTCTGGACCGTCCCGCACAGGTGCCGTGCCACGGGCTCGCCCGCCAGGTTCACGCCCATCAGCGGCAGCTTGGGGCCGTCAAGATACAGTCCCACTGCGCCGGTTCCCGTAATATTTGGGCGCACCGACCAGCCGGGCAGGCCCTGCTCTAGTGCCGGATGCACCCGCTGAAGAACCTCAAAAACCTGCTCACGTGAAACCGCCATGGTGTTCCTCTCAGCACTTTCAATCTGCGTTTGCTTTCTTCCATTGTCTCGCACGGCTCCGGTGTATGCGGCACACCACAAACCTGCGGGTATCGTAGCGGCAGCACACGCGGTAAGATAGCAGACGTTGCGCCTAAAACTGCGGGCCGTATCCGTCCTTATGCGACCTATATTATTCGCCGTACCTCACCCCGAAAGGAGTCAGACCGTGCTCAGCACCATTGAGCCCGAGACGCTGTTCCGCGTCGTAGATATTGCAGCCGTGGTGGCCAACGGCCTGCTCGGCGGCGCGGTGGCGCGCGCCCTGCGGTTTGACATGGTGGGCTTCTTGCTGCTGGCGGTTGTCTGCAGCATGGGCGGCGGCATGATCCGTGACGTGCTGCTGAACGCGGGGCTTCCGATAGCGCTCACCGACGGCTGGTACTGGGTGGGTGCCATCACCTCGGCAGCGTTGGCGTATGTGCTGGATCTGAGCTCGAACTGGGCCACCCGCGCCCTAGTGGTCGTGGACTTTCTGGGCATGGGCTGCTGGGCGGCTACCGGCACCATCAAGTCCCTTACCCTGGGGCTGCACTGGCTCCCGGCTATTGCGCTGGGTGTGACCACGGCGGTTGGCGGCGGGGTGATCCGTGACATTATGGTGAACCGCATCCCGGCGATCTTCGGCGGGAACTCGCTCTACGCCACGGTGGCGTTCGTGGGAGCCGCCGAGACCGCAATCTGTTTCAAGATACTGGAACGCCCTAACGTGGCGGTCGCCGTATCTGTGCTCACCTGCATGGTGTTGGGGATTGTGGCGCGGTGGCGCGACTGGCGGCTGCCGATGCCTACCACGCTGAAGGTTCAGCGCCCGCGCCTGCTGGATGTATTCCGCCGCGACCATGAACACCTTGAGAACGAGGGCTGGGCGCCGGGCACGCCGCTCACAAACCAGCTGGATGTGATTACAGAGGATCAGATTCAGGCGTACCGCGAGCAGCTGCACCGTGAACGGGAACAACGCGGCGACTAGCCACCGGTTCACACAGACCCTGTCCGCCCGGCGGTAAACCGTAAACCTGTACGCCGGGAAGAGGCACACCGTCATATTAAGCCCCGAAAACTAAAAGACGGCGGGGTGTTCATGTGTGCCAAACGCCCCGCCGTCACAGAAGTACCCTGCGACCGCCGCAAAATCCTTTAGCCGCAAGGTACTCGTATTAGCATACCCCGTATGCCCACCATTTTCTAAGGATAGGCTCCGTGCGGCAGCGATACGACCGCGCTAAAACACCCCAACCAGCCCTATTTTCGGCCCTCCTACCCTATCCAGCTTTCTTCCGCTGGCAGAGGGACAGCATCATCACAATATCTTCCCAATATCATCACAACTTTTTGTAATGATGTTGTGAAGATATTGTGATGATGACCAGCCAAGCACCTCAGATGCGGAACATACTGCCCCCATTTCTGTAGGGCAGGAAGATGAGCACCTATCACACAAGAGCGGCAGCCGTTTGGAAGCTTATTACTCCCAAACAGCCGCCGCTCTGAAAATTAGGCCTGCGATAATCGCCGGGCTACGCCGTGACCTGGCGCTTCGAGGAAATCACGCCGGTGTTGAAGCCCGCAAGGTGAAGTCCACCATGGAAGCGTGCGTGCTCGATCTTCACGCATCGGTCCATGACCACATTCAGCCCAGCTGCCTCACCGATGGCGGCAGCTTCCTCATTCCATGAGCCCAGCTGCATCCACACGGTCTTCGCGCCCAGATCAACCGCCTCCTGAACCACACCCGGGAGGTCTTCATTGCGGCGGAAAATCTCAACGAGATCGGGCACCTCAGGTAGGTCCTGAAGCGAGGCGTACACCGGCTGCCCCAGCACGGTCTTGCCTTTCGCCGCAAGAATCGGGTTCACAAAATACACTGTATACGGCGACGAAGACAGCAGGTAGGTTGCCACAAAGTTTGAGGCGCGCGAAATCTTATCGCTCATCCCCACAATCGCGATCGTGCGGGTATTACGCAGAATGTTCAGCCGCTCGGGGGCGCTCGGGCCTACCCAGGTACGTTTCTCAGTCATTAGTTGCCCTCCTTCGCGGGTGCTTCCTTGGGCTCTGAGGCGCCCGAAGCTGCCGCGCTATTCGGCAGCGCACAGGCGGCGCCCTGCTGCGGGTCGGCCTCTTCAACGGCGAGAGCCTCTTGCGCCGCAACGAGCTTATCGGCGCTGGATTCGCCCACACGTTCACCCGCGTGGTTCAGACCAGTCGCGTGGGTGAGTGCCTGGTCAAGGTCCCAGATAATGTCTTCAACATCCTCAAGCCCAACCGAAATACGAATCAGGTCTTCGCCCACGCCCGCCGCGGCAAGCTGCTCGCTGGAAAGCTGCTGATGCGTGGTCGAACCCGGATGCAGCACCAGGGTGCGCGAGTCGCCAATATTCGCCAGGTGCGATGCCAGCACGAGCGCGCTAATGAACTCGCCGCCAACCACGCGGCCGCTCGCCTTCTCGGTGCCCTTCACCCCGAAGGAGAATACAGACCCAACGCCCAGCGGCAACAGTTTTTTCGCGCGTTCGTAGTGCGCGTGCCCCGGCAAACCGGCGTAGTTCACGTAGGCGATGCGCGCATCCTCAACCAGCCAATCCACGACCTTTTTCGCGTTGTCCAGGTGCGCATCCATGCGCTGCGGCAGGGTTTCGACACCCTGAAGCAGGTTGAATGCCGACTGCGGCGAGAGTGCGGGACCGAAGTCGCGCAGCTGCTCGGAACGCAGTTTTGTGAGGAACCCGTATTCGCCGAAGTTCCCCCACCACGAGACGTTATTGTACGAGGGCACCGGCTCGGTCATGAGCGGGAAGTTGCCGTTCGCCCAATTGAACCGTCCGCTCTCAACAACCACGCCGCCGAGGGTGGTTCCGTGCCCGCCCAGGAATTTGGTGGCGGAGTGAATCACGATGTCAGCCCCGTGTTCCAGCGGGCGAATCAGGTACGGGGTTGAGATGGTAGCGTCCACGACGAGGGGGACTCCCGCCTCATGGGCTACAGCGGCGAGCCCTTCAAGGTCTGCGATCTCGCCGGAGGGGTTGGCGACAACCTCCGTGTAGATTGCCTTGGTGTTCTCGGTCAGCGCCGCCTTGTAATCAGCGGGGTCGGTGCCTTCTACGAAGGTGGTTTCGATGCCGAATCGGCGCAGGGAGACATCCAGCTGGGTGACTGTTCCGCCGTACAGCTGGGAAGATGCCACAATATGGTCGCCCGCCTGGCAGAGCGCGGCGAAGGTGATGAACTCGGCGGCCATGCCGGATGCGGTCGCCACCGCCCCGATACCGCCCTCTAGGGATGCGATGCGCTCTTCCAGCGCGGCAACGGTCGGGTTCGATAGGCGCGAGTAGACGTTGCCGTATTTCTGCAGTGAGAAGAGGTTGGCGGCATCGTCGGTGTCTTTGAAAACGAACGAGGTGGTCTGGTAGATAGGGACCGCGCGGGCGCCGTGTTCAGCGTCCGGGGTGCCGCCCGCGTGCAGGGCGCGGGTGCGGAATCCGAAAGTATGTTCAGCCATGCATGACTCCTGGTTGGCTTAGCGCAGCCGAATGATGCGCCAAGGTCGAGGAACAGAGGTACTCAACCCTATACTGTGCCAGCAGGCAGGGGCGTGCCAAGTGCGCGTAGCAATGTGTCGTTTGTGTCGGTTTATGACACGGCGTCTCGCTCCTCGCCTTACTGCTCGCCCATTCAGCATGTTGGAAAATCGTCTTTTGTTTCGGTTTCAGAGGCCCATAGAGGGAGGGAAGCCGCCTGAAAAGCGGGAAACCATGTGCGTGTGTTCCGCACACACTGCCTTTTTGGGACGAGGACTATGGCTTGAGCGATTAGATTCTAAATAGGGTTGTCGTGCAGGAAGAAGTACCACATATCATCTATATCAGCATCATCAAATATATATTTATATTTTTCCCCAAACACGTATTCCTCGATGAACGAAGAGAAAGGGGCACTTTTTTCGCCATCAACATTAAATGTTACCTGGTTATTGATTCTATTTAAAAAAATTGGCTCATATAAAACTTGCCCTGCTTCATACATAGAATCTTGTAAATTTTTTGGCACTCTGTATTGTTTATCCAATATTTCTTCCGCGCTCCACAATTCTATATCCCCGAAAGATCCTCCGTTGCACAATAATAAAAATTGTTTATGTTCCAACGTCAAAAAAGAGTCTAGTTTCCCACTCACTTTATCAGCCCCTTGAGGAATATTTCCATATAAAGGAGCATCAGGCAATACGGACAAACAGTTTCTATAGTGTTTAACTATTTGAGATAAATCCATAGAAGCCTCCAGGTATGTGTGTAGTCAATATTTTATAGCATTTGAACCCAGAACTATTGTATATTAATATGCCAGATTGTGCATATGCCAGGTGTTCCTGGGTTATTTTTGCGAACCAGAGCCTCAAAATTTTTAATTCAATCATTTTTGCGGATAAATTTGTACATCTAAAGAACACCATCCGCATACTAAATCCATTATTTCTAAAATGCGGTCTTCTTCGATTTCTGTTTTTGCATCGGAACGAAGTTCTTCTAGAAATGAATATAATTCATCTTGGGACACGTTCTCATTTTGCAGATTAATTAGATACTCCTTAATCTCCAATAGAGATGTGTCCTGATTTTTTATTATTTCTGATAATAATTTTTTATCGTATTCACTGAGCATTATTGAATCCGTTTTTGTGGGCTTACGTCTTATAGGCTCAAAGGCATGATTATATCTTTCTGAAGTCATTCTTTTAGAGGCTTGAATTGCTCCGCACCCAGGTTTATTTGAAACATACTTCACATCATCACCTAAGCCGCTCGTATCAATTTACCAAACTGGGCCTTTACAAGTTCAGCTGCATTCGGCAGGTCGTCTGTGAGAGAAGATCTTCAGGTGAGGCAGACGCAGATATGCCATTACTACCAGGTTCAACCATTCCACTCGCAGCTACAGTAATATCAATACCTTCACGAGCACTCACAGCTCAAACTGATAATTCAATTTTAGGGTATCCTCCATATAAAGATTATTCCTTAGAGGTGCACCCAGACCCTTAACCTCGCACTGGCGGGTATTCTCGGTTGCGCAGGGGAACATGTTTTGGTGTGGGATCTGAAAGCATGTTTAGCCATGAATGACTTCTGGTTGGCTTGGTAAGACTGGTGTACACGCCAAGGAGAAACAGAGGTACTCAACCCTATACTGTGCCACGTTCTCCGGATACGCCAAGTGCGCATAGCAATGTGTCGTTTGTGTCGGATTATGAAGCGGGGTAAGGGCACACCATCTGAACTCATGCCCCACCTTTAAAATGCCATGAATTTAGACAACAAGGATTTTTATTCGCAACTAGTCTTTCAGCCTAGCTGAATACCCCATAATAACATATGAAGATTATACTTGGATAGATAAAAATAATCGTCTATATATTAATCTAGGATGTGCATGCCAATACCATTTTAATAAAAACACATCGATCTTCATTAAAGAAATATTTAAAAAATTACTGACATTGAAAACGAAAAACCTAGTTACTATTAAGAAAATCCGCTACTAGTATTAGTGACGCCTATAATCCACAAGAAGAACACTTCACCAAATTCATAAAACGCATAGATGATATTAAGTAATCTAACTACAAACTACCACTACTTACCACTACCACTCTCTCCACTAACCATATTCCATAAGATAAATACTGGAGAGATAAGAACCAAACCAATCACTAAGAGGCCAAAAAATTTCTCTGCAGAATTTTTTATTATTGCACACAGTATAAGAAATATAATATACAAAAGAGGAAGAGTTATTGGAGCATGTGGTGGAAAATTACCTAGTGTTAGAAATACAATACTGATAATTAACCATGATGCCGGCACACCATTACCTATATAATCACCTTTACCGTCCTTCCATACAGGGTATGTCAGCATACCAAATATACTTATAATATATATAACTGCAAAAAGTATTTGAATAGACCAAAGATGAGAAAATCCTTCAAGAAATCTATACCATTCAAATTTCCAGCCGAAATAGTTAGATAGATAATTATATACAGAATTAAATCCATCACGCATTATAGGGCAACATACAATCCAGAACATCAAAGAGGATATCCCCATAAGACTAGCTATCCGTTTTCCAGAAATAAATTCTTCAGCAAAATCAGCAAGTTTAGACATATACCCTCCACTCATACAACAACGTTCCAAGTAATCATATTCAGATTACCCCCTTTGGAAAAATTTATCAAATATCTTATAAAAATTATTTACAATGTTTTATTGGTGAATATTTTCACTATAAATCAAATGTTACTCAAAAGCTTAAATTAACATATCCACTAACGCGATCTTCAGCCAATATACTTTCCGAAGAAAAATAACCCTTCGTTTCAAGGTACTGAATTCTATCGTCCAGCGACAGAAAAGGTGGCACTCTGCCCGTCGAAGGTTCTCCTGATATAAGAGGACCCCCTCAGGGCGCATACACCGTGCGATGCAGAGGCGGAGGGGGACTGTTACTGTTTACTCTAGCAAGCCTCAATTCGAACATGCAAGCAATTGCGTCACCAGCATATATATTTCTTAGCCAGCAACTCGACCGCTCAAAGATCACGTTCGAGAAGGCGCCCGCCACCAGTCTGCTCAGGTGCGATCATACCCAATAACGACCGGATGCGTTCGTTGATCACAGACTCTCCTATGAGCAGATACGGCACTCCTCTGAATGTGGAGGTGGTCTGATTGAGACACTTGATGCGCCTCATCACAAAGGCATGTGTAGAAACACGGTGCCCACCCAAACTTCCCGGGAGGACACTCTGCACAAGAAACCCGCCGGGGTTCGCATAAACGCGAGACACCCGGCGGGTTCAGAAGCGGTGGTGGAGGGATTTGAACCCCCGTTGGCTTTTACACCAAACATCATTTCGAGTGATGCACCTTCGGCCGCTCGGACACACCACCAGCTTTAAGCTATTCTAACGCACCGTCTGGGGCATCGCAAAACCCCCTCAGACCCCCACAGCTGCCAGGGCCTATGGGGCTGGCCGCGCTATAGCGGTCTGTTTTTCGTCCCCGCTGCGCCTGCAAGTGGGCGGCTCTCTGGCTACCTACGGATGTACCCGTCCACCACCTGCATGACCGCGCGCGTGGCATCCTCAGCGGTGCGGGGCGAACTGTGAATCACCCGGTCCATTGACAGCATATAGGCGGCACCAAAAATAGCAACCGAGGTGGAACGCACATCCTGGGCCCTGTCAATCATGTACCGTTTACTCAGGGCAGCCACCCTGGCCTCAATGAAGTCCAGCAGGCTCTGACGGCTATCAACCATGCTCTCCGACCAGTCGTTCATGCTCTTCCACACCTCAGCGATCCACAGCCGGGCGTACCCCGGGCGGTCCTCAAGGTATTTCAGTGCCGTGTAGATGCTGGCCCTCAGCGCCTCACGGGGGTCGCTATGCATCTGAGCGGCGGCCTCCATCTGGCGTAGTAGCAGGTCGGTTCCGTACTGCAAAAGCTGGTCGATCATCGTTTTCTTCGACCCGAAATTGTAGTAGACGGTGCCCTTCGAAACGCCGGCAAGCTGCGCAACCTCTTCAACGGTCGCGAACTCTGGCCCCCGCTGTCCCATGATTTCCATGGCCGCGTTAAAAAGCTTCAGCTGGGTTTTGCTGGTGCGGCCGGGGCGACGAGTCGCGGCCTCGGCAACGGGATGCTGCAACGCTAAGCCCTCCCCTCCTGTGAGTACTATTACCTCTATACTATTAGACTGCTACCGTGGGGGCTAACTGCTTCAGAGCCCACACACGAACCGCAGCAGCCCCACCGTGAGGCCCGCTCCCCCAACCGTCCCGCGCACTATTCACGTTTACGGGCGAAGAAACCACTCATGACACGCGCGCAATCCTGCCGCAGCACCCCCGCATACACCCGCACCGGCGGTGCACATCGAGCATCACGCAGCACATCATACCGGCTCCCAACCGCGCCCGTCTTCGTCTCCCAGGCCCCGAAAACCACGGTGGGGATACGCGCCATGAGCACCGCCCCAGCACACATGAGGCACGGCTCCACAGTCACCACCAGGGTGCACCCCTGCAGCCGCCACGTGCCCAGCTGCTGGGCGGCAGCACGAATAGCAAGCACCTCAGCATGCGCGCTGGGGTCATGGTGCCGCTCACGCATATTATGCCCCGCACCAATAACACGCCCGGCAGGGTCAATAACTACCGCCCCAATCGGCACCTCACCCTCACTGGCTGCGGCGCGGGCCTCATCCAGGGCCAGGCGCATCCACCGCTGATGCTCCGGCAGGGCCGGGGCATCGCCAAGAACAGCGGAATCACCGGCATCTACCGCGTACTCTTCATCATCCATAACAGCTCATACTCCCCTATCCGATAGGCTTTACCCGTTGTAGGCGAGCGCAAACGGGTACACCGCGCTCGCGCCCGCACGCCGCAGTTCGCGGGCAAGCACCGTGAAGGTCCAGCGCGAATCCACCAGCTCGCTCACCAGCAGCACCGGCACCTGATGCTCACGCAGGTAGTCACGCACCCGGTCTGGCAGCGTGTAACAGCGCAGGGCATCCGCGCACCGAAACGCACTATTGCCGCCGAAAAACCGTGGAGCATCGGCGAGCACGGCCTCTCCCAGGTAGGCTAGTTTCCCCACACCTGCCAGCCCCTCCCCCAGTGAACGCGCAAGCTGCGGGCGCACCGGCGAGGGCACGGTCAGCACAGCGACGGGGCGGCCCGTGTCGCCCCAGTCCCAGGCGGCGAGCACATTCACGCACGCCTTACCGAGGGGCGCGGGTGTGGGGGCGTCGTGCGGGGTGCCCTGGACGTCGGTTGTGAACAGTTCACGCAGCTGCGCCCCGTACCCCAGATCGCTCAGGCGGGCCAACGCATACCCTGTGTTTGCCTGATCATCGGCGGGGATGCGGGTTCCGGCGGGTGCGGTATCCCCCACCAGCTTACTCAGCCCAGAGGCCCACTGTTTACGCGGGGTGATCTCCACCCCTGCTGCGGTGAGGGAGCCGGTGGCGGCGGTGAGCGCCTCCTGCGGGACGGTGCGCGGATACCAGGGTTCGGTGCAGGTATCGCAGGTGCCGCAGGGTTCTGCGGTGTTATCGTCAAGCTCACGGGCGAGAAACACCATACGGCAGGTGGTGGTGTTTTCGTAGGCGAGCATGGCTTTCTGCTCGGCCACTCGGGCGCGTGCCACCGCCTCGTAGCGGGCTGCATCGTATGTCCAGGGCGTACCGGTGCTGACCCACCGGGATTTATTTTTGTGTACGGCCCCTTCAACACTGAGCACTTTAAGCAGCAGCTCCAGGGTGGTGCGGCGCAGCTGCACGCGGGATTCCAGGGCGGGGATTGAGAGCCCCTCAGGTTCTTCAGCGAGGGCGGTGAGCACGGCGTGGGCGTTGGTTTCGTCCGGCATTGAGGCGGTGGCGAAGTATTCCCAGATGGCGGTGTCTTCGGGGCCGGGCAGCAGCAGCACGTCGGCGTTAATGGCCCCGCGGCCGGCGCGCCCTACCTGCTGGTAGTAGCTGACCGCGGAGGAGGGCGCCCCCAGGTGCACCACGAACCCCAGGTCGGGTTTGTCGAACCCCATACCGAGGGCGCTGGTCGCCACGAGGGCTTTTACCTGGTTGTTTTTGAGTGCTTCTTCGGCGGTAATGCGTTCTTCAGCGTCCATACCGCCGGTGTAGGGCAAAACCCGGTACCCGGCGTTAGCTAGTGCGCGGGCGGTGTCTTGCGCCGCCGATACGGTGAGGGTGTAGATAATGCCGGAGCCGGGTAGGGTATTCAGGTGCGCGATGAGCCAGCCGATGCGTTCTGCTGGCTCCTTCAGGTGCAGCACCCCCAGCCGGAGGGAGTCGCGGGTGAGGGGGCCGCGTAGGGTGAGTACTTTTTGCGGTTCGGTGCTGTCTGGGTCTGGGGTGTGGCCGGTTGGCGGATGCGCAGCAAGCTGCTCTGCGATGTCTGCGCCCACGCGTTCATTGGCGGTTGCGGTGGTGGCGAGCACGGGTATGCGCGGCGGCAGGTCGTCAATGAGCCGACCGATGCGCCGGTAGTCGGGGCGGAAGTCGTGCCCCCAGTCTGAGATGCAGTGCGCCTCGTCCACTACGAGCAGCCCAAGGCGGGGGGCGAGCTGCGGCAGCCATTCGTCGCGGAAGGCGGGGTTGTTGAGCCTTTCGGGGCTGATGAGGAGCACATCGATCTGGTCGGATTCTAGGCGGGCGCGGATGTCGTCCCAGTCGGTCACATTGGAGGAGTTAAGCATGGCGGCGCGCACCCCGGCGCGTTCTGCGGCGGCTACTTGGTCGCGCATGAGGGCGAGCAGCGGGGAGATAATGAGTGCCGGCCCGGCCCCTTGTTCGCGCAGCAGCAGGGCGGCGATGAAGTAGACGGCGGATTTTCCCCACCCGGTGCGTTGGACGACGAGCACGCGGCGGCGGTGTGCCACGAGCGCTTCGATCGCCTGGTACTGCCCGGTATGGAAGGCGGCGTGCGGGTTGTTGGTGAGCGCAGCTAGGAGGGTGCGGGCGCACGTGGGCAGAGGCTGCGCCTGTGGGCTCGCAAAGTGGTTACTGTTCACGGTGCCTTCTTGGGGTGCGGGTTCATGGTTGTCTTTCCATCATGTCAGAAAAGGCCCGTAATGTAGTGGTATTGGTGCCCGCTACTGTCTGCTGGGCGCAGGGCAGCATCTTGCTGATGGGGCGGTGCTGGTGCGGGGTTCTGCTTCCAGCACCACCGGTCTTTGCTCTTCGGGGTCAGCCGGTTGGCTACGTCTGAGGCGGTGTGTATCACGGTGGCGGCAGGACGCTGGTTATGTGTTTTCCTGCTCGCTACAGGTAGAATTGGGCACAGTGTTACACAGCTTCCGCATAGTGTGCCGTTACCCGTTCCTCAGGTGCGGGGGTTAGGCTGTTGCTATTGCGCACCGCGCACACTGACTTTGATAGACCTATTTACGTTTCAGGATTGTGATGTCTCTTCTCGCCTCTGCGCTGGTTGCGCATATGCCCGTGGCGCTTCTCGGTTTTAATCTTGAGGATATTCTTATTAGCACCGGCCCGTGGGTGCTGGTGGTCTCGGCGATCATCGTATTTATTGAGTCCGGCGTGCTGTTCCCGGTTTTGCCGGGTGATTCGCTTATTTTTGCTCTCGGCATGCTGCATGACCGTATGGGGCTTTCGCTGTGGCTGGCGTTCCCGGTGCTGATTGTTGCCGCCGTCGCTGGCGGCGAGGTGGGGTACCAGTTGGGCGCCCGTTACGGACGTAACCTGTTCAAGGATGACGCGAAGTTTTTGAGCACTAAGAACCTGCACGCGGCTGAGGAGTTTTTCGCTAAGCGCGGCGGGGTGGCGCTGGTGTTGGGGCGTTTCGTGCCGATTGTGCGCACGTTCGTGTCGCTGGCGGCCGGTATTTCTTCGTACCCGCGCCGTAAGTTTAACCTGTGGAATATTCTGGGTGCGGTACTGTGGATCGGCTTGATCGGGACCGCCGGGGTGCTGCTGGGCGGTATCGAGTTTGTGCACAAGAACATTGAGCTTCTTGCCGTGATTATTGTGCTGGTCTCGGTGGTTCCGGTGGCTATTGAGTACATACGTGGCCGTAAGAAGGAGCAGAAGGCTCTGAGCGAGTAGTTTTCGCTGTTGCTGTACTTGCGGCGCCCCGTTGGGACATTACTTTCTCGTTATTTCCTCAGTGGGGCGCGCGCAGTTGCAAGGCCACTGATGATAGCGACTACCCGGCTGACGTTCTTCCCAGCGGCCGCATCCGATGCGGCCGCCGAACGCGTGCTGAATAGGGTACGGCGAGAGCTCACGGAGCTGAACCTGACTGTCACCGCGCGGGATAAGAATATTTTTGAAATTGAGCAGCCCATACACAGCTGGGAGTACCACGTGTATGGGCTTCTTAAACTGTGCGGTCATCTGGGCCGTCAGTGGGTGCTCACCGGCGATATAGGCCACCTTTTTGATGCCTTTTCCAGCCACTCAGCGGTTGTGGGCGTGGAGGCAGTACACCTCACCTGCGATAACCCGAAGGCGTACAAGCACTAGTTGAGCTTAGGGCCCTCGTTCTTGTCACTCTCGTGACGGCTGTTCTGCTGGCTGTGCGCCTCATAGTGGTTAGGCGCTGCCGCGGCAGGGGCAGAAAACCCGGGTGCGGCGGGCTGCTGTTGGGGGGTCTGAACCTGCTGGGTGAGCGCCACACTGTTCTGGTAGTTACGCCATGCACCCCAGTCGGCAGTGAATTTGCTGGGCTCAGATTTGAACACGCTGCAGGTAATCATGATGCACAGCACCAGTTTTATCAGCATCAGCAGTGCCGCTGCTATGAAGGCAGCAACAGCCAGGGGGTTCTCGGATGCTACCCTAAATACATTGTCTTTATCTGCGTCAGGGATGAGCATCCACGCCACAAGAATCGCCACTGTAGCCAGTGCTACCTGCATAAGCAGGAAAAGCCCCTGCACAATAGCGAGCACTCCGGCTGTGATCCGCGCCGCCGTGTACCCTTTCTTGTAAAACATGGCGACCACTATCGCCACTGTAATCAACACCGCAGTTATCAGCATATTAACGACGAGCGGCGCCCCGCGTGATATTACTTCCCCCACCCGGTCACCATCGTTTTGGTAGCCGGGCAGAAAATCCACGATCAGGCCCACTACCAGACACCCGACATAGATATAGATCAGGCGCACACCGAAGTTCACCTTCTTATTGCTCTGCGGCGGTTCATCCGGCACAGGCATGTGAAACTGCTGCTGCCCGATCGGTGCCCCATAATACCCGGAAGACCCGGGGGGCTGAGCATAACTCGGCAGCTGCTGTTGAGGCTGACCGGAGGGCGGCGGGTACTGGCTCATGGTGTATTCCTTCACGGGGTAAATGTAGTGACTGTCGTCTCCACCCTACCAAAAATACCGCCCCGCTAAGGGGAAATAACGCCCCATATGCATAAACCAGATACCGCAGCCACCGTGAGAGCAAGGTCGAAGACACCCCACCTAGCTGCCGCCCCGCCAGGTGCTAGAAGTGCGCTGGCGGTATTTGAACGTACATGCTGGGGTTCTTCTGGTAGGCACGCCACATGCCCCAGTTCGTGGTAAATGCCGCCGCCTGCGGCTTGAACATGTACACGGCGATAATGATGCACAGCAGCAGCCCCACCAAGTACAGTACCGCCGAAGCCACCACAAAAATGGTGGCGTAACGGTACGCTTCAATATACCCGGGGTCTGCCGAATCTGACGCCCGCGAAAGCGCCGCAAAAAGCTCGAACACGCCAATGAGGGTTAGCAGGCCAAGGAGGAGGTTATTCATGGCACCAAGTATGGCCAGCACCGCCGCAGTAATACGCGCCCACGTGTACCCCCGCGAGTAGAACACTCCCACCAGAATATTGGTGGCCACCAGCACGAGGGTGATGACCGCGTACAAAACGGCAATCTTCCCAATCGTGACGTCCATGGCTGCGGCGCCGTGCTGGGCGTACACTGTAGTGCTGGTGGGGATCGTGTCACGGTAGAAACTCACCACGCCGTGCACCACTATGAGTACGGCATGCGCATAGATGAGTTTTATGCCCAGCCGCACCTGGGCGGAAGGCCGCGAAGGCTCAGTGGGCAGGTGCTCATAAACCTGATGCGTCTCGTAATGTTCCGGTGTCCCGTGCGGGCCTAGGGCGCTTAAATCGGCAGCACCGTGGGGTGCTGCGCCCCCGTGGTGCTGAGCCTGGGGGTGAGGATTCTGCGGGTTGGGAAAGTCGTGGCTCATGACTCTCTCCTCATGAACGTGCTACAGGTTCTCTCCCTACCACCGTACCAAACCCTGCCTCTTGGGCCAGGCAGGTACCTGCCGCCAAGATGTGCGCAGCCAGCATCTGCGGTGCTTCTCTCAAGCACCGAAAAAGCTGCGAAGCTCCTTCTGCCGGTTACCGGCAGAAGACTCGGCCTTACCTAGTACCGCATCTGCTGCGACCCGTAGATAGCGTGTTCGGTGGCGCTCCTGCGGTAGGTGCGCCACGCTGCGTACTGTGCGGTGTACTCAGAGGCTTCTTTCTTCAGCAGGAAAATGGCGATTGCGACTGCGTTGGCACCGCCCACAGCATTGAAAGCAAAAGTGAAAATAGCAGTGTCCCTAGCCGCCACCACCGCAGAATGCAAGTAGTCCGGCACAATGCCGGGGTCAACGGCGGCAAGAAATGGGATAGAGATTAACCCCCACAAGCTTTGCAATGCGGCAAGAATCGCAAGGACAGCGCTCAATATGCGCGCCCATGTGCGCCCAGCACGGTACATGAGGGTGAACAGAACCATCAGGCTGACCTTAACGACCAGCATAATGATGGTTATAGTAATTACCATAGCTGTATAGGTGCCAGTATCAATGGTGACGCCGCTGCTATAGCTGTCATAGTTCTGAAGTTCAGCCAGATGCTCATACCTGTTGGTGGCGAACGAGATAACTACCTCAAGAGCGGTGCTTAGAACTGTTATCCCTATGTAGATGTACAGGAGCATCAGCCCAATATTAACGGTCTTATTGCGCTCCGGTTTTTCGGTCGCCACCTGCTGGTACCCGTAAACATTCTGCGGCGCGTACTGTTGATATTCCGATGGCTGGGGAGGGTGCTGTTCCAAAAGTTTTCCTTTTCACTCGTGCACAACGGCAACAGGGGATTCTCTTCTCATTATGTCAGCTGCACCCCTGCATATCACCCTATGCTTGTGCACACCGCCATAGCCCCACACGTGGACGCCCTGTGCATTAGGGCGGCGCCCACGTGTGAGCATATTACACACCTGTATGGTGAGATTATTGCTGAGGATACTGAGGCGGCTGGTTCGGGTGCTGCTGCTCGTATTGCTGGTTGTATCCTTGCTGCGGAGGCATTGGCTGCTGCGGCTGCCCCTGCACCGGAAACTGCGGGGCTGCTTGCCCAGCTTGGGCCTGGCGGTACAAAGCAGTCTCTTTATAGTACTGAAGGGTACCCGGAAGCCACAGCAAAACAATGGCAATAACGCTGAACACCGTAGCAACAATCGTCAGCAGAATAACCATATTTACAGTGCCGGAATACTTGGGAGCGAATAGGTCTATCGCTTCTTTAGCCTTTATCGCATCAGGCAGGTAGGTTAAATTCACGGCGATTGCAAGCGCCGATAATATCGTCTGGACAATAGAGCCCGAACGCCTCCCCAGATACACCTGGCAACCGCATGCTATGTAAAAAATTGTGAATAGAAGAGAGCGCCAGCTTGATGCGTCAAGAGAATCTATAGACGCAGCAAGGAAGAAGTCCACAATTCGCAGCGCAACTAAGATCAGTATGGCCGCAAGAGCCAGCATAACGGTGATACCAGGACGCGGCTTCTGCGCAGCTGCAGGGTAGCCTTGATCCAGTCTGCCGTACGGTGGCTGCTGGTAGGGTGCAGGGGCCGGGGTCTGCGGCACCCCCTGGAAATTCCCGTACTGATCGCTCATGTGTTTTCTCCTTGGTTGGGCATACCGCACAAAGTCACAACGGGCGGTATGTTCTTCTTTAATTTACCACCAAAGAAAGTCTAAACACATGAATATTAACGTTATTTTTTGAAATAGTTTTAAATCTTTACGTATCTTTAGCTATCTCAGCTTGGGTGGCCTGCGCCTGCATCAGAAGGTCGCACTGTTCCTCCAGCTCACGCAGCCGGTGACGCAGCCGCCAGGCACTACGGGCATCGGTGTAAGCGCGGCTGGCCCTGCTCCACAGCAGCGCAAGCGCGATAACGCTCATCACCAGGTACGGCATCCCGGCGTACACAGGCAGGTACAGCGGGGACGAAGACCCCAGCAAATAATCCACCTGCTCAGACGAGGCACCGTTAAGCTGAGACATGAGCACACCCACGATGAGCACCATCGACAGAGCACACAGCATACCGAGCAGCTCAAGCACCGTAAGCACCAGGGCAGCCCAGCGGTGACCCTGCAGGTACTTCAGCAGAAGAAACATGTGCATGCCCGTGATAAACATAATGCCCAGCCCGGTCACCAGTGCCGGGTAATACTGCTGGATCTGCTCCATAGCCTTCGCCTGACTCTCGGAGAGGGCATTAATGGGGTACTGCACTGTGAAAAGAATATTGCAGGCCAGTACCTGCCACATCACCACCTGGCAGGCGATGAGTGCTGCAGCAAGGTACACGGGGATCAGCGGTGCCGGGCGCTGCGCGGGAAGTAAAGCGTAGACTCGTTCAAGACCTCCACCGCTGGGGATCACCGGCTGCTGAGCCGGTTGCGTATTCGGCACCGCTCCACTCCTTAAGGTTTCTGTATACCCTGACTGTTAGTTAGGGTACCAATTCGATGTCTACTATCGATACTTTTATTGCCTAACAACACGAAATTTCCCCGCCCATCGGTCATCCGACGGGCGGGGAAATTAAGACGCTACGCTATTTCGCGCATACTAGCCGTTCTCAGACTTACCCTGCGACTGGTTGTTCTGCGCAGAGGTCTGCCCAGGCTGCTGGGGCTGTGACTGGTTGGTGTCACCGCTCTTCTGCTCCTGCTGGGAACCGGGCTGCTGCGGATTCTGCGGCTGCTGGTAGCCGTACCCTTGGAACTGACCCTGCTGAGGGCGTGCCTGGTACTGGTACGGCTGCTGGTAGTAGCCAGCCTGCGCCTGGGCCTGCTGCTGGTACGGCTGCGGCTGCTGATACCCCTGGTACTGCCCCTGCTGGCCATACTGCTGCTGGGGCTGTGCCGCCGAAGCATAGCCTTGCTGATGCTGCGCACCCTGCTGACCCGCCGGGTAGCCCTGCATATTCTGCTGAGGCTGTGCAGCAGCGTACCCCTGCTGCTGGTAACCGGCAGGATAGCCGCTCTGCGAAGGCTGCTGCGGCTGCCCTTGAGAAGACTGCCCCTGAGCAGCTTGAGGCTGCGAACTCTGGCTCTGGGCGTTCTGCGACGGCTGGGCCGAACCCTGGTTCTGAGCCTGCGGCTGGTACTGTCCCTGCGAAGAACCCGCTGACTGCCGGGGAGCGGCGTGCGGCTGGGTAATGGAGTTATAAGCGTCATAGGAGCTCTGGCTCAGCGGCACGGTCGCATCCGAGTCAGCATCCAGAGCAGATACTGAGTCCTTCTGTGGCTGTTGCGGCTGGGACTGCTGCGACTGCGAAGAACTCTGGGAAGACTCAGAGCTCTGCGAAGATGAGGAACCCTGGGAGAGCAGGGACACCTGAGAAGTCTCCGGCTCCGGCTCCAACGGCTGATCCTCACCCTGGCTCTGCTGCGCCGATGAGGAGGAAGACGACTCGGCAGCAGCCTGCGGCTTGGACGGGTCCTTATCCTGCGGCTGGGACGAAGAGGACGACTGCTGAGGAGAGGTGTACGCCTCATACGATTTCTGGCTCAGCGGAACGGTCGCGTCCGGATCGTCCTGAGCGGCAGCTGACTGGGCTGAAGCGGCGGGTGAGGACGAAGCTGACTGCGCCTGCTGAGCCTGATACTGCTGGTAAGAAGTCTGCGGCTTCTGGTACCCCGAGTACTGCCCCTGCTGGCCATATTGCTGCTGGGACTGCGCCTGGGAAGCGTACCCCTGCGACTGGCTGTTTTGAGAAGAGGAACTCTGAGCATTCTGAGACTGCCCGGAGGAACCCTGCCCATAACCGCCAGCGTACCCACTCTGCGAAGAAGACTGGGACGACTGAGCACCCTGACCCTGCGGCTGGTACTGCCCCTGCGAAGACTGGGAAGATGATGACTGCTGACCGTACTGCTGGGCCCCCTGAGAAGGTGCCTGGTAGCGGTTCTGCTGCTGACCGTACTGCTGTGAAGCCTGGCTAGACTGCTGCGCCGACGACGCTGCACCCGACTGGCCATACTGCTGCTGGGCGGTGCCCTGCTGAGCAGCGAAACCTTGCTGCTGAGCGGAACTCTGCTGGCTCTGTGCACCCGCATTTTGGTTTTGCCCCTGCGGCGAAGAAGCCTGGCCCTGCTGACCGTACTGGGCACCCGGCTGGTTGGGGTAACCCGGCTGAGGCTGTGCCGCGTTCTGAGCTTGCGCAGCGTTTTGGGCCTCGGCCTTCTGTGCCGCGCCCTGGGCGAAGAACTCGCTAGAACCAGAAACCCACAGCATCGCAATTACCGCGATGTTCGCCAAAACAATGAGCACCGCAACACCCAGGCTGCCGTATGCCACGGCCATATAACCGTCAGGGAGCAGCCCCTCATTCGAGGCGTTGCTGACCTCACCGATCTTCATGAACGCCATGATGAGGCTCACCAAGCTCCCGCCCGCGATAATACCCGAGAGCACGCTCAACCCGATCCGAATCAGCGGGTTAGCGGTACGGAGCATCACGGCCATAGCAACGAGGCCGCCCAAAGCCACAATATTCAGAAGGAGCGAAACAATGAACATTGATGAAGCAGACATCGTATTGAGCACAACACCCAAAATAATGTCTACCAGCACCAGGGCAGCCGCAACAAACCCAAACGTGCGTGCCATTTTCACGCTGCCGGGCATTGACGGCGGCGGTGCCGTCGGGGAAGCCGAAGCGCCGGGAGAAGCATTGTAAGCTGAGGCTGCGAACTGGCCCTGCTGGTTCTGCTGCTGCCCAGACCCCTGCTGAGACTGCTGGTAGCCCTGCTGCTGGTTCCCCGCATACGAAGGCTGAGACTGCTGGTACGGCTTATTAGTGTTATTGGCGCCCGCACCGGATGCGTACGCGTTATACCCCTGGCCCTGCTGGCTCTGCTGTTGGGGCTGGCCAGAACCCGGCTGGGACTGCTGCCCCTGGTTCCCCTGCGACATGAAGGAACTTAGCGGCACTGTCGGCTGGTCGGCGTACGGGGAGTACCCGTTATTTGCGCCCTGGTTCCCCTGCTGCTGTTGCTGCTGGTACTGGGGCTGGCTCCCATACTGAGGTGGTTGCTGCCCATACTGGCCCCGGTTCCCATACTGCTGGGAGCCAGAGCCCTGGCCGTACTGTTCGCTCATCGGTGTTGTTCTCCTTAGCCCCGGTTTCTCGGTGCTTTTCGCGGTGTGTGGGATCTGTCCGATCCCGACGTGGTTCTTATAGAGTACAGAATACGTCTCACATCCTATAGATGATTACCTTTTCACTCTAACAGAGTGCGGCTACAGAACAAGAGACATCCGAAAATACGGATTCATGCACTATGTTGTGTTCAATACTATATAACTTGAAAGATTCCCGAGCACGCATCTACCGCCCGTGTGCATTAAGGTAGTCCATGAGCGGCGCCTGCTGGGTGAGCATCATGCGCAGGCTCCCGAAACGGTAGAGGGTTACCGATAACAGGATCACCTCAAGAAGCCACAGCACGGCCAAGACACACAGTATCAGCATGGGGTCCATCCCCAGCGAAATACCCCTCCAGTCAAGCACCAAAAGCATCAGCGTAATGGGCGCCAGCAGCAGCCCCACCCCCACAAAACTAATCATTGAGAAAACACCCCACGCAATATATACGGAGGCATCAGAGTTATTGCGGGGCGGGCGTATCAGGGGCCATACCTGCACCACGGCGTAAAGCACGGCAAGCACCCCAAAGGCCATTGCCATCTCACGCGTGTACTGGGCAATAATTGAGGTTTCAATCAGGGCGATCACGGCCAGCACCAGCAGGCGCACACACAGGGTGTTCCGTAACCCCCGCTGCCCGCGGGCAAGCGCCTGCGGGGACACATTCGGCAGCGCCGCAGGGTACTGCGCCACAGGCATAACGGGCACCACCGGTATGACCGGCACCATCGGAATATACTGCGGCGGCCCCGGATGCTGCACATACGGTTGCTGTGGCGGCGGCGCCTGGTGCGGCGGGATCGGCGCGGGCAGCTGCGGCAACGGTGGCGGGGTCGTCAGACGCACCGGTGCCTGATAGCGGGTAGGTGCCTGATTCTGATCCCCCGTTACGGCAGGACCCTCCAGCTCACCGTTTACCGTGCTGTCAGGGTGCCCGTGCGGCGGCAGCGGCCTCGTGGCGTCCGTCGGGGGCTGGGTACCGTCCGCAGGAAGCACCCGGGTTGCCTCAGCTTCAACGTCCTCAAGGCTCGTATCGGCGGGAAGAACACGGGTAGGTTCCGGCTCGTCACGTTCACCAGACTGCGGATCATCCAGCAGCGGAGGTATCGGGCGGGTTGCATCCAGCTCAGCGGATTCACTGCCCGGCTCCTCGTCCCCCTTACGCTCGGCGGTGTCGGCGCTTGGGCGGGTGCCCCATGGGACCGTCACCTCGGCAGCGTCCGCATCGGCCGGGACGTTAGGTTCCCGAAGCTCAGCAGCATACTCGGGGGTTAACGGCACGGTCGCATCGGTCTGCTCATCGTGGGAATACTCAGTAGAATGCACAGGGGCGGAGGCTGAGGAGTCCTGAACCTCATCATTATGGGAATGCGGGTTTTCGCTCACCCTCGCCCCTTTCGTATAGCATCCTCACACGGCGCTAGGCCGTCGTATGCTCATTACCCTACCACGGGCAGTATCCTTAACGTGGCACTATTGCGGCCACACACAGCAACCTTTGAGGCGCGGCACAGCCCCGAGTTCACGTCCCCTGAACATCCGAATCTACGCAGCTGACGCTTCAGCCATAATGCTCAGCCTGCGCCCGCTGCGGCGGGCATAAAATAACGAAAAGACGGTCTCAATAGGCAGCTCTATAAGAATCCACACCACCGTCAAAGGCACCAGCAGCGGCGAACTCCACAGGTAGTTAAGAACAACCTGCGTGGCGGAAGGAGACAGCAGCAGAGCCCCCACCGGAGCCATGGGGACAAGAGCGGCAAGAATACTAAAATAGTTCGCCACCATAATGATCTTGGGCGAACGTCCCTTATGGTACGCCCACGCACACCAGCTTTGACCCACCAGGTACGCTAACGGAATAGCAGCAATAATGGGCACAGCCAAACGGATGGCCTGCCACGCCATGATTAGGGCCGGGCCAGCTAACAGTACCACCCGGAACACGTACAGCCCCTCATCAAGTGAGGTACGCCCGGGGTTTCCCTGTGGCGGGGTTATTCTTGGCGGGTTCTCAGCCATAGTCCTCCCTACCGGTGCCTCATCGGTGCGGCGGTTTAACCCTCAAAAATTCCGCGGGCCCGGTCTTTGCGCACACTCGCGGCGGGAAAAATACGTCCGCTCATACTAATGTACACGCCAGGCGGCAGCAGGTTCACGGCAGACAATGCCGCACCCAGGTTAAAACCGGCATCCGAACGGGCCATAACGGCTGGCTGCATCGCCCCGGTAAGCACCACGGTTTTCTGCCGCACATCCGCATGCTCCGCAAGGTAACGGGCGGTTTCGCTCATCGTGTCGGTGCCGTGGGTAATGATCACCTGTTCACCACGAACCGCGTTGAGGGCGGCAGCAAGTTCCGCGCGGTCTGCGTCCGTCATATCCAGGCTGTCTTTACCAATAAGCGGGCGGATCTCGAACTCAATATCAGTAATTACCCGGTCCAGAAGATCCTGGGCTGCCGGTGCACCAATATCGAGGGTACCCGCAACCGAATAAAACTTATCGATCGTGCCACCAGTGGCCAGAATAGTCACTTTTTCGGGGTTTCTGATGCTGCTCACAAGGCTCTCCTGCCGGTGCGTCGTAGTCGGGTAGGGCTGAAGCCATTATAAAGAACCTGAACGGCAAGATCTGCGCTCTACACATAAACACTGCACATTCGCCACACCCGGTAATGCACGGGGCTCAGAAATTCTGCGCTCTACACATAAACACTGCGCATTCGTTACACCCGGTAATGTATGGTCTCAGAAATGTGGCTTCGAACCCTTCCTGAGCCGTGCCGAAAATGCAGCAGCTCAACAAGATCAAGCGTCTCTGGAATGGCATCACAACCATGACGGCGCACTGATAAAGGCAGTCACGCGTCACCCGTCATTGACACCACATTTAGAACGCACCCACCGACCTATCCGCTCCCCAAGCGCCTCGGGGGCAGGCAGCGCAGTCCTGAAGAAAGCTTTTAGAAGCCTCCGACCCCAGCAGGAGACCTCCCGCCACACAACAGCCGCACAACAGCGCAGTTCCTTCCCGATGGGCCGCCATAAAAAGGCGATAATACCAACGCACAAAATCAACCTGGGGTCTGACCACACAAGATTTAAGATTTCCATTGGTTTCTAGCCCTTCCCGCCATATTTTGCACTAAAAAGTTTTCGGGACCGCAGGGGAGCTTCCCCAGCAGCATCTGTGGTTCGGCCTGCGGAATATTTTTCCATTAGAGGTCCTTTCCGGCCTTTCAAAAGATCTAGTAGCTTGTAGTGTGTTGGGGGCAGCTGAACAAAATTCAACACTCACGCTTACAAGAAGAGCGAGAAAAATATGCGTTCACGCAACAGTGCCTTTCCCAAGCATTTTTGAAGTTTTCCGTAGGGGCTGTCTGCTTCGAGCCGGAAAAATTCAGCGACAGGGGTTTGTAGTTCTTCTCGCCGTATGAAGGTTGCCGTATGTGGAGGTTGAGAATCACAAAATTTTTCTTTTTGTCTTAGACAGCTGGGCAGGCGCGAGTGTGTCTGCCCCACCTTTGGGCTTTCAGAGGATGTTGTGAGTACCCCCTGATGGGGGTCTCATAAGTAATGTGTTGGTGGGCGCGAAAAACGCAATGGAATCAGCAAAAAGTTTTTGCCGCCCCCTAAAAAAGAACTCGTCTAGGTTTGGCACTAGCTGTATTACTAAACGCATAAATAAAAAGATGCCTCAGAACTGGCAATGGCCATTAGTCCTGAGGCCCGCCCGAGCGGCTTCTCCATTCGTGCACCCAACCGGATGATCTGCTCTGGTACCTATCGCGACGTTTTATCTGTTGTGTAACCGTAGTGTTCACATACACGTCTTGTCAAAGGTTCCTCGCTATGGCGCAAGTCTATGAACATGACAGAAGGACCGAGGACATTATCAACTGTGTGTTGGGTGAGCCTGCGGGCAACGGCTATTGCCAATATGAAGCCGCCTACCCCCTCCTATGTTGGAGGAGAGAACAAGAAAAAAGTCGCCCCTATCGGCTTCATACCAAAAGGGGCGACCTGCCAGATTATCTCTGGTGAAGAGTGCGCCCTGTGGGGCTCGAACCCACGACCTGCGGATTAAAAGTCCGTAGCTCTACCAACTGAGCTAAAGGCGCTCCAGTACAACTATACACTACACACGGACGAACCCTAAACACGGCCTCGGGTGAGGTTTTCGGTCAGCGAAGACCCTGTTCGCACGGTGGCTGCGGCGTTAGACTGAGGAACCTATGGTTTCTTCAACGCCCCGCAGCTATCATCGGCCCGTATTGGCTTCTCACGAAATTTTTGAGCGCCAGGCCGGTGGTGAAAACCCTGCCGCCCAGCATGAGGCGGCGTACGCCTCGGCGCGCGTCTTACTGGCCCGTGGGCGCGCCAACACAGACCCGCAGGTGGCCCAACGCCTCGTGGATTTCACCGACGAGTACGGGCTTGAAACGTTAGCGCTCATGTGGGCCTCAGCCCCCGCCCAGTCATTGCCGGGGGCGCTGTGGCGCATGTACTCGCTACGGGATGCGGTGCACCGTGACGCAACAGCAGTTAGCCGCGCCTTCACTAAAGGGTTTGAAGACGACTACCGTTCACACGTGCTCGCGGGCGTGCCCGACCCGCCCAGCGCCTGGGAGGTAGTGGCCACAGCAGACAGTATCCTGGCGGGGGTGTACGAGGGTGAGGTTGATATAGCCCTGGAGCGTTTCGCCGCGTTCGCGCGGGTGGTGGCGCTCGGTTTACGGGCCGAGTACGCCGCAGGTGACATAGCCCGTGCCGCAGGAGTGCATGTGCCGCTCGCCCCCAGCCATGAGGTGCGCCGCGAGGGCGTGAACCGCATGTTAAGCATCCCCGAACGGGTGCGCCGACTGAGGCAAATCGCTGAAGATTTAGAAGCTGTGGCGCTGCTGTGGCGTAAACATGGGGGACTTGAAGGATTCTAATATTTTTCGGGTCGTGCGCGCTGATTTTTCGGTGCTATCAGCATAAAAAGGTAAGACTTCCCGATGCGCCGCAAACCGGTGTTGGGCATTGACAGGCCCCCGCACGGGCGGGATAATGATTACAAGATGTCGGGTTGCTAATAGGTAGCCCCGGGCTCCAAATCATTTGCCGCTTCGAGCGGCCTTCCGCCGAGAGGCGCTCCCA
>ERZ772997.62-NODE-62-length-47792-cov-20.1391_pt1 | contig 47792 bp, 61 predicted proteins | sample MGYA00511127_ERZ772997 | MGnify/ENA primary metagenome ERZ772997 (study PRJEB29015, sample SAMEA2738070) | human oral metagenome | biome: human oral; feature: human-associated habitat; material: saliva | place: China | collected 2215 ... | reverse complement strand
GTATCTCGTCATATACCTCGCCTCCTCAGTGTTCACCGCGATCGTTCCATCCTCCCTGTAATAGCGCACAAGGGGGTGCGCTAGGCGCGGTGTCGTACGCTTCCGCTATAGCGCTGGCGATGTCCTTGTGCGTCATATTTCGAGGCACCTCACTTTGAACATTCTGACGAACTCGTCTTTCTTCATGTCAAACGGCTCACCCGTATCCGGCTTGCAGTGGATCGTCTTAGTCCCAGGGTTATACGTTAGGTCGCCTAAGAAAAACTCGTTATCTGACTCCAACGACACCGCTACACGTCCGTGCAGCATCTCTGTGTACGGATTCTGCTCTCCATCTTCTACAGTGAACATGTTCGACCAATCCTCCGGCACCAGCCCCTGCAACACAGTGTTATAACACATGTCGGGTGGAAGGCGATAGTGCACCAGCAGAATGTCCCCGTAGGGGTTCGTGTACGGCGCCGCCTCGTCGCATGTCGTCAAGTCGAAGTGTGCAGGCAGGGGTTCGTCGAAGCGGGGACTGTTCGCGTCCACGCACACGAAACCGCGGTTCCTGATGTAGGCGCACAGGCAATCCTCATAATCGTAGAACAGCATGTTAATCCTCCTTTCAGTAAGGCTCGACGATAACCAACCACGGCTCGTCCGAGGTCTCATCTTCGAAGAACGACGTGATCACGTCCGACGTCGTGTCCGTCTCTTCGATCACGGACACTGCACCGATCTCGGACTTGAGCTCCACCGAAGCGGCGGGAGAGAGGACGATGGATACCTTATCCCGGCCCTCTTCGAGCCACCGGCTGACTACGAAGGACACGCACAGGGCCGCAGGCTGTGAAGAAACCGTGACCTTCTCCACTTCATGGTCCAGTATCAAACCGAACCGCGTGCTGTCTTCATCGTATTCTGCCGTCACAGATGCCAACTCCACATCGCCGACGTCGAAGAGCGTCGTCTTACAAACCCAATCGTCAGTGTAGCGCTTCATACAGGAGGACACCCACTGCCCCTTCGGCGACACCGGAATCTCCAAGCTTCTCACGTTCGGTTTCTTAGCCAGTTCTGCCAACAGCCCCGGCGTGTAATCAGTTCCTATCATGCTCTTTTCCCCTTTCGTTCTGCAGAGCACGGGGCTCCGCGTCGTGTCATGTTTAAAGCAGGTAGTCGGCTTCGCTCTCGGAGTAAGGCCGGGTCGCCGTCACGAGCTCTGCGAACCGCGTGCTCACGTCGTCTGACTTCAGCGTCATGAACTCGAACCCATCTGCGTTGTAAAACCGCACAGTCGAGCCCTCGGCGGTGCGGGTGTCGACGATCGAAGCCGCCTGGCGGTCGACGACATCGAGATGATGGGTAACGTTTTTCGCATTGAACCACGTAGCTGCGTTCTCAACAGTGGGCATTGTCCTCATGATGTGTTCCTTTCTCTCAAGTCGGCGGTTGTCCTGCCGTGGTGATTACAGTCTAGGCGCACACTGGGTGGCGGTCAAGCGCCCCGTGTGCGATGTGCGTCACATTCCCCTTTGTAAGCCCGTGGTCCATTCGGCGATCTCCGCGGCCACGGAGTCGGGCGTGTTGACTGTGCGGTCCACCGCGATCGGTATGAACCTCGACAGCTCCCCCGCGACGAACGCGTTCGTCAGGAACTTCCGGTACGCCTCGGCGACTGGGATGGGGTCGTAGCCGCCGGGGTCCGGGTAGTCCGGGTCCGTCAGCTTGGAGGGGTCGCGAGGCATCAGCACGAACGTCGTCAACGGAACGCGGTTCAGCCAGTTCAGCGTGAGCGCTGTATTCTCCGAGATCTTTTCGTTCCGCAGAGAGGCGTACACCGCGGTGCTGAGCGCCCACCTGTCCAGAATGTACAGCTTTTCTTCGTTCACTGCGGCGGTCGGAGTGTCGGGGAACAACACGGGCTCCGGTCGGAAGGAGAGCCAGTTCTCCATGTCCCTCGCGTAGTCCTCCGCCTTCAGGCGGTGGTTTTCGCTTTGTGCACACTGCATGAGTGTGCCGGTCGGGAAGTGCCGTATGCGCACATCGGGGTAAGAGGGGGCGGCGGTGCGGCTTTGAAAGAGCTCTTTCAGGGCTGCTGCTACAGTCGACTTCCCCACTCCGTCGGGACCCTCCAGTGCTATGTAGACTGCCATCGTCTATCGCTCCTTTCGTCTATCGTCTTCCGCATATGCTGTGCAGGCGTGCAGGATATACCCGTCGCACACCCCTCTTCCGAAAACGCCTCGAACCACGTGTAGTCCTCCACCGCGGTCCACACCGTGTTCGTCGTGGGCTTACCGGGCCACAACACATGGTAATCGGGTAGGGGCAGCACCCCCTCGTCGATCACCGTACCCGGCGCTATTCCATAGCCCAAGTCGCACACGACGTCGTCTAGCAGGTCCTTGTGCAGGGCCGCAGCCACCTCTATCAAGGGGTTGGAGAGCCTATCGCACAGCTCCAACGTCGCCTTCTTCGGCGATGTGCGCACACGTACAAGCCCCACCGTGAAGGGCTTCCGCTTGTCTTCATGCGGCTGCACGCATATCGAGTGCGCGTATGGGCTACGGCCGTACAGCGTTATGCCCCCGGAGCGCACCGTCCCGTGGCGGTCCATCACAGCGGGTTCCATCGTGCGGCCCGGCAGCGTCGCCAGGAAAGCGATGTCGAAAAAGGCCACGATCGTCATACCGCGCCTTCTCCGGTGTGTGCGCCGTCCAGGTCGTCCAAGCAGAACGGCCACCCGCACACAGACAGGTGCGGGTTCAACCCCGTCGCTTTGATTGTCGCCTTCACAGCGTCCCGTGCGTTCAAGCCGCGGGCGTCGACTTCGACGGCCTCGTCGCCCCGGGCCATGGACGATGTGGAGAGAGGGGTGTTATTCAGCACGATGTGTGTCCTGGCTAGCGTAGGGCCAACGATGTGCGGCATGTACATAACCTGCAGGTCGCAGTAGAAGCCGTCCAGGTGTTGTACGAGCCACTTGCGCACAGCGCATTCGACTTCGGGTGTGAGATTGCGAACGAACACCCACCTGTGAACGTCTTTTTCGTCGAGGCGGGCTATTGTGCGCTGTGCATACAGCTTGCCTTGGGATCTAATGGGTATTATATAGCGCGTCATCGCTTCATCTCCTTCGCTCTCTTGACCGCTTTGCGGTACTCGGGCCACTGCTTTTCGTAGGGGCGGCGGTCCGCATCCCAGTAGTCCTTGTAGCTCAGCCCGGGGTTGGCCGCTATGAACTCGGATAAAGACTCGTAGAAGGCCTCCTTGAAGCGCTTCGCTCGGAGTTTGCGGGCTCTTTTGTCGGGGTCCACCGGGTCCTTTCCGCGCAGGTCGACGTGGGACAGCGGGTTCGATTTGAACTCGCGGAACATGAGCCTCAGGCGCTTCCGGGGGGCGGCGGTGGGGTCGGCAACCGGGTCGCACAGCACGTCGCACAGGGAGGAAGGCGTGGCGACAGCCACTCCGAGGCTCCCCAGTGCTGCCTCCAATGCGTCGGTTCGCTCGCCGTCAGGGACGACCAGCACCAGTCTGTCGGCGTATACGGGATTGAGAACGATTCCCACTCCGCATTCCATTTCAGCTCGCACACGGAGGTCTTGCGCGTCCAGGTTTTCGTCGGCGACCTCGATCGCCACGGTAATCCGTTTCATTTCGATTTCTCCTCTCACTCGAAAATGTATTTTCGATCGATTTCGACTCACATTGCGTGATCGATTTCAACTCGATTTTTAGCATAGGGACGGATCGATTTCAAGTCAAATCGTCAAATGTGAAGTTGGTCACAGTCGTGTTGTGAGGAGTTGTGTTATAATCACGCGCCCGCGCGCACCTGACACGTCGCACACCATATAGATCGGCGAGATTCCGCGGAAAAACCCCGAGTTTGGGTGACCTCACAGATAAATCGTTCAGAACTGAATCATTCAGGACTGAACGTATTAGTTATTTCGCTATATGTCGAAATAAGGACGAGTCCTACTCCTAATACACCACCCCCACACAACTTACTAACACATTATATCTGTATATCTATAGAATTAAGATAATTTCCTTAATACTATAGATTTTACCCTATAACCCTGTTGTTATCTAGGTATGTATGCCTTATGTAGAAGCGGATCCCACCTCGCCGAATCCGCACTTCTTGCCGTTTGGTGTTGTTTGAGAACAACGTGTTTTGCGTCTGTTCAGTTTTGTCACATCCTTCACACACCCCCGTGCTGGCCCCTGTGCGCCTTGGGGTGTGCGCCTTCTGCGGGGCCCAGTTGCGCCTCAGGATCACGAGGTTGCTCTCTGAGGCGTTTTCAGGGTCGCCCTGGTAGGGTCGCTTGGGTCAGGGGCTGAAATCGCCTCAGAATCGAACCTCATGCGTCTGAGGGGGTGCCGCTCGACCACCCTGTGCTGTGCGGTGTGCGCCTCGGGACTGTCCGTTCCGCCGACCGCCGGTCTAATTTCCTTTATCTTTGAGCCCCGAAATTCGAAAATGGTCCTCTTTGTACCCGAAATCCGCCCCCGAAAATCGAAAAGGGGCCTCTTTGTAACGTTTAATGACGACCTTTACCTACGTAACCGTAAGTTACTGCTACGTAGGTGTAAGTTACCCTGTGGTAGGTTACGCTGGTGTAGGTTACTGGCGAGTAAGTTACCCAGTGGTAGGTTACGGCTTCGTAGGTGTAACCTACTGCGAGGTAGGTTACCGTGGCGTATGGTGCTCAGAAATGTGGCGAAGGACACACCGCTGGGGCTTGACACTGGGGGTGGCGGTTGATAGAATGGAGGTACAACAAAGGGGAAAGAGAGAAAGGAAAACCCCAATGGACATCGAGATCGACTTCTTCGAGGAGCTCGGCGGCTACTACACCGCAGACCTGGCAGACGTCCTGGAAGACTTCGAAGGCTGACCCGAAGGCCCCCGCCCCGGCGGGGGCCTTCCCATGCCCGCAGACGCGCCCCGGAATGGCCCTCTGAGGCGCCTTCGGAGCCGGGGTGGGGCCACCCTGCCGGCGAAGGCCCGCCAGGCTCTCAGAGGGCCGTCTGCGAGCTCTGAGGGGCGCCCCCCCGAAGGCGGGGGGCGCTCGGGGCGGCCCCGAGCAATTACGCAACGCCGGTGTTGCGAAAATCCCGGAACTAAAAATGTGAGCTTGGTCTCACTTTCGTGAAATCGGGACTAAAGTCCCAGCTCGAGGAACCATGTGAGCAATCTCACACTCTGAGGGGCTCTCGAGCAACCATGTGAGAAACATCACAATGTGAGATACATCACGCTCGGAGGGGCTCTCGAGGCTCTCGAGCAACCCTGGAAAATACAATTTGTGATCTAGGACACGCTTGCTCGGGCAGGTCTCCGACGCCGGCGTCGGCCCCGAGCTCCCGTGTGCGCAGTCGAGCCCGGAGTCCGCCGCGCCGAAGGCGCCCCGAGCAACCATGAAAATGTGACGCACATCACGCTCTCAGGGCTTGACAGCGCCCCTCCAACTGTGCGAGACTAGAGCTATCGGAACAACAGAGAGAAAGGAAACTCCGATGACCGCGAAGTACCTCTACAGCCAGGCCCTGGCGAAGTCGCTCACCGAGAAGCTCGGAGGCCTCGCTTACGTCCTCCCGGGCGGAGACATCCAGGCCGATACCCCCGACGGCACCCTGACCGTCTACGCCGACGGCGCCGTGAGGGTCCGCGAGTGCGGCGAGACCGAAGCCTGGCCCACCCTCCGGAGCGCCGTCGCCGACTGGGGCGTGGACGTGTGAGCCACTCCACTCCGGAGGGGCTTGACAGCCCCTCCGGAGGCCGCTAGAATGAAGACATCGGAACAACAGAGAGAAAGGAAACTCCGATGAACACCGGGAAAGTCGCCAACGCCGTCGTCCGGCGCCTGGAAGCCGCAACCCCCGTCTACGACGTCTCCGAGCACGGCTACAGCCCCTACGTCAGCCTCGTAGACGGCCGCGACCTCATCGTCGACGCCCCGTTCGAGGGCGACGTCAGGATCACCCCCGGTGTGCGCACCTACGAAGGCGGCCTGCCGCTCCTCGAAGACCTGGAAGCCGAGCTCCGTGTGCGCGATGACGTAGGCGGGTGGGCCTGGTGAGGCGCTTTTGGGTCGCCGTCGCCGTCGCCGTCGGCATCCTGGCCGGCTGGGGCTGCGGCGAAGGCCGGGCCCCGAGCTGGGACGCCTACGCCGGAGTCCGGCCCGAGCCGACCATACTCGGCCTCACAGTGACGCACATCACGAACATCGGGCTTGACACCCCCGCCGACGCCCGCTAGACTAGAACTATCAGCGAAGACGAGAGAAAGGAACCAGCTGATGCATACCACCACCTTCATCCCCGAAATCGAAGTCCCGGACTTCGTCGCCAGCCTCCGAGCCGACCGCGAGCGCCAGCGAGCTCGACGCCGGAGCCGCCGTCAGAGCCGCGGATGGGAGGCCTGAGAACGATGACCTGGCTCGACTTCGCACAAGCCGTCTGGGACGCCTTCTACGGGCTCATGTCCACCTGCGAGGAGCTCGTGGAGCACCTTCCGACGCCGCTGCAGTGCTTCTTCGACTGGTGTTAGCGACATCACACCGGAGGCCGCTTGACAGCGGCCTCCGGGCCGACTAGACTAGAGATATCAGGAAGACAGAGAGAAAGGAAGCCCTGATGACCAACCGGTTCCTCGACGCCGTCTCCGACGCCCTCGTGGACGCGGGGCGGAGCCTGGACGAAGACCGAAAGCTGCCTTTCGAGGCGGACTACTACGAGGATCCGGAGGCCGCCTCCGAGGTCGACTCCGAGTGGAGCGGGGTCCAGGCCGACGCCGTCGGCAGGCCCTGGGACCGGCTCTCCGACGAAGAGCGGGTGGAGCTTTGGCTGCACGACTGCGCGGGGCAGGACCCTGACGATCCCGTCGACGCCGAGACGGCCTGGGAGCGGATGGAGGCCGCCGTGCTAGAGCAGCTCGGGAGCGTCTACGAGGACACGGGCGCCTCCGTCACGGAGGCCTGCGCCCGAGCTCTGAGGCTGACTTCGGCCAAGGCCCTGGCCCGGGTACCGGGCCTGTACGAAGTCGCCCGAGCGGATGCCCAGACACACTGGGGCAAGCCTTCGAGGGTCCGCACCTTCGACGTCGAAGGCGGCACCGTGGTGGTCCGGAGCGAAGGCGGCGCCGTGGAGGCGAGGCTGAAGCCGGCCTTCGAGGAAGGCGATGACGAAGGCGCCGTCATCGTGGAGATGCTCGGGGACGCGCTCCGCGAAGTCGGGCTCGACTGACGTTTCACGTGAAACAGAATGGGGCCGCCGCCTTCGACGGCGGCCCGGAGAGGGGTTATGTTGAGAATCAGTATCACTAAGATCTGGGTTGGAATAGTTGGACTCATGTACGCGGCGTGGTTCGTCTGCGTCGTCGTCGAAGCGATAAGTTACCCTACGGTAGGGTAGGTAATACAAGTTGGAGTGGTGAGAGAAGTAGCCCCTAGGACTAACGTCCTAGGGGCTACTTGTATTTTTGGTGGGAAAAGTTGGAATTTTTGGAGGGGTGGGTCGACTTTCATGGGGGGACCCAACCGCATACATTAACTCGATTTTTCGTTACTTGAACATCATACTGCAGTATGATCGCTATAATGGGACCTGTGCACGACATAGTACTCATCGCCGACCACCTCTTAGGGGCGCCAGCCGTAGGCTTAGGCGCCCTTATAACCGCTATAGCGACCCTCTATACGTCATTGAAAACCAATAGAAAGGTCCTTAGCGTAAAACAGGACATGGAAAACAACCATGGGAGCTCTCTAAGGGATGCAGTAGACCGCATAGAGGACAACACCAGAGTGCTGACGGACCTGGTCCACGCTCACACTCGTCAGCTGGACGAGATCCAGTGTGCTGTGCGCAGACACGATGACGAGCTAAAATTAAGGCATGCCCACACCACTGGAAAGACCCAAGAGCCAGACAGCGCACCCCCTTGTGCGCATAAAGAAGATATACAACGAAGCGACGATAACGCCTAACCCGACGCCGCCCTATGACTCCAGCCTCCTCCTGACACCGCCCCCTCCGCCCAAACCCAACCCCGACCAGCCGCTGGGGGCCACGGCGGCTTCCTTAGCCAAACCCATCGAAGCCCTGACACCTCTTCTCAAAATAGAGCGGGTGCCCGTCCCCTCCACAGACCCCGACCCAGCCAAACACGACCGGCTCCAGGTGGTGTACAGCCTGTCGGCGAATATCGTGACCACAGCGCAGCTGCGCTCCCCCGACAACACACCCCCGACCCCGCAGAACCCCGAATCCAAGCCGAACCCGTGGGAGGTAGGATGGCTGCTGTGGTGCTTCAGCCCGGACCCGACGCATCCCTACGACCCGAGCCCGACTTCCAACTCGAACTTCCGCTTCTACGCAGTGGTCCTCAAGCCCAACGGCTGGGAGGTCTCCAAACAGGACCCTTCATACAAGGGCGGGCAGCGTTTCCTGAAGTCAAACGATGCAAAGGATCCCCGTAAGTTTCCCCCGCACAACACAGAGCAAAACCAGACAACAGAACACATCGCGGTAAACCCCTACTCTGTGCTCATCAAAGCCTGCCACGAGTACCCGTTGGGGACGACCCCGACCGACTTGCAAAACGACATCGTGCCGGCTAACCGGAATTCGGAGGAAGGCAACAAGGCACGCCTCACCCCCGCTAGAAATGTGTTCCACATCTTCGTGGAATCCGCCCTCCTGACCACTGTCGTCGACGAAGAAAAGCCGCTGCCCCCGCACATTCCGGCTTTCTACGCCGAGGATGCCCGTGTGCGCTTCACATCGATGTGGCACGCGACCCCGAAGAGACCTCAGCTTCGACCATCTCCGGCTGACTACGACCCGCTGGCCCTGCACGCGACGGGCTACCCTCCTCAGGGGGTGATATGGTTCTAGGCATGGAAGAGAGCTACCATGATAGAACAGCGGACTTCACATACGCAGCTGAGGACGCTTACACGGCCCACATGAAGCGGGAGCCGGGGAAGATGCCGTTGGACAACCGGGCCGCCGCGGTGTTCGAGGAACGCTATCGGCCGGCCTCCCGGTCGCTGTGCGGCTTCAACCCGCCGTTTCCGACGCGGGACGGGGCAGCGATATCGCGGGGTGAGGCGAACGACGAGATCGAGGAGTACTGCGCGCAACTGGACGCGCTGCAGTCCCTGATCGACGCGGTGTGGCGCACCGTGCCGGGCAACGACGGGCCGCTTCTGCGCGGCTACCCTTCCGCTGTGCGCCACGCGGACGAGGGGTGGGTGGAGTTCCATTTGCCTCACCGTGATTCACACCCTGTGCGCCTTGAGCAAGGGGAGGGCTATGACTTTGCGAAGCGACGGAAGATCCCGGCGCACAGCCCACGCCCGGATAGGGGCGCTTTCGTGCCGTATACTGAGGTGAAGGCTCTTCTCATTAACGGAAAGGAGACGGATGACGCAGGCTGACGTGCAGCGCAACGCCATAGTGGCGTGGATGGCGAAGCATGACGGCGACTTCGGCTATACGAACGACTACCGCCGCAAAGACCCGGAGCGCTACGGGTGGGGCGACTGCTCCAGCACGATAGCGCAGGCCTACAGGCAGTGCGCGGGCATCGAAATAGGCGAACGCAGTTTCAATATAGCGTCGGACCCGGACGCATATACTGTGGCATCGGCAACCTCATGGAGGGACCTGCCCCTTAGTGACTTGAAACCGGCGGACATCGTCTGCATGGGCTGGCACTCGGGCCCCTTCGCGGGGCGGATAAGCCACGTGGAGCTCTACGCCGGCGGCATGTACACGTGGGGGCACGGAGGCCCGGGCAGGGGACCGAGGCTGCACTCGCTGTCGGACCGGTCCCTGACGGGCTCGGCGACGATCATTATCGTCAAGCGCTATATTCAAGACAGCAACCAAGACGACAACACCAATAAAGGAGACGAGTTGACACCTGACGAGCACAACATGCTCAGCTGGCTGTATGAGAACATCAAGGTGCCGAGCCAGGGCTTCGGCTACCCCCAGGCGACGCAGAACTCCATTGCGGAGTTGAAGGAGGTGGCGGCCAACCTGACGCAGGCCGTGGAGTCTATGACGGCGACGGTGAACAGGATTGCCACCGACCTGACCGTGCCGGGCTACGGCTTCGGTTACCCGGCGGCCTCCCACGCTGCGCTTGAGGAGACGATCAACAAGCTGAACGATATTCAGAACACGTTGAAAGATGTGAAGAAATGGGGCGACGCTAAGTGACGACACAGGAAACACCCGCACCCACCGGACCGAAGCACTTGGACACCCCGACGCTGACGGACGAGCAGAAGGCAGCGGCGTTCGCCGCAGCGGCGCACACCGTGGAGACGGGCGGCCTGCCGCAGGGTGACGGCGGCCTGGCGGACCCGAACCGGAAGAACGCCTACCACTTCGACGAGCTCGTGCCGACGCAGATCCAGCACAAGGCACGGTCGATCATTAGGACGTTCGTGGTGTCCTTGGTTGGCGTGCTAGCGGCTTTCGCTGCGAAGGTCGGGCTGACGCTGCCCGCCGACCTGGCGGACACGATCACGGCGACCGTGTGGGGGCTAGTGACAGTGTGCGCACAGTGGCTGCTCAACACGAAGCCGGTGGATCGCTTCCTCCACAAGGTAGTGCCGTTCCTGGCGACCACGCCGAATAAGTAACGCACAGTATAAGAAGGACCCCCGTCGCGTCCCGTTCCGGGAAACGTCGGGGGTCTTTATGTTTTCATTCTACACGTCGCGGACGGGGTTGTCAGTCCGGATTGCGACGACTAGCAGATCCAGGTCCTGCCCCACAGGCGACAGGTTCCGTACCACCCGGCGAACATCCGTCCGATCAGGTTCCATGAAAACATGTTTTCTCCTCTCTGTTGAGTCACTGTGTGCGACCAGTGTACACGCTGAACAAACCGCTGTCAAGCTGCGATGAGGTTGAGCTGGTGCTGGGTCCACGCGAAGGCGGCGAGGGCTGAGATAGCCCCGAGGGAGGTGAAGGCGAGGGAGACCCAGAAGACGACGGCGCCGGCCTTTGGGAAGCCGCACCACGTGATGATGTAGGCGATGAGGGTCCAGAACCCCTGTGCGATGAGGAATGCGACGGGGACGGCGATGGAGTAAAGAAGCATGTGAAGTCCTTTCCCTGGTCCGATGTTTCGATGGTCCGACTGTAACTCGCATACGGGCGGAAGTCAAGTTTGCGTAACCCAGCTCGCCCTGCTAGAGTCCTCATATCAGCTAGTACGCCGCACACGGGAGGAGAGACACAATGTTTCACGTGCATTTCATCTGGGCGCAGTCCACGTCCGGGATTATAGGGGTCAACGGGAAGCTGCCGTGGCACGACCGAGGGGACCTTCAGCATTTCAAGGACATGACTACCGGTAAGACCGTGGTGATGGGCCGGAAGACCAGACAATCCCTGCCGCAACGCAACAAGAAGCTTCCTAACAGGACGAACATCGTGTTGAGTCGGACGATGAAGTCGACCAAATCGATTAAGGCAGTGGCGAGCCCATACGCGGCGATAGAGCAGGCCGCAGCGGAGGGAGCCGACGAGGCGTGGGTGATCGGCGGACATGAGACGTTCCAGGCGTTCATTACAGCCCATGACCTCAACAAGATACCGTTCAGGCTGGACGCTTACGTGTCCGTTCTGGCGGTGGACGACGAGATCCAGCCGATCACCGCACAGGACAGTATCACATGGGCGCCTACGCTGGACGACCGCTGGGTGTTGCTATACGACCATATGGCAGGGCCTAGACGCCGCCTGCAGAAGTATGTTAAGGTGTTCAGGTAAGCTCCTTTCTCTCAGGACCCCGCCGGGTGAGCGCTATGCCCCGGCGGGGTCTGCTGTGCGCATGGTAACATTCCTCTTAAGCCTGACTAGAGAGGGATTTTCATGAGAATCGACGTTCAAACGAGCCGCTTAGCCACTGATAACGGGTCGATTGCGACGCTTAGCGGCACGCTGCCCAACCTCGACTTGGACATTGTGCTGGCTAAGGGCATGAAGGCCGTATACCTGACGGTGTTCGCCAATGCAGCAGAGACGAAGGTCACGTCGCTAAGCACCGAAGGCGGCACGTTCTGCGTGGCGGTACGGGCAACAGCCGAGCGGCCTACCGTGAAGGTGTGCGATCCGCTTGAGGTGCCGGTGGTGATCCGGTACAGGGGGCTGTGATGGCAGCGCCTAAGAAAACGACGAAAAAGAAGCCGGCCCCCGCGCAGACCAAGACGGCGTCCAAGGAGCTGGTGAAGAACGACCGGGATCGCTTCGCGATCCAGAAGTCGACCGGTGAACTGGCGATGGACGACAGGCGGCTACTCACCCTCGCACAGGCGGGGGCCAGCCCCGCCGAGATGTCCGAAGAGCTCGGCCTTCCGGCGGAGACGTGCCTTGCCCGTGTGCGCTCCCTGCTGAAGCGCAACGATGTATGGACGAACCTCGAACGCCAACAGATGCTAATCGCCGACATGTACGACTTGAAGACCCGCGCTTTTAACTTCCTGGAGAAGTGCTTCGAGTCGGACGAGATAGCCGCCCGGCACATCGAGGCCGTCAACAGCGTGCTCAAGCAGCTTGGCGACCGCTTGGACAAGGTGAAGGAATACAACGACGAGGAAGAGGCTCGGGTGACGAAGCAGCAGACCAGGCTGATCCTCGACCTGGTGGAGGACGCGTGGGAGCGTGTGCGCATTCACATCTCCAACGCCTACGCCAATAACCAACTCCTCGACCCGGAGGCGATGGACGAAGTGTTCTATCAGGCGTTGAAGGAAGCCCATGCTGATCAAAGCTAGCGCGATCGATAGCGCTATCGCCACCGTCAAGGCGCACAGGAGGCAGGACAGCTTCAAGTCGGACCCCGTGGGATGGGCTCAGTACATGCTGGGCACGGACGAGGGGACCCTGTGGAGTAAACAGCGGGAGATCGCCCGGGCCGTAGTGGAGAACAACTCAACGGCCGTAAAGGCAGGCCACGGGGTGGGCAAGTCCCGGCTTATGGCCGTTCTCATATGCTGGTGGGTCGATACCCGCTACCCCCACTGCTACGTGATATCCACGGCACCGTCGATGGCGCAGGTGCAGGACGTGCTGTGGCGCGAAGTGATGCAGCTGAAGGACATCGTGGAGAGACGCTTCGAGGAGGGACTCGTCGACCATAAACTCCCGGGGCGCATCACGATGGACGTGCAGTGGAAGGACGACGTGACGAAGCTCCCGCTGGGCCGCGGCAGGAAGCCGCCGGACAACCTGGGCGGCAACTCCTTCCAGGGCATCCACGGCGACGTGCTGGCTATCGGTGACGAGGCCTGCGGGTTGTCGGGGGAGTTGATCGACGCCCTGGCTAACATCACGACGAACGAGGCGTCTCGGCGTGTGCTGATAGCGAACCCCACGGACCCGATGAGCTACCTGGGGAAGATCTTCAAGGAGGAGATGGAGAACTGGAAGCGCATGTCCATCTCGGTCCTGGAGAGTCCGAACTTCACAGGCGAGCCCATGCCTCCCAATGTGCTGCAGAAGCTCACGGGGCCTTCCTACGTGGAGCAGAAGAAGCAGGAGTACGGGGAGGACAGCGCGAGGTTCAAGGCTCGCGTGCTGGGCGAGTTCGCGTTCGACATCGAGGACTCGTTGATTCTGCCAGGAGATGTTGAGACGGCCTGCTTGACGGAGAGGGAGCGGATCGGCCGGCCGGTGCTCGGCGTCGACGTAGCGCGCTTCGGCGCGGACCGCTCGGTGGTGTATCTGTGCGTCAACGGGGTTGTGCGCTTCGTGGACTCATGGGCGAAGACGGACCTGGTGCACAGCGCACAGAGGGTGCACGACCTGGCGCTCCGGGAAGGCGCGCATGCCGTGGCGATCGATTGCGACGGGATCGGCGGCGGCATGTTCGACATCCTCAACTCATATGCGACTCGAACGTACGACATTCTGGCTGTGCGGGGTTCTATGTCGAGCCCGGACAGGGGCCGGTGGCACAACTACCGCTCCTACATGTGGGACTCCTTCAGGTACCGGTGTCGCACAGGCGAGCTGGATCTGGATCCACTGGACATCGACTTGCACGACGAGCTTCTATCCGTCGGCTACTCGTATAACACGATGTCCGGGGGGCTCGTCCTGGACTCGAAAGACAAGCTGAAGAAGGACGTCGGCAAGTCGCCCGACTTGGCAGACGCCGCAGTGTACGCCGCTATAACGGACCAGAACATACGGGACGCCATCCAACAAGAGACCGTGTTCTCTGACGCGGGGGACATGATGGACGGCGACGAGGACGACTACCTACACGAAATGGGGGAGACTTTTGGATTCCAACGCATACTCGTTTAGCGACGAGGGTATCGCGTTCATCAACGAGGCGCAGAGGTCCTACCTCCTCGACGAGGGTGCCAACTGGGTCAGCTACGCCGACGACAAGGGCCTGACGCTGGCTTTCATCCATGAGGTTGTGCGAGGCCTTCGGGATATGGCCCGAGACCACCCGCTGCATAAGCGCGGCGCACAGCTGAGAACGAGTTACATCTTCGGGGACGATCTGGTGTTCAGCGACACTTCTGCGAAGCTTGACAAGTTCATCAAGTCGGAGTCGGCGCAGAGGACGCTGTTCTCCGCTTCGGCGATGGAGAGCCTGAACTTGGAAAGGTTCTGTGCAGGGAACGTGTTCTTGTTCCGCGAGGTGCATACCGACAAGCTGACGCTGGTGCCCGTGGAAGAGATTGAGGAGATAGTTCGGGATTCGTTCGATTCGTCGATTGTGAAGTATGTGCGTCGCACATGGACCCCGGACGGGCAGAACACGATCAGTCAGTGGTTCCCGACAGCCGAGTATAGGCGGAGCGTACAGCGACTGAGAAAGCCGCCGAACACAGCCTACGAAGTGAACGGCAACTACGTCGTGTACATCCTGTCGTCGGGCAGGCATGCGGGACATGCGTTCGGTGCTCCGGACTCGTTGGCTGCAGCACTGTGGAGCGTCGCCTACTCGGGCTACCTGCGGGATTCGGCACGGCTATCGAAGGCCCTGTCGAAGATCGCGTGGGCAATCGTCAACAGCAACAACCAGGGCAAGAGGCAGTCGGCTGTGGAGATCTCGAACCGCGGCGACGTGGTAGGCGCCACGGCGAGCTTGGGGCCGAACCAGTCTCTGGCCGGCGTAGGCGTCCCCAGCGCACAGGTCAACTACGGGAACGGCCAGCCCCTGGCGGCGCTGGTTGCAGCGAGCTTCGGCATCCCGGTCATCGCGCTGTTGTCGTCACCGGGTGCTACGGGCGGCTCTTACGGCGCTGCGACGACGCTGGACAGGCCGACGATCAACGGCTTCAAGCTGGAGCAGCGCAAATGGCGGGATTTCTTCAAGCAGGTGATGATGGACGTTGACCCTTCGGTGAAGGACGTAGATATCAAGTTCCCGTCGATCGAGCAGGATCCCACCTATCGGGCTTTGCAGTCGCTTGCTACGTCTATGTCGACGGGAGCCATCCACCAGGACGAGTACCGTCAGGCAGTGCTTAATCTGCTCGCTGTGCCCGATATCCACGGCGATGAGCTTCCGGAGCCGAACGATTTTCTGAAGAGTGGTAATGTGTCTGGTGGAGACGACGGCGATGCTGTGCGTGACCCGGTGGCACGACAGGGCAATCAGGGCGCCGTCCCCGGCGGTTTCAACCAAGGAGACACCGAAGATGAAGATCAGTGAGAGCACGAACACCAGCGTCCTCAAGCCCATTAAGGGGACGCGTAAGTGGCTTGTGCGGCTCATAACGGAGGGTCAGGGCTCTACCGGCATCTATACGAAGGAGGCGCTGCAGGGCAGTTTCGCCGAGGCGTTCCCCGTCGGCACGCATATGTACATCGACCATGCGACCGAGGCGGAGTCGGACGAGCGCCCTGAGGGCACGTTGACGAAGCTAGCGGCCGTGATCGCCGAGACACCCCGCTGGCAGGATGCGCCGGAGCCCGGGATGTACGCGACGATCGAAGTGGTCGAGCAGTGGGCGCCATTCATCGAGCAGGTGTCGGATATCATCGGCGTGTCGATTCACTGCGGTGCGACGCTGGTGCAAGACGACGACCTCGTGACGGCAGGTGAGCCCACGCCGCCTGTGATAGAGTCTTTCATACCGTCGCCCGTTAATTCCGTGGATTTTGTCACAGTTCCGGGTGCTGGCGGTCGCCTCGTCGAGGCGCTGGAATCGTTCAAAAACAGAAATGCTATTATGGGTAGCAGCAACAAACACAATTCCGAAAGGAAGAGAATGGACAAAGAGTTCAAGGAGGCCCTTGAGGCCCTGGACACCAAGCTCTCCGCTCTCGTCGAAGCTCTCGCCGATAAGGCCAAGAAGAAGGACGAAGAGGACGAAGAGGACGCCAAGAAGGCCAAGGAGGAAGAGGAGGATAAGGCCAAGAAGGCTAAGGAGGCCATCCTTGCTCTCGCCGACTCCGACCTTCCCGAAGTATCCCGTGTGCGGGTCGCCGAGGCCATCGCTCGCGGCTATGACGCGAAGTCGATCCTCGACCGCGAGACCAAGCTCGTCGAATCCATCCGCGAGAGCCTGTCGGGCGGCTTCGCCCCCGAGCATGTGCCTTCCGGTAAGAGCGCCGACGACTTCGAAGCCGAATTCGCCAAGCTGACCTGGTAAGGAGACTACCGCATGGCACAGAATCACGTCAAGGGCGGGGACACCTACGAAGTCCAGGTTGACGCCGCCGTCAAGTCGGGCGACGTCGTCGCCGTTGGCAAGGTCGGGGCCGTGGCCCTCACCTCTGCTACGCCCAAAGAAGACAACAACTTCTATTCGACGCTCGCCTTCGAAGGCATCGCACACCTCGGACTGGACGGAACCGTCAAGGTCGGGGACATCGTGACGATCGACGGCGCCACCGAGTCCGGCAAGGCGGCCAAGCCTGAAATCGCAGCCGACCCGAAGGGCAAGATCGTGGTGGGCTTCGTGCTCAACCCGCTGTCGAGCGCGTCAACCAAGTACGCTGTTAAGCTGACCCAGGCTTGGCTCTAAGGAGGATATCTACATGGCAATCAACGCGAGGGAAGCCTACAAGGCGGGTATCCTTCTGCACAAGGCGCTTCACGCTGATGATATTCGTGTGCGCAATTCGGCTCGTAAGGATCTGAGCGAGGCCATATCGACCTCGGACCTTCCGGTCAATCTCGGACCGACCATGAACAAGATCATGCAGGGTGAGTACCAGCAGGTCCCGTCGAACTGGCGCGAATGGGCAGACACCCTTGAAACCCCCGACTTCGAGACGGTTCCCTACTTCAGCTTCGATTTCACGGACGAAAATATCCCCGTGCGCAAGGACGGTAAGGGTTATGTCGCACAGGGGCTGCCTGCTGTCGGTGAGCTCGGCGAGTATCCGATCCTCGGACTGAAGGCGGAGCAGTTCAAGCTGAAGCTGGCTAAGGCCGGTGTCCAGATCCCGCTCTCCTGGGAGACGCTGAAGCGCTACGGCGCCGACTGGGGCCTAATCCCTCGTATCACGAAGGAACTCGGCCGGCGCGCTGCCAATCAGGAGTCCATCGAGGCGGCCCTGCAGCTCGTCCAGCCGACGGGCCTCAACACGACCAACTTCAAGGCGGCTAACAAGAACGTCCTGGCCGGAAACCCCGAGCTGAGCATCGAGGCGCTTGAGAAGGCTTTCGCACAGCTGGCCACCACCAAGTACAACGGCCGCCGGATCATCATGCCGACGAAGTTCAACCTGATCGTCCCCCCGGCTCTGGCGAGCCGCGCCGAGCAGATCATGAAGGTCGTCGAGATCCGCCGCCAGAACGGAACCGAGACTCAGGTGATGGGCAACACGGTGTCCGGTAAGGTCGCGAATGTCTTCGAGGTTCCCGAGCTTGCGCTCATTGCCGGGGACTACGCCGACAAGTGCTGGTTCCTCCTGCCCCCGAAGGGCACGATGCCTCGCAAGAACATCGTCAACGTGTTCCTGGAGGGCGAGACCGCGCCGAAGATCTTCGTTGAGAAGACCACGAACAGTTCTGAGCTCGACGGCTCGTTCGACAACGATGCGTACAGGACGAAGATCCGTCACCTCGTCAAGTCCGCTTTCATCGCTCCGGAGGGCACTCTGGCCTCCAGCGGTGCGGGCGCCTGATAACGATACCCGACAAGGATGGAAACCCCGCCCTCACAAGGGGCGGGGTTTCCTGCAGTGGAAAGGAGCCGACGTGGCGAAGATAACCGTGGACGAGCTGAAGCTCTTCCTACCCGGTATCGACCTGGACGCTAAGCTGCTCGAACGGCTGTGCGCACTGTACACGAATGTGTTCAAGGCTGCAGCTGCCGCTCTGCGCGCCTACGCGGCGAAGCTCGTGTCGGAGGGCGGGGTCGAGAACGTCAAAGCGGACGACTTCACGCTGTCTGGCGGGGACAAGAACATTGAGGCCCTGCTCGCTCTAGCTGATAAATACGACGCACAGGGGGATGCGCTGGAGAACGGCGAGGGGCTCGTTCTCGTCCCGATGAAGGGGGACGACGTGTTCGAGAGAGCGAGGGAATTCCTTGGCCGGTATCTCTGAAGGCCGCCTGGCGATGGCGGCTAAACGTGTTGAACGCTATATGGTTGACGAGGTGACTATCTACGATGGCAAGAACATCAAATACGACGCTAAGACTGACAGCTATGATTATGGCTCAGTCATATATTCTGGGAAAGCGCGTATACAGCCGATACGCCAACCTGAGGTAGCGAACGACCAGATCGCGCCCCAGACGACTAACCGTGTGCGGGTACAGCTTCCTCGGTCGACGATGTCGCTGAACATCCCGATGGCGGCACGTATCAAAGTCGTAAAGACCCAAGATACCCCGCACATGGCCGGCTACCTGATGACGGTGTCGGCTGTGATTGACGCCTCGCAGTCGTTCGAGCGAACGATCATTTGCAACACGCCGATGAACAAAGCGGAGGTGTAGCGCACATGAAAATCCGCACAAAAATCGGAGCCAACAAGTTCACGAAGTATGCCAAACGCATTCAGGATTTCAGAGAATACGACCTATTCGCCAACGTCATCGACAAGCTTTCCGAGGAGATCCCGCCGGCTTTGCAGGAGACGATCGAGAAGACGCCGTCCGCTTTGGTGCCGGGTAAGATCGGCCGTATCTGGACGAGCCACATGCACGACAGCGTAAGCGTCATCGTCCCGGACAACGTCACCGTCGAGTACGGGTGGATCGAGGGTTCCAACAAGTTCGACGGCGGTTGGGACCACGACTACATCCTCGGTCAGGAGTACGGCGATGATAGAGTGTGGGGCATGAAAGCCTTGGAGAAGGTGGAGAAGCAAGTGAAGCTCGCCGAGAAGACCAGTAAAGAGGTCTACACGGAGACTCGCCGCATCTGGAAGTGGGGTAGGTGACGAATGGCCAAATACATCGACGACATTATGGCGAAGATCCGCGAGCTCTCCGGGGTGCCGCCCCAGAGGGTTGTCGAGGAGGTGGCGCTGCCGGACTTCGACGAAGGCCAGAAGATGCCGTATATCGCCGTCGTGTTCGGCACGCCCGGGCATATCAGCCAGGCGACGAGCATCGTCTCTCAGCTCAACGACGGCTACCGAGTGTTCTTCCTGTGCCATGTGCGAGCACTCACCGCACAGCATGCCCGCGAGATCGGCGAGCGTATTCTGTGGGGCCTGGTCGGCTTCGAGCCGGACAACAGCGGAGGGATCACGGTCCACGGCGGTCAGGGCTTGAACTATGCCGGAACCAACCACAAAGTGGTGCAGTGCGGGTATGAGCTGTACTGCTCCTTTATCACGAACCTCAAAAACCGTATTTGATAGGATGGTGCATATGGGCCTCTACAAAGACATGAACACCGGAGACGTTGGAACGTATCCGGATGACTTCGCTCAGTTCTTCGGCACACTCGTGCCGGTGACCGAGGAAGAGCCTTGTAGCGACTGTTTCATTGACAACGACAACGAGAAAAGGGGGAAGCACAGTGGCTAACGAAGTTCGTATGCTTCGCGGCAACGTGACTATTCTCTTCGCCGCTCCTGAAGCGTTCGCTGACTGGCAGCATCCTACGGCGACAGAACTCAACGCACAGTTCAGTGCGACCGACAACCCGCGTAACCTGGTGTTCAATGTGTCGTGTGCGATCCTAGACGGCTATTCGCTCGGCGAAACCGACCCCGACACGGACAACACTCGAACGATCTGCGACATCTCCGAGGTGGAGAACCCGACCCTCGCCAAGTACGAGGGCAAGTTCACCGCACTCCGAGACGAGAGCGTGGACGACCAGGGCGTATTCAACATGATCCGTGACATCACGATGAAGCCCGATATCACTCTGTTCATCGTGGAGCGCATCGGCAAGCGCCCGAACAAGCCGTTCGAAATCGGCGATGTGTTCAGCATCTACCGCTTCCAGACCGACTACCCCGTCGACGGGTACGAGTCGAACGGCTTCATCAAGTACGAGCCGAACTTCCTTCAGAACGGCGCGTTCGTCCTCAACGAGAAGGTGGCCGCATAATGGATAAGAAAGTACTCTCCAACGAACACGTCAACGTCTGGGTTCTTCCCAAGGCGTCCGTGAGGGATATCAACGCTATCACCGTGGAGGAAATGAAATCTGCGGTGGCTATCGGTGACGCGATCAACTGGGACGACACGACGATCCCCGCCGCGAAGGCGTCGAAGGAACAGTCGTCCCTTTCTCTGCTCGACGCTGCCGGGTCTTCGTCCCGTGGCGCCGCACAGTACGAGGGCTCCCTCACCATGTACTACCCGACGAACCCCGACGATGCGAACTCGATCTACGCCAAGGCGTGGAACATGTTCAAGAAGACCCGCGTCGACCTCGTTCTGGTTGTGCGCGGTGTCCTGAAGGGCCGTGAGCCCATCGCTGCCGGTCAGTGGTACTGCGCGTTCCTCATGATCGAGTCCACGTACAAGAACACGCTGGAGGGCGACAATCCGACCCGTTACACGGTGTCGTTCCTGCAGCAGGGCCAGCTGGCAGTCAATGGCGTCTTCAAGGACAGCACGACGGCGATCACCGACACGGAAAATCTTACGGTGTCCCTCAACGAGCACCGGCCGATCCTGCCGAAGATCCACGGCCATGTGGCTCGATCCGTGTGCTCCTACCTGTCGAAGGACACCTCGACTGTGTCGGTCAGCCCGCTCGGTGTGGTGACCGGCCTAAAGGCAGGCAGCGCGGATGTCATCGTCAGCCACCCCGCCTGTGCGAATGTGACAGTCAAGGTGACTGTGGCATAGCGCACACCTCAGCGAATAGCACAGGGCGTCTCCTCTCCGCCCTGTGCTATTCTTGTTTACGACGTTACCCTAACGCCTAACAGAGAGGATTTCAAATATGGACATTTTCGAGGTGCTGTCTAGATCCAAGGCGCCGAAGGCTGAGAAGGTCGTGTACCTTGACGCCGAGGCGGTGCAGGACGTCGAGAGGCTCATCAAAGAGCAGGCCGACGCTGACGTGATCAAGGAAGCGGTGAAGAGGCGGGACGCCTCTAAGTTGACGTTCCACCTCCAGTCGGTGACTGCCGATGTGCGCGAAGAGCTGATGATCGGCATCGAGAGCGCGGACAAGACGAAGAACAAGACGAAGCGTGTGTCGGAGGCCTATCTGGCGCTTCTGTCGAAGACGCTGTACAAGATCGAAGACGCCGAAGGCAACGTGGATGAAAGGAAATTCAACTCCGAAGAGATCCGTAAGATCCTGAACGCTCTGCCCGGCGAACAATATCTGGGCCTGCTCGTGGCGGCGATGAACCTCCTCGGGGCTTCCGCCGACTACGACAATGCGGTGACGGTGGATTTCTGATAGACGCCCTCCAAGATAAAGGGGGGAGCGGCGCTCTATCGATGGTTAGGACGGCGGTGGACCTGCACATGAGGCCCACCGCCGTTATCTATAACCAGCCCGACCCTTTCGGGCATTGGACGGAACTGGACTATAAGCTTGTGTTGGCTTACAAGACGGTTAAGGATGAGACATGTCAGAAGTGCGGTAATCCTATCTGGCTGTGCCATTCGACTGACCCTGATATAGCATGGCGCGCAGAAGATAGAACATGCTATGCTACTAAAGCAAGGATGATGCATGATTGGGTCAGCACACACCGCGCCACCGATCCGCCTCCCTACGAGGACAAGCAGAAATGGGGCAAGGACACTGTGATGACACCGTACATGCCCGACTACGCGGAGCGAGACCTGCCCACGAGGATGGACTACTACAACAGGAGTGAGTGATGCCTGATATCAAGCAGACTATTGAGTTCAACGTACAGGGTACGTCCGAACTCCATGAGGCTGCGGAATCCATCAACACTATCGCACAAGCCCTCGACAATATCAAGGGCAAGGTAGTTGGCGCCGACATCGGCAAAGGCCTGGACGGAGCTGGTCGAGGCGGCCGAGAAGCCGGGGAGGGCTTCGACAGGGCCGGTAGGGCTGCGGAAGAGGCGAAGTCGCGCATATCCAACATGCGCTACGCCCTCTATGATGTCGCCGCCGTTATGCAGAACATATCGAAGGCTACGATCGGCGCGTTCACTACCGTCGTCAAAGAGTCGATGGACTACGAGTCGGCCTTCGCACAGGTGAAGCGGACTAACGACATCGCCGGGAAATCCGCAGACGAACTACGCGGCAAACTCGAACAGATGGCCGCCTCGGTCACGACGACGAACTTCAAGGACCTGTCGAACATCGCCGCCCTCGGCGGACAGCTCGGCGTCGCCAAAGAGTCCATAACCGACTTCACCGAGACGGTCGCGAAGCTCTCTGCCACCACCGACCTTTCGCTCGACAAGTCCGGCGAGACGATCGCGCGCTTCCAGACGATCATGGGCACGACAGGCCAGAACTTCGACAACATCGCATCTTCGATCTTGAAGGTCGGCGTCAACTCGGCCGCGACGGAATCCCAGATCGCCAACACCTCGACGCAGATCTCTGCCATGGGCAAGTTCGCTGGCATGACCGAATACCAGGTGGTCGGCCTGTCCGGCGCTCTGGCGTCGATCGGCGTCGCGCCCGAGCTCTCCCGAGGCGTCATCACACGTATGTTCACCCAGATGCAGAAGGCCATCCGGGGTGGCGGCGACGAACTCAACCTGTTCGCGCGCGTGGCGGGGGTCTCCGCACAGGAAGTCCAGTCCGCGTGGGGTACGTCTAAGTTCAGCGATATCTTCGTCAAGTTCATCGCCGGGCTCAAGAATCAGGGCCAGGGCGCCATCGGTGTGCTCAAAGATCTCGGTATCAAGGCGTCCCGCGACGTCCCGACGATCCTCCGTCTAGCCGAGGCGCACAAGACACTCGAACAGACGATGAAGGACGCCGAGTCAGGCTACAACGACTCGAAGACGCTTAACGACCAGTACCAGCAGATCGCGTCAACCACGGCTGGCAAGCTGGAGATGCTGAAGAACTCCTGGGCGAACCTGAAGGCGGAGATCGGCCGTTCGTCTAATTCGGGTATCGGCGACATGCTCGGCTCCCTCACCGGACTAGTGACGGTCCTAACGAACCTCGTGCAGAACCCCGCTGCGCAGTGGGTTGCCAAGCTGGCCGGCGCCTTCCTGACGGCCGGCGGCATTATGGCCGGCTACTACGCCAAGCAGGCCCTTGTGCTCGGCGGCGCCTACGCATTGACGACAGCGCAGAGGTCGATGGGCATCGCGATGCAGCACCCGATCACGTCAATCCGCTCCCTCCTGTCCGCTCTCGCTGAGACGGTTAAGCTCTACAAGTTGTCCACGGTGTCCGTCAACGAGCAGACGGGCGCCCTCTATAAGAACGCTGGCGCCGCTCGGGGCGCAGCAGGCGCACAGCGGGCAGCTGGCCAGGCCGCCGCGTCGCAGTCCGCAGCAGGGGCTGCAGCAGGCGGCGCGGGGCAAGCCTCCAACGCGATGGGCACAGCCGCCAAGGCTACCTCGGGGCTCATGGGGGCACTCAAGGGCCTAGCCGCAGGTGCCGGCATATCCTTGTTCTTCACGGGCCTGGCGAAGGTCACGGAGTCCTGGACGAAGCGATCCGAAGCCGCTAGGGCCGAGGCCAAGGCGCTCCAGCAAGCCCAGGCTGACCTCGCGCAATCGGTGATGCAGGACACGAAGGCCTTCGAGGAGGGCGGGAGCGCGGCCTACGTGTTCGCGAAGGCCACCAACAAGGCCGGCGAGTCCATGTCCTCGCAGCTGTTCTCCACGTCGGACGCCAACGCCCAGACGAAGGCTCTCGCACAGGCACAGGAACTCCTCGCACAGAAAACCGGGCAGTCAACCGACGAGATATCGAAGCAGACCTATGCGATCGGCGAGAACTCGCTGAAGAAGATGGCCGAGCAGATTGCCGGCAACACGGGCTTCAAGCAGTTCGGCGACGAGCAGCTGGCCACACTGCGCCAGATGGGTTTCTCCGTGCAGGAGTACTCGAAGCTGGTTACGCAGGGCAATTCGGAGATGACGGACTCGCAGAAGAAACTCGCCGAGCTCTACCGTCAGAACGGGTTCGGTTCTATAGCCGACGATATTGAGCGCAGCACCCAAAAGTCCAGCCAGTACATAGACTCGTTCAAGAACAAGATCCAGGAGATGGTAGCCTCCGGCAAGATCTCCTGGTTCGACGGCGAGAAGATCCTCGACACGCTGAAGAAGATCGACGACAACGCACACCAGACTTTCGACGGTGTGCGCAACGAGTCCGATCTGGCTGCACAGACCATGAAGGGCCTGGAGGGCGACACGGCCGACGCCGCGGACGAGATGGACAACATGGGCGAGAAGGCCGACAAGGCCGCCAAGGAGCTCAAGAAGGTCGTTGACTCCGCACTGTCTGGGGACGAGGCGTTCGTCAACCTCGAAGATGCCGTAGCCAACCTGGGCGAGAGCCTGTACAAGAACGGCATGAACTTCGACGAGTTCTCGGAAGCTGGCAGGTCCAACCTGAAGGCTCTCTATGCTGTTGTGCGCCAAGCCGCTGAGGCTTCCGGCGGGGACGCCGAGGTGATGAACGCCTACATCCAGCAGATTATGCAACTGCTGCGCAGCCACGGCGTCGGATCCGTGCAGGTCCTGGAGATGGTCGAGCAGCGCCTGCACGCCGTGGCCAACAAGGCGACGCAGTCGGCGAACCAGGTTTCGGAGGCCGCTGTCCTCGCCCAGAAGGCAGGCAACGTGATCGGCATGATCGCAGCTAGCATCGCCACTGGGAAGGACTTTTCGAAGGCGGCCTCGGCTTCGCTGCAGGACCTCGGGAAGTCCTCCACGGCCGCTCTGCCGTCCATCAAGGACCTGGGTAAGGCCCTCAACCAGGGCTTCGCGAGGGGTGCCAGGAACGCCGCCAAGCACGCCAAGAAAGCTCGGCACAGGACGAGGAAGCTCGGGGACCGTGCGAAGAAGGCCGGCAAGAAGATCAAAGAAGCGGCGAAGGAGATAAAGACCTTCACCGACTACATCAGCGAACTGTCCTCCGTGGCGAACGCGGCCTTCAATTTCAGGTGGGAGTTCCCCAAGTCGCTGGACGAGACGGCGAAGTCGTTCAAGACGATCAAGTCGTACTTCGAGAACGCGGCGAAAGACGCGCAGTCGGCGAATAAGGAGATCGGCGACGCCAACAAGTCGATCGAGGAAACGCGCAACAAAATCGCCGAGCTGGACGCCGAGCTGTCGAAGCTGCAGTCGGACCGGAACAAGTTGACTTTTCAACTGAAGGTGGCCGTCGACTACGGCGATACGCTGCGAGCCGACGACATCCGCGCCGAGCTGCAGAAGAACGCCGTCGCACAGCAGAAGAATCGAACGGATCGGAAGAACGCCGAGGGCGATCAGGCCGGCAATTACCAAAAGCTGTACGAGGCTATGCAGAAGCTCTCGGACGCACAGCAGAAGGCGCGGCGCGACTTGGCGGGGTTCTCGGACGCCGCTAGGGAACAGCGTGGTAACGTGCTGTCCCTTGTCGAGGCATACCAGAAGCAGGTGCTCGCATACGCCAACACGGGCGCCAGCCAGCAGCAAGTGCTCGCCTACGCCTCTGCCTTGCGTGCGGAGTTCATCAACAATATGACGTCGATGGGTTATTCCCGTGCGGAGACCGAGAGGTATGCAGCAACGTTCACAGACCTGTCTAAGGTGATCAACGGCGTCCCGAGGAACTTCACGGTGGGCGTGAACGCAGACCCGGCACTGCGGGCTCTCTCCGACTTGGAGGCGAAGAACCGCAAGTCGCAGCATTCGATGAACGACAACAGGGATGCCGCAGACAAGCTCGGCAACTCGCTGAACAATACGGGCGGAGATGCGGCCGGCCTCGGAGGGGCTCTCGGCGGTGGCGGCGTCGGAGGCGCTGCAGAACAAGCAGCCGCAACGCTCCAGCAGCTCGGCGCGGAGATGTGGAAGGCCGCAGACTCAGCCAACACGGCCGCACACGGGCTGGACAACATGGGCAATCAGGCTCACGGATCCGCCTACTCGATGGACGAAGCCGGGAACAAGGCCGGTTGGATGTCCTATGCGATCAACGGCATCCGTGAGGCCGGCTACGGGGCGTTCAGCAATATCATCAGCAGCGCACAGCAGGCAGGGTTCTCGTTCAACCAGGCAGCCACGGATGCCATCAACCTGTGTAATCGTGTGCGGGATCTGCGAAGCCTGTCGGTCGGGCAGTTCATGTTCGGTTTCAACCAGGCGTGGGGCTTCTCGACGGGCGGCAAGGTCGGCGGATCATCTTACAGCGGCGGCAAGCAGTCCACGGACACCGTTCCGGCCATGTTGACGCCCGGCGAGTTCGTCATCAACAGGCAGGCCGCGCAGACCGTCGGTTACGGCTTCCTGGAGGCCGTCAACTCCGGCCGCGCCGCTGCCTCGGGGGCTTCGGCTGCGTCGTCAGGCGGTGCAGGCGGCGGGTTCGGCGGGGGCCCGATCCTCGTCGAGCTGTCCGGCACGGACAGGCACATTCTGGTGAGCGCGGTCAACAAGCCGACGGTGATAGACGGCAATGCTATAGTGGGGATGGTCAACGGCTCTAACGCCATGGCATCGAGGAGAGGAGCATAGGAATGCCTAAACGACCCAAAGTGTGGTTCGGCACGTTGAACGACATGCGCTGGATCGACGCGCCCGTGGCCAACTTCCAAAGCAACAGTACTGGATTCAACTACAGCGCCACGACGCTGCGGGGTGACGGTTTCGCCAAACGGTCCGCGTTGACGCACAGGGAGTTCACGCTCACCTGGGCAGCCAACACCGTAGCCGAGCATGCGGCCCTGCTGTACCTTCTGTCCACGAACGAGCTGCTTTACTACGTGGACCCGTTGGCGATGAAAACGAACCTCCTGCCGCTGTTCATGTCTCACTACATACCTAACGCTACGGTTTTCACGGATGATATACCCCACGTGGCAACGCCCGGCACATACAACGGAGCCCCGGCGATGTCGTGGAACCCCACGTGGATATGGCAGATCGGACAGAAGATCCACTGGCCGGAGGGCTATAACCTGTGGGCTGGATGCCGTGGGGACGGAACGATCCAGATAAACGACACGGCCGTGACGGCGGTCAGCGAATTCGACGGCCGCTATGTCACGACGAGGATCCCGACGAACAACGTCAGCAACCCGTGGGGCGAGATCCAGATGTGGGCGAGCTCTCGTATTTCGAGCATCTGTGTGCGGGCCTACCCCGAGACGCAGGTGAAGACGATCAACGACGTGCCAAACAACTACGGACCGTTCCTGCCCGGCATGGGATATGGAGCACTCCAGCAGAAGGAGCCGTATTCGATACAAGAGTACAGCGCAGCGATCGACGGCTATGAGGTAGCCGTGACTGCGACGTTCGTTGAGAAGGTGCTGCTGTGAGCATCGCACCCGAGCCTTTCGAATATAGGACGGACCGCTCGCTGGAGTCGTTCTCTGCGCAGTGGGACCGCATGTCGTACAGTGTCCCGGGGGGCACTAAGGGCTACCCTGTGATGACGTTGACGGACAGGTTCTTCAAGCCTGCGGATGTGTCGACGACGTGGACGAACAAGCACCCTGTGTCAAGTGTGTACGAGTTCCGGGGGGACGTGCGAACGTTCACGTCTAACTATTCGACGAACACCGTGACCGTCGACGACTTGTGCTATAAGCTCAAGCAGGTGAAAGTCGTCCCCACGCAGTACAATAACTTCCGCAACGTGGTCGTCGAACTGTTCAAACTGTGCGACTATGACAAGGTGTATGTGGACGGCTTCATCAAGTCCGACCAATACAACCCGATCATCATGGCTCCCGGTGGGTCGTTCAACGTGTGGGACTACCTGAACACCTTGTGCGCCGTGCACAACGTGTATATGCTCCGCCAGAACTCGAACCTGCTGTTCCTTCGTGACAATAACTTCCTGAAGGAACGCATGAACAACGTGACGGGCATGAGCTACAGTGTGGACCTCGCACAGTCCACTAAGACGGTGAAGACCACGTACAGGCCCATGCGTTATGCCTACAACGAGTATCTGCCGTTGAGCAAGGAGTCGCGGGACACGATCATTCAAGTGGACGCGAGGAAGACTGTGGAGCAGACGATCACGCTCGACGCTTATGTGATCGAAGCCATGACGCCATGGGTGACCCAGTGCAAAGACTACATTCCAGCGAAGGACACGTCGGGACTGGATTACACAGCCTACTGCGTTGCCGGGAACGACGGGCTCCCGATCACGGCGCCCCAGTGGTTGGGGCAGGGCGGCAGCCTGTCTGTGCGATTGGACCCGAAGAACCACAATCAGATCATCGTCACTGTGCGCGGCATGGTTACATCTGACTATTCGCCGTTCCGCATCGCCGCCTCTTCGGGACCATCCAACTACTACAACTCGCTTCGTTTCCGTGGCACCGGGCTGGTGATGGGCCCGGAGGACACGTATGTCACGCACACGGGGTCGTCCTCACTCGGCTCGGATGAGGAGCAGATCAACAACCCGTTGATCAACACGCCGTCGCTGGCGATAGACAACAGCCTCCGGGCGGTGTGGGAGAAGTCAGGGTCAATCCCGACGATCACGCTCACGTCGCCAAACCTGGAGTCGCGTACGCCGTCAACGACTGGGAACGATTTGTTCCTCACGTCTGGGTCGGCCTTCGACTACGGCGGGGACCGATTCATGACGACACATGTCGACATGAACAATCAGGAGATCACGGTGACGGCCACGTCGCGGATCACATGCGACGAGTTCTCCAATAAGATAGATACGGGCACAACGCTTGCTGACTATGAGGCGAAGATCCCGAAGACGATCTACAACGTGTTCCAATTCAATCAACCGCACAGGGAGTACAAGCCGGAATGATACCCAATAAGAACCTAGGCGCCGGCGACACGTGGGGCACGTGGGTGCAGGACGAGATCTCGTCCATCAACTCGGGTCTCAACAACTTAGGGATCGGAGGTGTGCGCAACTCCCTGAACGGCCTGATGTCGAATCTGGACAACACCAATAACAAACTGTCTTTCCGGACTCTTACAGGCGATTTGCGTATGCTTGGCCCCAATTCTGATAATGTAATGATGTCCGAGAGTATATTGAACTACCCTGAGAACGGGAGGGGTTATTTGAACTTCCTCTTCTTCGGCAGTGGTCGTTACGTGAATAAGGGCGCATCAGATGCTTTTAGATCAAAGATGCAGTTGGTGCTCCAAACCGCTTGGACACCACCGGGCGGAACGCAGACGAAGTATGAAGATTACTACATCTCTCAAATGCCGGGGATGTTCAACGGTGAGATCAACGCTGGATATTATGACCTCTACGCATTCTATAACCTGACGGTGCCGCGCGTCACACAGGTGGTCTTCCGCCTTATAGGGGAGAACAGGTTGACTCACAACCCGGAAAAGGACGAGTACAACTACTTCAACGGCACTATACTGGTAATGGAATCCAACCAGCCTAACACGTAAAGAGAGGAAAAATGGCTACAACCGACAGCAACGGGATCGCGCACATCGAGGGCACGGACCCGGTCAAACCCCTGCAAGGTTTGTTCAACACGATATCTTCTTCCGTGTCCAACGTCGTGGGCAAGCTGCGCAAGCAGGTTATCTACCCGGTGAAGTCGCGGTGGGATGCACAGAACAAGGTGGATGAGCTGAAGCGCCAGGGTGTGGAGGGCACGGCTGACGAGCCGATCGTCTTCAACATTCTGAACGACCGTATCCAGCTTCAGCATGATGGTTCGGGGTTCACATACTTCAGCGCGCAGATGGCAGTTCTAGCAGCCGGGGTGTTCGAGACCGGATATCAACGGTGGGAGTTATACAATATAAAGTCGTTCACTGTGCCCTTCCCTGAAGAGCTCGACCGTATCCCTCGTTCGCTACTGTGCCAGGTCACGGACGCCATCACACACAGTATCATCGGTTTCCCCGTGGATAAGAAGCAGTTCGGAGTTGCTACGGCATGTAACTGGAAATGGGCCGTTGACTCGAACGTCCACGTCAGCTGGGTAGCGCTCGGCTGACAACGGCATAAGCGCACAGAAGAAGCCCCCGCATTGCGCGGGGGCTTCTTCCTACTCACCTGCCCTATAGCGTCTCCACCACCGGTGGATGTCTGTGTTCGGCGTGTACAGCCAGCTCGGGCCGATTATGTTGAACAACACGTCGAAGAATCTATGTGAACCGTTGCCCTGCCCGTTCCACGGGTGCGACGAGAAAGGGTCGTCAGCATCCCATTCGAAGACGGGGCCGATGCCGGCCTTTCCTAGGCGCACAGCCAGCTCGAAGCAGTCTTCGACGTGCAGCGCCTCGTTGTCGTAGCAGTATTTCCTGATCCACCGTGCGGTGTTCCATTTCTTGATCATCAATTGGTCCTTTCTCTTGTCAATTGCAGAAGCCCGTGGTAAAAGGCTTCGGAAGCCTGTTGTGGTGTGCACGCGTTTCCGAGGTGTGAGAAGTCCTGACAAGGCGTCCCTCCGGTAATGCAGTCTACGTCGGGGACCACGGTCCAATCGGTTTCCGTTACGTCTCCGAGATTGGGCACCCCGTGGAACATAGTTGAATGATCAAGTATCTTCAGCGCATTCCCGTCGGTCTCTGCTATCCACTCGATATCGTTGCCGTACGGAGCGATGGATGTCACTGTGTCGCTTATCCCGAGCTCCAATCCGCCTATGCCTGTGAAAAGCGATCCTATCTTCATTTCCATCCTCTCTCGTACGTGGGTTTGTGATGCTCGCGCTCGACCAGATAGGCGATGGCATGCCGTGCGGCCTCCCGCCTGTCGTGATGGTGGTCCTCGACCTTCTCGAATAGGAGACCGAGGCGCCGGAGGTTCTCGTCGCGGACGAACAGCCGTTGTTGAGGTGTGCGCCACACAACCTCTTTTCCAAGGAACAGGCCGAAGATGTGTACGGCGCCCTCAACTCGAACCGGGTTGATGTCGGCTCCGGGGATGTTGCGGTTGACATACTTCTCGCACACCAAAACATCCGGATGTACCATGCGGTCGAACATTCGCTTGTAGAACCAGTCGTAGGTCTCCTCGGTTCCGGGGTTCCACGAGTTGAGGAGTCTGGCCGGCTTGTCCCCCCCATAGTTGAGGAGGACGATGCCGGTTGTCCCGCCGACCCCGCAGGGGTCGATAGCAAGTAGCGTCTTCATTCCTCGTTCACACCCTCAGAGCCCGTGGTACTGCTGTGCGTATCCCCAGTATCCGCCGTCGACGAATGACCGCGTAGCCGGGTGGTAATAGTAATGCTCCTCGCCTCTTGTATCGCACGGTTCAGCTTCTTCTCCGATTTGCGGAGCTGCCAGTCCAGCAGTGCTATAGTCGTAGCCCATACCAGCAGCATAATAACGACCCAGATATTCATAGTATTTCCTTTCCTTCGCTTTGCTGCCCCACAGGTAGTCGACCAACAGACAGGCGAACACCCCGTAGTGGAACGGCCACGCCCAGACAGTCCACATAAAGGGGCGGATGCGGGTGTCGTAGTTCTCGATTCCTCTATCGCCTCTTGTCGCCCAGACTTGGTAGGCGACGAGGTGTGCAATGGCGCCGATGAAGAGGACGAAGATAATGAGTTGCGTCTCGTTTAGGTTCGTTGTTGTGTTCGACATGGGGTCGGCTCCTTTCTTTCTCCATGTCTCCATGGTATCGAGAGGAGCCGACCCCGTCAAGCCGTCCGGCTGTGTCGTCCGTCACTTATGCGAGCCTGAGGATATAGCGGTCGAAGCCGGCGGCCTGTACGCATTCGACGAGCTCCCGTCGGCGTTTCTCCCAACGCTTCCTATCCCACGAGGCGGCCATTAGCTGGAACGCGACCGGCGTGCCCCCTGTGCGAGCTTCCTGCAGTGCGAAGGTGCGCACACCGGCCAGCTTCAACTGGGAGACGAGGTCTTCGAAATTGTAGTCAATGAGCGACTCGGGGTAGACGGTTGTGCGGACTTCGTAGTCAACTCCGGACTCCAAAACGAGGTCAAGGGTCTTCCAGACTTTGTCACCTCGCACACCGACGGCTTTCTTGTAGTCCTCGGGTCGTGCTTTCACGTCGAGCCCGACCCAATCGACGAGATGCATCATACGCTCCAGTCGGTCAGGGAACATCCCGGACGTGTGGACACCGATCCCGAAACCGAGATCCGCTGCGGACTCGGCGGCCGGGATGACCGCCTCCTGGCGCAGTGCCTCTCCACCTGTGAAGACGACGCCGTCGAGCAGCCCGACGCGCCGCTTGAGAAACCCTTCGACTTCGCTCCACGGAATGACGCCAGGTGTGCGGTTGTCGAGAATGGCGGAGTTCTGGCAATAAGGGCACCGAAGCGGACAGCCCTGGCAGAACACGGTGGCTACGAGCCGGCCGGGCCAGTCCACTGACGAGAGGGGGACTAACCCGGCCACCTGAAGGTCGTTGCTCTCGGTCAAGCCTTCACGCTCTCCTTCTCCGTGAAGCACGTCCGCTCCGCGTACTCGCCCTTCTTCCCTATGTTGAACGACTGCACGGGTCTGAAGTACCCCATGACCCTCGTCCACACTTCACAGGCTTCACCGCACGTCTCACACACGAAATGCTCACCGGCGAGATAGCCGTGGTTGGGGCAAATCGAGAACGTGGGGGTGATGGTGATGTAGGGAAGGTGGAAGTTAGTGAGTGCCCTCTTAACCAACTTGGCGCACACAGCACCAGATGAGATCTTCTCGTTCATGTACAGGTGCAGAACGGTTCCGCCGGTATACATCGACTGCAAGTCTGCTTGTTCTTCCAGAGCCTGGAAAGCGTCTTGCGTGTGCGATACAGGTAGCTGCGAGGAGTTCGTGTAGTAAGGGTTCTTGTCGGTTCCAGCTTGGATGATGTTGGAGAACCGCTTACGGTCTTCCTTGGCGAACCTATATGTGGTGCCCTCCGCGGGGGTGGCTTCCAGGTTGTAGAGGTTACCTGTCTTCTCCTGATATTGTACGAGGCGCTCTCTCATGTGCGCGAGAAGCCTCTTCGCAAAGGCGTGGCCCCACTCGGTGGTGATATCTTCCTTATCATGTGTGAAATTGCGGATGGCTTCGTTGACGCCGTTGACGCCGATCGTGGAGAAGTGGTTGCCGAGTCCCCCGAGGTAGCGCTTGCTGTACGGAAAGAGGCCACGCTCCATAAGCTCGGCGATCTTGATCCTCTTCTTCTCAAGCGTGGACGAAGCGAGGTCCATAAGATGATCGAGCCTCTCGTAGAGCGCATCTTCGTCCCCTGCCCACATGTACCCGAGCCTTGCGGCATTCACAGTGACGACGCCTATGGAGCCCGTGAGCTCGGCCGAGCCGAACAAACCGTTGCCCCGCTTCAGGAGCTCGCGCAGGTCGAGCTGGAGGCGGCAGCACATCGAGCGGATCATGCCCGGGTCGAGCTCGGAGTTGATGAAGTTCTGGAAGTAGGGCAGGCCGTACTTCGCGGTCATATCGAACAGGGCGCGGGCGTTGTCCGACTCCCAGTCGAAGTCCTTCGTCATGTTGTAGGTCGGGATAGGGAAGGTGAAGACGCGGCCGTCGGCGTCGCCTTCCATCATGACCTCGATGTAGGCGCGGTTGATCGTGTCCATCTCGGCCTGGAGGTCCCCGTACGTGAAGTCGCAGACCTCCTCGCCGATGTAGGGGTGGTCGTCGGCCACGTCGGCCGGGCACGTCCAGTCGAAGGTGAGGTTGGTGAAAGGGCACTGGCTTCCCCACCGCGACGGCACGTTGAGGTTGAAGATGAGCTCTTGGACGCACTGCTTGACGTCGTCGAAGGAGAGGTCGTCGAGCCGGATGAACGGCGCCATGTACGTGTCGAAGGACGAGAAGGCCTGGGCCCCCGCCCACTCGTTCTGCAGCGTGCCGAGGAAGTTGACGATCTGGCCGCAGGCGGCCGACAGGTGCTTGGGCGGGGCCGATGAGATCGCACCGGGCACCCCGTTGAATCCCTCTTCGAGCAGGCGGCGCAGCGACCAGCCCGCACAATAGCCCGCGAGCATGTCGAGGTCGTGGATATGGTAGTCGCCGTTTCTGTGTGCGGCTCCTTCTTCTTCGCTGTACACCTTCGACAGCCAATAGTTCGCGATCGTCTTGCCGGCGGCGTTGAGAATGAGGCCGCCGACGGAGTAGCCCTGGTTCGCGTTCGCGTTGACGCGCCAATCAGAGCGGTCGAGGTATTCGTCGACGGTTGAGATCGGGTCGATGTTAACAGTCAAAATCTCGTCCTTTCTACGATGGGTCTTCGATTATACAGCCACGGCGGCCTTGATGGCGGGGTGGTGTTTGTACCCTGCCGATGCGTATATATCACTCATTTGATAGTCGAATATCGATGGTGCTTTCTTGAGGCTGAGCTCGGGGAACGGGTAGGGGTTGCGGGAAAGTTGTTCTCGCACAGCCACCACGTGGTTCTTGTATATGTGGCAGTCTCCTCCAGTCCAAATGAATTCTCCTACATCGTAGCCTGTCTGCTGTGCGATCATGTGCGTCAACAAGGAATACGACGCGATATTGAAAGGCACACCCAAGAACAAGTCCGCACTGCGTTGGTATAGCTGACACGAGAGCCTGCCGCCCGCTACATAGAACTGGAATAGAACATGGCAGGGCATGAGAGCCATGGCGTCCAAGTCGCCGACGTTCCATGCCGACACGATATGCCGGCGGGAGTCCGGATCGGCCTTCAAGCTCTCGACGGCCTCGTAGATTTGGTCGATGCCTTTTCCGTCAGGTGCAGGCCAGGAGCGCCACTGGTACCCATACACTGGCCCGAGGTTGCCTTCTGCATCAGCCCACTCGTCCCAGATCGAAATACCGTGATCCTTCAACCACTTAATATTCGTGTCACCCGATAGGAACCACAGCAATTCACCCTTCACAGCCTTCATGGGCACGAACTTCGTCGTGATACGCGGAAATCCGTTGTTCAGGTCATAGCGGAGCTGTCGCCCGAAAACGGACAGCGTTCCCACCCCTGTGCGATCCTTCTTCTCCACACCGTGCTTCAGAACGTCTGAGAGAAGAACCTCATACTGCCTGTCAATCGTGTTCATCAAACGAACTTCCTAACCATGTCGGGGCGGAACCCGCTCCAATGCGTCTGGCCGATCACCACAACCGGGGCTTGCTTATAGCCGAGTCCTAGCACAAAGGACAGGGCGTCGTGGTCCTCGGTGATATCGATCTCATCGAAAGGGATACCCTTCTTCGTCAAGTCCTTCTTCGTCATCTTGCACTGGACACAGCCAGGCTTCGTATACAGCGTCGCTTTCGTCATACTATCTCCTTTCATCAGTGGGAGGCATGCTCCCAGTCGTCTGCCGGCTGCCCGTGTGCGGCGGTGAACCCCACCCCGTTCCACGTCGTGGACATCAGCTCGGCGATTTTGGGTACCGCCCATTCTAGCTCTGATTCGGGGACGGAGAAAATCAGCTCGTCGTGAATTTGCGCGCGAAGCCAGTGAATGAGACGGATATCACAGTTCAGCATGCGGATGAGCGCGTCGGTCATGATCTCCCTCGTACCCGACTGACCCATGAGCGCCGAGGACTGGGTGTACGACCGCTCGATGTTGACACTCATGCGCCGACCCCACTCGTTATAGATGTAGCCGCTCTCGCCCTGATCTGCGCAGTCCTGACGCCACCGCACAACCAAAGGGTAAGCCTCCGCCATCTTCTCGACGAAGTGCTCCGCCACGTCGAGCGGTTGACCCGACGCCTTGGAAATCGTTTTAGCTCCGCCGCCGTAGTTCCATGCATGCGAGAGCGCCTTCGCCTTCTGGCGGTAGGGGTTGCGCTTGCGCGCCTCCTTATCCGTCTCCCAACCTTCAGGCATATGCGCCTCGTACTCTTCATCGCCCCAGACGGCTCGACCCGTGATTTCGTGCGGGTCGGCGCCGGGCAGGAAATTCTTCAGGTATGCGGGGTCCTGTGCGTAGCCGGCGACGATCCTCGCATCCGCATTCGAGTAGTCGAACGACACCAGCTTGCAGCCGGGGTCCGGGATGAAATAGGACTTCTCCACAGCGTTGTCTCCGCGAGCCGTCCACACGGTCAGGCCGGGCTTCGTCGTCGACGAGCGTCCGGAGCGCTGAAGATCGTCGACCTCGGGATGCACACGGCCGTCAGGCTGCAGACAATCGATTGTGAGCTGCGCAAGAGAGCGCTGGCCCAGTAGCTCGCCCAGAACCTTTCCGAAGGCCTCAGCGTGGCTTCCGTGGCCTCTGAGGAGGTCCTGTACGACGCTGCCGGATAGCTGCAGAGCGCCCGTCGGTGTGCGAGGCCACTCGGGGTGCGTGAACTCGTCCACACCGAACGCAGCCAGGGCGTCGAGGACACACTGCTTGCCTTTAGTAGTCCGCCACGGCTGCTTCGAATCGAGCGGCATGCCCACCGACTGGTGAAGGTAATCGAGCAGTTTCTCCTTCCTGTCCGCCAACTCGTAGAGCCTGTCATAAGCCTTGTCGGCGTCGATGAGGAAGCCGTTCCTCGACATCTGCGCATTGATGGCGGCCTTCAACTGCTCGCGCCAATCATACTCGTCGACCTCATGACGAAGCAGAAGCTCCTTGAAAATACCCCTGAGCACCACTACGTCCTGTTCGGAATACTCGCGGAACGTCGGATCGTCAAGCGGAATCAGTCCGAAGTCGAGATCTGCGACCTTCGTCCCCGGGGGGTTGAACTGCTTGGCGAGGTCTTTCAAGTCCATGACCTTGCCTTCCAATCCCAGGTGGTATGCGAGGTTGTCGAGCGATAGCCATCTGCGCACATTCGAAGGGCTGAGGTCGGTGACGACGCGGCGCCCCGCCCTGTCCAGGTAGACGGACAGGGCGGGATAGGCGATGTTCGCCAGCACCATGGTGTCGATGACCTTGCGATCCATCGTCATCTTTAGCGGTTCGTCGCTGTCCTTGCCGAACAGCACGGACAAGTCGAAGTTGTGACCGTTGTGGATCACCACACCATCGGCCCCCCGAATAGCATCCATGACCTCGTCATAGTCCTCCGTCAAGACGACGGGGCCCTCGCCCCACGCATACTGCCCGAGTCGGAAGAACTCACGCGGCGACATAGACCAGCGCTTCTCGACCCCGTGGGACTCGATGTCGAGGAATAGGATCTTCGACCATTCTCCGCCGAACGGCGACGACCACGCGCCGTTGTCCAGTAGATAGCGTCGCACAACACCGGCGAACCACTGGGCTGCCGTGTTGATGCCGCAGTCAACCCACGGTTCGAGGTCGAAGACAGCAGCGCCTTCCTCGGTGTCTGACCACTCATAGTTGAGGGGTCCGAGCTCCGGGTGGGCAGCCACCGCCACCTCCTTGAACATCTCGATGTCGCCGGATGCCAGGTAGAATCGCACAGTCCTCACTCGTCCACCACCATTGTGTAGAACCAACCCTTGGACTTCTTGCTCTTACCCTTGCCTCGAATGTATTCGAGCTCAACCGGGCCGGAGATAAGACCCCTGCCTCGCAGTGACGAGATGATGTTCTTGTACGTCCACTCGTCCAACTCAGGGAATTTATCCCGGACCTTTGTGCACAGGATGGCGTGGTTAGCCTTGTCGCAGTGCGTGCGAATGAACGTCATGACCGAATCCTGCTGCTTGACGTAGTGGCTCGCCGTCACGTCGTTGAGCGCCTTGAGCAGACACCGCACCCAATGGTTGGCGTAGTAGATGGCGTTCAGCATGTGTGTCTTGGTGATGACGCCGTCCTCTCTGTCCATGAGGCTGAACAGCCCGGCTACCTGAGGAACGGTGATGCACAGCCGTCGGAAGGCAGATTCGAAGATCGACGACTTGTCTTCGACGATGTCGAAGCGCTGTACATTGAGACACCATGTCTCGTAGCGGTCGAGAGCCTCGTCGTCCACGTCGAGGAGAATGCGGTTCACGTCGAGCTCCCGTTCCTGAAGTCGCTGCTCCACATCGGGCACATCGTCCGTCTTGTAGCACACACGGCACAGCTGGTTGACGCGGCTGGCCAACGTGTGCGCGAGCTTCTGCGCCTTCCTGTCTCGGTCCTTGCTGTTGCCGAACTTGCGGCGGCTGTTGAACATGGCGGCGATCTTCGGCTTGTCATCGCTCTTACCCTTCTTGTTGTCATCGAGGTACGTCACCCACGTGAAACGTGTGAGGAATCCATTTTTGAAGTTGCGCATTTCGAGGATGTCGATCGACTCATCATAGATACCCGTAAGAATGACGTTTAGGTGTGCGTTGGCCCTATCGACTCCCTCGGTGGTGATACGACGCGTCATCTCGACTTCGCCGCTGAACAGTTTGCACAGGCCGGCGTCGAAGCCGTTCCACGACCCGCGGTTGTCCATAATATCCCGGAACTTATCCTGGATCTCGTCAAGCGCCATATACGTGGGCGTGTTGTGGAACGGGGCAATGTCACGCTTCATAGCTTGGATGGTGGAGTCGCTTGCCACTTTGATGCTGTTGGTGCGCCCCACCAGGGTACCGCACAGATCGATGACCGTCTGGGCTCCGTTGACGGCCGTGGTCTTGTGCGCAGTACCGGAGGGGCCGAGGATAAGCGGCCAGAAGCGAAGCCCCTGCTCGTCATCCCCCGTCGTGTTGATGGACCCGAAGGCTCCGATCGTCGTCGCCATCGTCACAATACCCAGTGCAGCATGATATGCATCCGCAGTGTCCGTCACTGTACGACCGTAGTCTATGTAATCCTTGACGAATGTGGGGTTGTCGTCGCTTTCTATGAAAGCCACCTCGTCGTCGGTGAGAAGCTGTATCTCGCCGGTTTGGTACTCCCGGATGGCGTTGGCGAAGTTTTCGTCTCCGAGAGCGACCCCATTCTCATCGAGGTGCGTGAAGCTGTCCTTGTATTCCTTGCTGAACTTTTCGACCTCCTTCCATGTGCACAACTCCCAATTGTCGCGCTTCGGAATCGCGTGTCCTTCTTTGGTTTTCCGACCAGCGTAGACGGGGTTGTACTTGTTGCAATGCGCGCGAAGCATCAATTGGTACACTTCGTTGTCGCTGAACGTAGCTCGGAATAGTTCCATCTGGAACTTCTTGGCTGTCTGAGACCAGCTCTGACGCCCGTCCTCGATCTCGTCGAGATACATAGACCGAAGCGACTGCGTCTTGAGCTTATCTTCGATGACGCGAAGCTGCTCATCATCGCACATAGGGGGCGCTTCTCCGACCTTCTTCGCCTCTGCGAGGAGCACAACGGGGTAGACCGCCTTGATCTCGTCCAACGTGTAGACAGCACCGGTGTTCTCCACGACGCGCACGGGGTAGTCGGCGCCGTACTTCGTATTGACGGAGCCCGGCACGCGAAGCAGCTTAGACGCCTGCCAGCCGGAGTCGCAGCCTTTATCACGATGCTTCTGATAGATGGACCTCGCAACCTCTGAGCACTCGGCCAACGGATGGGGTGTGTCGAGGACCCACCAGCAATGCGTGCGGCTCCTCGATGTGCGCACAACCAAACTCGGCTCGACTTCGAATTCGCTCGGGGGGCAGGTGTCGGCCTCAGCCCACACGACATTGCACATAGCCCCTTCGTCATCGCCTGAGCGACTCTTGCCTGTGAAGACGCCGACCGAGCAGTAGGTGTTCTCATCCTCGCGCATCGACAGGTAGCGCTGGGCGAAGTCGCGCTTCTCCGGCCACTCGACGAATTTGCTTTTAACGGTCTCCTCCTCATCGAGGGGATCCATCGTCACGATGTTGATGTACCCTTCGATGTCCCCATAGATCATGTCCAGGAATTCTATCGCTTCCATCTTCTCTTCCTTTCTCTTCCGAGCCGACGGTGTCTTATAGAGCAGGAACGGCCCCGTTGGGGCCGTTCCTTACTCCTTCCTCTTAACCGATGCTGAACTTCCTCGTCGTGTCCCTGGCCGGCTGGACCTTAGCCGTGGGTGCGTCCTGCACGACCTTGGGCTTCAGCGGCTCGCCAAGCTGTTCCAGCTCTCGCTTTCCGTCGTCCACGTAGTAGGACTCAACCGTTGCGTTTACGTAACCCCGATCATTGTGACGGTTCCCGATTTTGACGAGGACCGTCTGGTCGGGGTCGACCAGTTCGGTTTCGTCTTCGGGGATCAGGAAGCCCTCGTCGGGGTCGTAGGCGCCGACGGCCTCCCAGAAGTTCGGAAAGCTGTAATTGAGCTTGCCGTTCTTCCAGTGCGGTTGAAGCGGGACGTTGAAATCCTTGACGATGGCACCGTCGTAGTCGTCGGTCGGGCCTTCGATGATCTTCAGGTCAACGACGAGGCGGGGCAGCCCGGCGTTGGCAGCGGACTTGTACTCTCCCTTCTCCACGTCGCAGATGATCGCCCGGTAGACGCCGGGCGCCGGAACCTTGACGGCCCCACCGCGACCCCCGAAGTGGCCGTCGGCTCCGAGAGCGGACTTGAGTTCCTTATCGTCGAGTTTGAATGCCTTATAAGCGGGTTTGCGTGCCATGGTGTTCTCCTCTCTCAGTGGTTGTCGCAAAGCTTCCAGAGCTTTTCGATGGTCAGGTCCTCCACAAACGGAGGAAGGTTGAAGCGATTCTTGGCCCCGATCGTTCGGGATGCGAACATCTGCGCTTCCGTATGCGACTCGCCGGTCTTCCGGTCGGTGTCCAGTGACAAATGTACCACCACGTCGGGCGTCTGTCCAACCTTGGCCCGCGAACCGGATCCGCGCCAAGCGAAGTCGGCCACCCCGTTGTCGTCGGTCTTCTGGTGGACTACGAGGATGGACAGCACCCCGGCGTCCTTCAGAAGAGGGAAGATCCCGTTCGAGCCGGTGGTCTTCTTGGCTGCCTCCGTCCAGATGGCGAACTTGTTGGGGTTCTGCTTGGCCATCTCGACGGCCTCGAAGTAATCCGCACACCAGTCATTGTAGACGTTGAGCGGGTCAATGACGATCGTCTTGTACTCACGGGGCATCTCGCCTGTGAGGAACGCCACAAGAATGCGGTCCGTGTTGTGAATCCAGCCTTCCTCCTTGGTCATGCCTTCTGGTATCGGCATGTTCTTAGGCCTAACGATGTCGATGTTTTCCGGTGGAACATCGCGTGTAACCCCTGTCGTGCTGCCTTCGAGGTCAAGGTACAACACAGGCGAGGTTGGTGCGAACTTAGCAGCCGAGGCTGCGAACGTCGTCTTCCCCTGACCATAGTCGGAGTAGACGAGAATCTGCTCGGGTTTGCTGAGTTCGTCGGGTTTGATGATGAATGATTCGATGTCGAAATCTGTCATTCGTCTTCTCCTTTCTCTTGACGGATGTAAAGCTGTTCTGTGCTCTTAAGGCATTGAAGATATTCCTCTGCCGAAGCCAGTGATTTCACTCTTTTCGGATCCAGCTTTTGAACATAGCAACGTCGAAGCGTATCTCTAGGTAGAGCCTTTTCAGCTTTCGATATATCGAAACGGTGAACCTCCCTTCGCGTCACTATATACGGCCCGGCTACACCAGACTCACCGACCTGCAGCCTTTGCTTGATAGCTGCAGCGAGTTCCTTCTTCCTCTCTTCGAGGCTGTCGATGAGTCCCGATATGTAACCGTACTCCAGAATGTCGTCTTGTTCTTTCATGTCGCACACCCCCGGTTATTTGTCCTTCTTAACGGCCAGCACGTTGCAACGATAACAGCCGGGATATGACGGGAAGTCCGTGTAGCCGTCGCACAGGGCGTCGATGATGTGCTGCCCGCGCTGCCACACTCGCTCGGCTTTCTCGCGGTCATAGTCAAGTGTGAAAATCTCCACATCGGACACTTGCGAAGCATCCCTCGGGATAAAAACGACTTTGATCTTGCGCACAGTCCCCTCGCCGTCGCGGCGCTCTTTGCCGAGCGCGTAGAGGTGGGTCTGTGCGACGTAGGCGATGTATTTGGCTTTAGCGCTGTCACCCGTCACGTCCGGTACGTCTCCATGCATCGAGAACACCGCGCTGAGCGCCTTCAGCTTGGAGCGGGTGGTCGTTTTGTAATCGACGATCGTCCCGTCCTCCGGGTCGTAAGCGTCGGCCGTAGACCTGATCAGCCCGTAGTTCTCGTAGAGGCCGAGCTCGAAGCGCTGCTCCAGCTCCCACTTCGGGAAGAGTCGCTTCGCCCAGTACTCCAAGCCCCGGTGGATGTCGGTTCCGATCCTCGCCCCCATGACGAAGTTGGATTCCCGCATCTCGCGCGGCACCAACTCGACCCCGCTCTTATCCTTGATACCAGGAAGGATGTCCTCGGCCAGGCACAGCGCACACGGGTTTGACAGGTTCGATGCACCTACCCGGATCTGCTTGTCGCGCCGCGTCTGCGGTGTGAACAGTGACAGCAGTTCGTCGTTCCTCATACCAGTTGAAGCTCCCAGCCCTTGTTGATTGCGAGGTTGACGATGTGCTTGCACTCGATAATAGCGGGTGTGTCGCCCGTGTTGTGCAAGATGATCGGCCCGTCCTTATACCTCAGTGTGGTGTGCGGTTCCAGAGCGGCTCGTTGAGTATCCCGCTGGCCCCACACGTATTGAATGAAGGGCACAGGTGCGAAGTAGAGCAGGTCGTTTTCCATAAGGTTGCGCATGTCCGCTAGCCCAAGGCAGTAATCCGCACCGTTGATGTCCAGCCACTTATTAAGAGCGGGGATGTATGCGTAGTGCTTATCGAAATTATCGAACAGCACAAATGCGTCCTTCAATCGCTCTTTAATGTAGTCGTCCATTTCGTTCCTCCTTTCTCTGTTAACCGAGAACGACGGCCTCCTCGGCCCCGAACCCGGCATTATTCGACTCGAAGAACTCGTCATAATGCTCGTTGTACCCCACGCGGCAGTCGAACAATTCGAGCGACTCAGCCGGGTACAACTGGTATCCTCTCGCCACGAACAGCTTCAAATCGCCGTACTTGGCGCGGGCTTTCTCAAGGTCTTCGATGAACTCCGTGATCGTCATGGTGTGTTCCTTTCTCTCAATCAGCTTGTACCTTTACGGTACAGGCACAGCCCCGAACGTGCAAGCCGGGGCTGTGTGATATAGCTCACTTGTTCAGTACTGAACGATTGTTCTCCGCCTGCTGCGCGAGACGCTGGAACGTGCCGTCGTCCATCGTGTCCCGAGCCTGGAAATAGTAGCGAATGATCCGCTCTGCAGGCTGGCCCATCCGGTTCAGCCGGCCCTTCGCCTGCTCGCACAGCATCCCGTTCAGGTCCTCGTCCAGCCACACCTCCACGTGGCACACGCGCTGCAGGCCGTCCAGGCCCTCAGCCGCGGCTCCGACAGTGCACAGTAGAACCTGCACATCCCCCTCTGTGAAGCCTGCAAACGCCTCACTACGCGCCGTGGTCGACTGCGCACCCGTGTACAAGGCTGTCTTCGCACACAACCTATGGGCTATCGCGGTGGCGAACCGCTGACTCGACGTGAACACCAGCACCTTGTCCCGAGGGTGATGCTTCTCAATCAACGCGTTCAACATGTCGAGTTTCCTGGAGCGGCAGTCCGGGTTGAACGTGACCGAATCCATATCGGTTTCGGGGTCGTACACTATACACGGCTCTCCCAACGTCACCTGGCGTAAACGCAGTAGCTTAACCAATGGGATCGACGCCACGAGCAAGCCGCCCTCCACCTCAGAGATCAGCTCATATTGCAGTTTGTCATATATATCGCGCTGCTTATGCGTTAACTCGCATTCGACGATACGGGTGTCCACCGGCTTCCGCTCCGCAGGCAACCCCACCACACACGGCAAAGAACGAAGGAAAGCCCCCGGTTCCTTCTCGGCGACGATCGTCTCGATCTCCTGCAGTCTGCCATACCTGTCGTGAATCCAGCTGTTCTGAACGATACACCACCGCGCCTTCCAGCGATGGAACGACCCCTCCACGAACAGCCAGTCCCTCCGGTCATGGGACAACGGAACCCTGTGCGGATTTTCCACGTTCCACCACAACCAACGGCAAACAGACCACAGCCCCTCGAATCGGTTACCTTGCGGCGTAGCGGACATCGCCAATTTGAAGCCGGCATTCCGTAGGCTCCACATGGCCTTCGCCCGTCCGGATTTACGGTTCGACGCCGACTGCACCTCGTCGTACACCACGAAGTCCGGCTTGGCCTTCGACCACGGCAGAAGGTTCTCTTTACCCTTCTTGACGTTCTTCGCGTTGTAGTCAGATAGCCCTAGATACTCTCGGCCCACGTAGTAAACGCCAGGAACTCCATCCTTCAAATCATCGAAATGACCGAGGTGCTTCGAATCGATCCGCTTGAACGGCAGTTCCACGCCCTGCCGGGCGAACGTCGCCCTCCAAGCGTCGACGATCTGCGGCTTCGCCGGGCCTACGATCAACGTCGTCACCGGGTCGAGCCGCTTCATCACCTCCACCGCGCACAAGGTCTTGCCCGTCCCCGTGTCCGATACATCCAAAGCGGCGTGGAGGCCGTCCCGCTGTGCGACGACGGCCTCCACCTTCTCCAACTGCGCCGGGGTGAGCTCCAGAGGCTTCACGCCCTCACCACCTCGAACTTCGCACACGACACATCGATAGAACGGACCAGGATATCCAGATTCAACCCGATCGAGAACGCCTTGATGTAATACTTGTCCACGTCCGCTTTGCCGTCCTTGTCCTTCGTCAGGAAGAGCTCAACGCCATCGTAAATCCGACGACACCACACATAGCCCTGGCTCTTCAACACGCCCGTCACCGAGTCCGGCGCACAGTCCTCGCCCTTCACATGGAACGGTGGATCATAGAAGCGATCCACCGTATGCCTCGATGCATCATAGTAGTACCCGGACGGAGCCACATCGGGGTTGATCGGCGGGCCGTCCTGCTTGACGAGGATCAAACGGATACCGTTGCACGTGTAGAACACCTTCCGCTCCGATGCGTACCCGATGCTGATAGCCCGGAACGGTTTGCCCACCGCATCCTCGACCATTTCCTTGTGCGAGCCGTGCATCGCCTCGCGAGACGTAGGCACGTATTCTATCGTGTCGTCCGCATTCACGGCGAACCACCCTTGAAGATTGCCTTTCTTTCCGTATAGCAACTGCCTCACAGCTTTCCCTCCTCTTCTCTCCTGGCCCGGCGCTCGAACGAGTCTTCTCCGCCTATCACGCCGAACAGCCTTTTCTGCCCTTTCTCCACGCGGTCCGCATAGTCCCTGCACTCACGTCGCACGGGGCAGATCGAGCACACCCACTTGGCCCGCGCGTAGTAGGGGTCGTCCTCCACGTCGCCCCCCTCGCGGGGGGCGAAGAACAGGTGCATGCCGATGTCGCTCTTCTTGCAGCGCGCCTGCTTGACCCATTCTTCGCCCCTCCAGATGTCAGCGATGTCCATTATTGTTTCTTCACATGCCCCTTGAGACGGGACAGCTGGGGACCGATCGGGTTACGGTAGTGCCCTTTTGTGTTGTACGGTTCCCTAGCCTTCGACGACAGTTTAATGAACGACACCTGCGCGATCGGCTCCACACCGGTCGAATCCAACAACAGATCGAAAACCGTCGGGAGGATCAACGGGTAGGAGTTGACGTTGTACAGCTCCAGGGTGATCATCCCCCTGAACCCAGGATCGATGAAGCCGGCGGTGATGTGTGTCATAAGTCCGAGGCGGCCCCAGCTCGACCGGCCCTCTATCTGGGCGGCTATATTGTTCGGAAGATCGAACATCTCCAAGGTCGCGCCGAGCCACAATTCGCCGGGCGGGAGGATGAACTCGCTCCGTGCGCCCCAGGCCACATGCCGCTCACCTGTCTTCGTGTTGAGAAAGTACGGGCCTAGGTGCACGTCGTAACTAGCCGGTTGAAGGCAATCATCACGAAGCGGGTCCACCAGTCCCGTACGCTTCGCCAGTTTTTTAATGTCTCTGTCAGATAACATTGAATGCCATCTCCTTCCTTTCCAGTGCATCCTTATCGATCTTGAATGCCACAACAGGTTTGTTTCCCGTGTGCGCACGCAGGCACAGTGTTAGACCCGCACCACCACAGTTCACGAACACATCGCCCACAGTGAACGGGACCCGTTCAGCGTCCACGCGAACACGCAACGCACCGTTCGTCACAGCGTCGTAGTCGTCGTCCAAATGCAAACACAGACCACCGTCCGACACCGACACGCTCTGCACGCGAGACCCGACGAGGGCTTCCTTTATGGCGGCGACGTACACGGGAAGAGGGTCGGTCGGCTGTGCGAGCTCCACGGTGAGAACGGTGTGCCCGTCCCCGTCGAGCAACCGCCACGCACCCGATCCGTCCTGCTTCTTCACACGCCGCATAGATACAAGCTGGGTCGAGCAACCGCTAGGCTTATAATCCGATACGAAGTACTCCGATCTTTTGAGGTAGGCCGAGACGCCGTTATCGAAGAACAGCGTAGTCCTATTGGCCTTGTATTCCACAGTATGCAAATTACACCCCTCACGAACAAGCGGGTCGAGCAGATCAAAAGCCCGTTGCATCAGCTTCTCGTCATCCCCCATCATTGCTACTGCCTCCTTTCTCTCATTTGCTGTGTGCATTCAGCCTATACGGAAAAGGCGGGGGCTGTCAAGCCCCCGCCTTGTGACATACATCACTGCCCGTTACAGCGTTGTACGTTTGCGAACAGACGTCAAACGCCACGAGCTAGTAGAACAGTTATTCTCCTCCCACGCTTCGCAGATCGCGAAGCCCCGGGCCGGCTTCAGCGTCAAAGAACCGTCTACCTCTCTCCACAGTTTACACAGAGTCCGGGTCGAGCAGCTGGCCGGACCGGGGTTGACGCCTTCCTCCACGGGGGAGAAATCGCACAGCCACAAAGAGCCCACGTCGTCCGAGCGGGATAGCGTCCGCCACGGGTTCGTCTCTTGGTTTTCCGCAACAGGCGGAAACAACACCACATCATACAAAGACATGTGCATATGCTCCATATACGCCTGAGGGCTGTCGAACTCCAATACGTGCATGTCACCGACCGTAACATAGAAACGATCGAAGAAACACAGCACCATGCGGAAACTCGACGAATCGAACACCCGCACACCGTGTGACGTGTACGGATCCAAAAGTTCCACGAACACCGGAATGTTATCGATCTCCTTGAGAGGGACCAGGTTTACGGTGTGCGCTTCGGTATCCACGTGCAGCACGCCGTACATCGAGCCCTCGAAGCGGATGTAGTATTCCCTCAGCTTACTACCCTGACCGGGCGGAATCAATTTCAAAGCCACAGCAATCGTCACCTCCCTCCTAGTCGTCCCCTAAATAGGACAACCCGATGGTATCTCGTCATATACCTCGCCTCCTCAGTGTTCACCGCGATCGTTCCATCCTCC
>ERZ772997.57-NODE-57-length-49999-cov-2.88219_pt1 | contig 49999 bp, 42 predicted proteins | sample MGYA00511127_ERZ772997 | MGnify/ENA primary metagenome ERZ772997 (study PRJEB29015, sample SAMEA2738070) | human oral metagenome | biome: human oral; feature: human-associated habitat; material: saliva | place: China | collected 2215 ... | reverse complement strand
TATTATTCGGCAGTTTATAATTAACATTAATGCGAAACGGTTGCCACGCAGCTATAGTCCCTGTCATAGGACTCCCATCGATTTTCGCAATCGAGGCACTTGTAATTACATTACTGCCCAGCTCTGCTGCATGAGCAGGGGCATGTAGCCCTTGTAACATAAAACTCACTATCATCAACAACGACAGGAACACACCAAAGTATTTTTTACTTTTCATAAACTTGTTTTCCTTTCTTGAAATTCTTTTAAAGCCTCATACTTATTCATACTTGCTTACAACTGACAGTTTCTAAATTCCAATCGAATCAAAACCCTCTATATTTTTCATTAAATACTCCATTAAAATCTATAACGATTTTTCCCTTTTTAATTATACACTGTATCTTTAATTTTGCAATCAAAAGTCAATCCTTTGTTTATATCAGCAAAATCAAATTGTTATTTATACCATTTTTATTTATACTAATTCACCTAATCAAACTCCGTTCCTGATTCACAAGCTCTTTCACAAAATCTGTTGCCGGTTTTCGAAGGATCTCTGCCGGGGTTCCATACTGTTGTATTTCTCCGCATTCCATGACCAACATCTTTGTTCCAAGCTTTAACGCTTCTTCAATATCATGGGTAACGAAAAGAATCGTAATACCGGTTTCTCTATGGATTTTCATAAGTTCGTTCTGCAGCTGCCGCCTTGTGATTGCATCCACCGCACCAAAAGGTTCATCCATTAAGAGAATATCCGGTGATGCTGCAAGTGCCCTTGCGATGCCCACTCTCTGCTGTTGTCCCCCGGAAAGCTCCGAAGGATACCTTTCTTTCATAGAAGGCTCAAGCCCAACTATTTTCATCCACTTGTTAACTGCCCCCTCAATCTTCTCTTTGTCTTTTTTGTTGAGAAGTCTCGGTACATATGAAATGTTTTCCTCAATTGTCATATTCGGAAACAAGACATTTCCTTGAATTACATACCCTATACTTCTGCGGAGTTCAATCATGTCCTTATCTCTTATATTCTCTCCGTTTACCAGAATGTCGCCCTTCGTTGCCTCATACAGACCGTTAATCATCTTAAGAGCCGTTGTCTTTCCGCATCCGGATGAACCGATAAGTGTAACAAATTCTCCTCTTTCAATTTTTAAATTCAAATCAGGAATTATTACTGTATTTCCGTATACTTTTCTAATGTGACGGAATTCTATTGCTGTACTCATATTTCCGTTGCTCCTTGTATTTATCCTGTTGAAATATATTTACGGTTAATCTGCCTTTTACTTTAGCAATCCCTTTTTTAAAAGGAAAGCTTTTGCCACAGCTGCCGGTTCTTTCTTCTCTGTTTCCACTTCGTAGTTCATCCGCTGCATATCCGTTTCAGTGATAATTTTATCAAATTTCTTAAGCACTGTGCTAAGCTTTGGATATTTATCAAGTGTTTCCTTTCGTACTACAATTCCACACTGATAAGAAGGATACATTTTCTTATCATCCTCAAGAACCGTAACATCAGCTCGTGCAAGCTGACCGTCCGTAGTATTCACCGGCATAATGTCTATCTTTCCACTGTTTATTGCACGGTACTTAAGTCCCATATCCATATCACTTGTAGACTTAAAGGAGAGCCCATAGGTACTGCGGAGTTTATCGTAACCGTCCTCCCTCTGAAAGAAGTCATATTCTGCACCGAATACAAGTTTTCTGCTCAACTTTTGTAAATCGGAATAAGTCTTGATTTTATACTTCCTAGCAAGCTCCTTACGAACAGCAATTCCATAAGTGTCATTGAAGCCGAGCATCACTTCCCATGTGAGCCCGAGTTTCTTCTGATATTTCTCCTGAAGCCTATTGAACAGTTTCTCGGAATAAAGTTCCTTATTCTTTAATACTGTATTCCATCCTGTTCCAGTATATTCCGGGTATAAGTCAAATTCTCCTCTCTCTATTGCAGGTTCAATATTTGAGGTTCCTCCACCTACTCCCTGTGTGAGATTCACACGAAAACCCGTGTCCTGCTCAATCACAGCCTTAAGCATTTCTCCTAAAATATATTGCTCTGTCATTGGTTTTGTGGCGATGCGAATAACCTTAGTTCTTTCCTTAGGAACAAAAATCCCTACTAGAAGACAGATTATAATTATCCCGATAATCAGCACCAAAGCTCGATTCTGTTTCTTTGACTTTTTTCCGCGTTTAAGTATATTTGTTTCAATAAAGCCCAGTAATGAATCTGTTATAAGTGCCAAAAGAGCTATCAGCAAACTCCCTGCAACAGTCATAGCTCCATTATTTGTGGTAATACCGCGATAAATTGCTACACCAAGACCACCGGCACCTATAAAAGAAGCAATTCCCGCAAGTGCAATAGTCATAGTTACCATGTTTCTAATCCCTGATATAATCACCGGCATTGCCAGCGGCAGCTGCACATGAAACAGAATCTGCTTTCCCGTACTGCCCATACCCTTTGCCGCTTCCAGAATATTCGGATCAACATTGTTCATGCCTGTATAAGTATTCCGCACCATCGGAAGAAGTGCATAAACAGTAAGGGCAATCACCGCAGTTACATTGCCTACCCCGGAAAACGGAATCAGAAAACCCAGCATAGAGATTGAGGGAATCGTGTATAGGAAATTTATTACACTCAGTGCAGGCTTTGCACTTCTTTTGTATTCACTGATTAAAATTCCCACAAGCCCTCCAAACATAATAGCAATCAGAATCGCTGCCATAGAGATTTCTAAATGCTCTATGAGAAGTTTTCCAAAAAAGTCCCATTTAGTTTTAAATAAAAGCAGTACTTCCTGCAACATATTTTTCCTCCTGAGTCCGACCCCAAACAGCAGAATTCCTACAATAACAAATGGTATATTCTAAAATTCCGGAATACCTAGATAAAAAAATCTTATTCTCAGATATAACTATTTTATCCTCATTCACCGCATTATAAACATCTAACATTGCTAATAAGATAGAAAAGGAGCTGCACTAATAGTGTTAATGAATTTTTTCTTTATCAACACTATTTAATAAAGAACAGAAAAAGCCCTTGAGCGTCTTATATGTGAGGTGATTCCAAAGACGCAAGTGGGCCTTTTCTGTTTTATCAAGAGTTTTAAATTTTATTTCACTCTAACTTTCTTCGTCAGCGACCACATACCGTAGTATGTTTTGCCTTTGACAATTTTATATGCTCTTACTTTAACATAATAATATTTCTTCGTTTTAAGCTTTTTAATTACCTTGGCAGTCTTGGTGTTTGTCGTGTATTTCCATTTTCCGGATCCCTTTTGCTTATAGGCAATTCTATATTTTACTCCGCCTCTCACCGCACCATATCCTACGGTTATTTTTCTCTTTCCTGCCTTTGGCTTCTTAACAGCAACTTTGGCAGGATTTATTTCGAAGGTCTTCGTTATAGTTCCTGTAAAATGTCCTTTGCCGGTAGCCTTTACCCTGCCCGTACCGATTGCCACATTGGATTCGTAGGAAACATCAAATTCTTCACCCTGAAAAAGTTTTCCTATGGTTAATGCAGGTCGCTTAGCCTTGCCATCGTGCACAAAGGATGCGGGTTTCAGTTTATAACTTTTTCCCGACAAATTCAGGTTGGTGGAATCCGTAATCTGCAGAATCTTTCCTAATATACCGCTCTCATCGGAAAAGGCAAACGGCTTGCCATCCAGTTTAACAGTGTCTCCCCTTAGGCTTTCTTTCAAAGCTCCGCTTTTCTTAAGATTTAGAAGAGGAATAGCAGCTCCTGCCGGATCTGTTCCTATATCCGCCTTGTATATTCTGATTGTGCCGTTCCAATTCTTCTCTGCTGATATTCCTTCACCTTTATAAGATAAAATATCTGCATCATTGATTTCAATTCTCGCTGATGATGCACCTACGGATGGATTTTCTATTTTTATTCCACTGCCTTTATCCGCATGGCTTATTAAATTCGTACCCCCGTTGATAATCACCTTTCCGGTCTTTGATCGTACTCGAATAGCATCTTCCAGGGCACTGTTCACCCGTACATTTGTAAGTTCAAACACTTGATCTTCAGCAGATTCGAATACAACTGAAAAAACAGTTCCCCTTGACTTCACAATGCCGTTTTTGAAATGAACTCGTGCTTTGGGACCGACAGATGCCGTCTCCGAATCCAAATCTATAGTGTGCCCATTTAAATCAATATTTTTTTCTCGGTTCTCAGCAACTAGCCTGGCACCGGGTGATGGTGCAGTAATATTCTTCATCAGACGGATATTTGCATCTTGACTCTGATCTTCATATGCAGCCTTAAACTCTTCCCACGTACTGACCTCTTTCCAACCATCTTCCGCACAAGCAACTGCTGCCGACAGACACAGAGCAACTGCCACAAGGGAAAATGTAATAAGATACCTTAAATTTTTCATATATAAAATCTCCTCTCCAATGACCTGATTTCCTTTTATAATTACAAATTGTCATCACATTCACCGACATTATTGCATATGTTATCAGGCTGTTCACAATTATATAAGGGAATACCCTCGCATATATTCTACCACAAAAACCTCAATTTAAATACTAAAATTATTTGTAAATAAAAACAAACAAAATAATAATACCGAATTATTTGTTAATTCATGTTATCTTCCCTCCTGTTCGCCCCGCAGTATATACGCTCTACTCCCCTTATAAATCGTTTCAAGATATCCCTATGAGATGTTACCGTAATTCTTTCTCATAGTATTCCCTGTCCTCATCTTTAAATACGTTAAAAATCACTCTCGCTATCTTATTCGGATTCTCCAAGAGCCAGTCTGTTACTGTCTGCACTGCGATTTCTGCCGCCCGTTTGTTCGGAAAGTTAAAAACTCCCGTTGAAATACAGCAAAAAGCCACGGTCTTCAGTCCATTCTCCATACACATATCAAGTGTATTCCTGTAACAATCTGATAATTCTTTTTCCAGTTTCGGTGTCAATCTGTACTGCACGATAGGACCTACTATGTGAATCACTTTCTTTGCCGGAAGGTTGTAGGCATCTGTCAGCATCGGCACTGCTATCGGCTGCTCGTAATTTTTGCCATATTTCTTCCGCAGAGTTCGCATCTGTCTGTCACACTCTGCTCTAAGCTGTATTCCTGCAAATGTATGAATGCAGTTATCAATACAGGCATGCAGCGGAATAAGGCAGCCAAGCATTTTTGAATTTGCCGCATTCACAACAGCATCTACCGCAAGCCTTGTGATATCACCCTGCCATATGGAAATACAGCCTTTCATTACCGGAATATCCGACAAGCTGATAATTCCTTTTTCTTCTGCCCTAGCTGCCAGGTATTCGTCCTGAATCTTAATAATATTCTCATCCATATCTTTAGGCATGCGAATATTCATAAGTGAACGGAGAAGCCGCTTCTTTCCTTCTCTGTCCTTTGGTGTTTCCAAATCTTTATATTCAACCGACTCTGCCTTGAATTCTTTTACCAGATAATCCAAGCGTTGCTCCTGCGTTATATTCCTCATCATATTGATCATCTCCCTTCAATTTGCCGTGAATGTCACAATAAAGAAACTCCCTTTCCCCTCTTCTGAAATAATATCAAGTTCTGCACTGTGCAAGTCAGCAATATCTTTAACAAATGACAAGCCCAGACCCATTCCACTATTTATCAACTTGTTTCTTGAATCTCCGACCTGATAGAACCTATCCCAAATCTTAGTTAAATGATCCGGAGAAATTCCAATTCCATCATCAGACACTTTTAGAATAATCTTATCTTTGTTACTTTCTAATATGATTGATACTTTGTTTTTAGTAAACTTCAAGGCATTGCTGACCAAATTGTCCAACATTCTTATCAAAAGTAATTTATAACCCTTGACCCACAGATTGGGTTCGATAGCCACCTCAAATTGAATAGAGAGTTCAGCCCACTTTCTTTCCTGCTCTCTGCAAAACTCCGAAACCAAATTTGAAAGTAATAAATTATCTAAATCCGACCAATTTAATTGCTGAGTTTTTGATAACTCCAAAATTTGCTCCGTCATGTTTCTCATTAATTTTGCCTGCCGATTGATGACAGATAGTGACTCTTTAGACTCCGCAAGGCTGCCTGCATATTTCTCCCCGAACTCACTTTCTGCTAATATAACAGAAAGCGGGGTTCTCAGTTCATGGGATACATTTTGATTAAACTGTTTTTCTTTCTCAAAATTTGCCTGAACAGATGAGAGCATGTTGTTAAAAACATTGGTCAGCCGTGCTGTTTCAGTATACGAATGCGTATAATATGCCAAAACACGTTTTGTATAGTCTCGACTTTCTGTAATATCTTCTGCCATCTTTGTAACATCTCTTATGGGCAGAAATGCACGAGCTAAAATTCGTTTGCCTCCGAAAGCCATAACAACTATGGAAATCGGTGCAATTATGGCTAAGGATAATAAAAATAAACTCAGTTCCTTACTCAAACCTGACGCAGACCGAATTCCACGAATCCATTTCCGTTCTTTTGCGTTGTAAACATCAAAATAGTAGAACTCTGATTGAGATGAACTATATTTAGATAATTTGCCTGATTCAAAAGGGGCATTCTCATCAAACCCCCTTGGCAATGAACCCTTCTCAAGCTTTTTATTATGATTATAGATGGCAAAATATGTGCCGTCTTCAAATGCCTCAAAATCCTCTATATCAGTGGATAACTCCATCGTTTCATGCTCAAGTTCATTTCGAGATAAGTGGTCAGACCAGGCTCCTGATATAGTAAGTGCTGCGCCAAACATCACAACAAACAACAATGCGGCAAAAACGGTATACCACAGTGTTACTTTAGAAACTATAGAGCCCGGTTCAGACTTTTTCTTCGTTTTTGAAAACATAGCCCATTCCCCTCTTAGTTTGAATAATTGATGGATTTCGCATTTTCTTTCGAATATTTTTGACTAAGACATCGATAATATTGGACTCTCCCTCGTAGTCAAAATCCCAAATATGTTCTCTAATCTGCTCTCTGCTCAAAACAATATTAGGATGTCTCACTAAACATTCTAAGAGTTCATATTCCTTGGAGGTTAAATCAATCAGAACAGAGTTTGCGGTAACTGTCTTTTGGACAAAATCAAGGCAATAATCTCCAAAATGCACTGTACTGGTAAGGTTCTCCCTATTATCGCGCCTGAGCATAACCCTGATTCGAGCTAACAATTCATCAAACTCAAAGGGTTTAACCAGATAATCGTCTGCACCGGAATCCAAGCCTGTCACCTTATCCTGAATTGAATCCTTGGCAGTCAACATTAGCACCGGGGTCTTTATTTGACGATTTCTCAGGTACTTCAAAACGCCTAAACCATCAAGCTTAGGCATCATAATATCCGAAATGATAACATCATAATTCGACACTCTGATATAGTCCAGAGCTTCTTCACCATCATAAGCTGAATCAACACTATACTGTTGTGTCTTCAGCAGCTTCACAATGCTTCTGTTCAGATCCGCTTCATCTTCGATAACTAATATCTTCATAATACTTTTACTCCCAGTATGTTTCATAGTATTATACCATTTTATACACAAAATCTCGACCGGAAAAACTTCCGGTCGAGATTTTGTATGTTAGTTGTTTAATCATCTTCAGTTTCAATTTCTTCCTGAGTGAAAATCCCTGTATTTGCGTCCAGTTCCGCTTCGATTTCTTTGTTGCCTTTAACTACGCTGATCTCGTATACAAGGACATTATCATCGACATCTAATTTCAATTTTTTAATCGTTGCCTTACGGTACTTTGCTTTAACTTTACTTTCCGCCTTGGATAAATCAATTTTCGGTTTAGCATTTATCAACAGTTTATCCTCAACATCCAGATTCAAGTCCTTGGTTTCAACCTTCAAAACTTTTCCTGTCCGGCGGTCAATTTTAATTTCCTTCTCATTTTTACCATCAAGGATAATGATTTCAAAGACAGATTTTCCATATTCAACATCCCGTTCATAACCGATGACTTGTCCTTTTTTTGATTCTTTGAGAGCTTTCTTTTTAGCTTGTTTAACAGTCAACAATGTGACTTTTTTAGCATCAGATATCGAAGATGAATCTTTTTCCTTAGTTTTCTCAACTGTTGATGCAGTGTCTGATGAAGTATTTTTGTTATTCTTTTTAGTATTCATGAATGCTAATACTGACACCACGGCAGCAATAGTGAGTAAAATAGCTATAACTGTTACAAACGCTTTTTTCTTAGGTATCTTTTTCATTATTCTTTCCTACTTTCTTTCAAATATAGTTATCAAGTTCTTCTTGATGGTTTTATCTTAAATGAGAAAGATGAATCTAAAATGAATAGAAAATATTTTTTTAACCTATGAAATCAAGCTCTAGCCCAATCATTAACTGATTCAATAATCGGTATCCAACTGTCTATTTCAAATGTCTCCTGTACATAAAGATTAGAATTCCCATCCACTAAATTAATTTCCAAAACCTATAATGAAAATATATTTATGAATTCACTAAAGAAATTATATATATTCTGAATAAAATTCACTGAAATTATATATCATTGTCCCAACCTTTCTCATGCAATATATAGTCCTTGATTCTAAAAATACAGTAAAGAGGAATGCTCCATTTGTGAGTTTTATCAGTCCAACTCTCTCCAACATTTTTCAAAGATATCCTAAATGCAATTTCAGGGTTATAGCGTTTGCAAAAAACATTTAAACTTTTCGCCTTTGTATTATCTGCTGATTTTACCTCAATTGGAATCAAAAGCCCTTCATAATCTGTAATAAAATCAACTTCAGCATCTGACTTTGTTCTCCAAAAATAGCAATTTATACTCATTGACATAAGTTGTGTCATTACATAATTTTCTGTTAACGCCCCTTTAAAATGAACAAAATTTGAATCTCCTTCTAATATGGTTCTATAATTAAGATTTGATTTACGCCTTAGTAATCCAACATCAGACATATATACCTTGAAGTAGGTTGAATCTGCCATACCGGAAAGCGGCAACTGTGGATTATTAACTAAATGCAAGCGGTAAGCCAATCCTGAATTTACAAGCCACTGCAATGAGTCCTCTAAATCTTTTGCTCTTAATCCTTTTTTTACATGTGAAAAAATAAATTTATTGTTTTCTCTTGCAATCTGCGTAGGTATAGACTCCCATATTAAGCTGATACGATTTGCTTCTGTGTTTGAAGTATGTTTACTAAAATCATCCGGATAATCTTTTAAAATCCTATCTTGAACCATCTCAACTTCATGGTAGTTATGCGTTTCAATCCATGTTTTGACTGCTTCCGGCATACCTCCAACTATATAATAATTTTTCAGATGTTTTTCCATAGGATTAGTATATAATTCAGGAATTTCTCTTTCAATAGGCATACTACACAATCCCTCAATATAATTTTCACCACCGTCAGCTATCACAAACTCTGAAAAATTCATAGGATACATCTCTAAACGATCAACCTTTCCAACAGGAAAAGATATTCCTTCGTTTTTTAATGCAACACCAAGAAGTGACCCTGCTGTAATTAAATGAAGCTCCACCATATTTTCGCAAAAATATTTTAGTGATGAAATCGCTCTTGGACAAGCCTGAATTTCATCAAATATGAGTAATGTTTTTCCCGGTATTATCTTTTTTCCAAAACTTATTATCTCAAGTTCACGAATAATTCTTTTTATATCAAAATCATAGTCAAATACCGATTGCAACCCGGTATTTCCATCAAAATTGAAATATAGATATTCTTTAAATTCATTTTTTGCAAACTCTTTAATTATATAGGTTTTTCCACATTGTCTCACACCTGTTATCATCAATGGTTTCCTATTAATTTTATCTTTCCATTGAACAAGTTTATCCATAATTTCTCGCTTCATATTGCACCTCCATGTATAAAAAATACAATTGTTCCATCAAATTGTCAATCATTTTTACATTTTTTCAACCGAATAATTGTATATTACAGCGTTTATTGGGAGGAATATTAAAATTTGCTGTATGAATTATATTTTCTTGGTAAATCTTTCTGCTGCAACTTAACCATAAAGTGATTTTAAATCCGTTTCCATATGCTGAAACTCAAACAAGCTGACCACAATCTCGCCATAAGGTTTAATGGCACAAGTGCATCAAAGAACTTAAGGATTTCATCAAGAAACAGGCTGCTATCATAGAGTTTGATAAAGCGCTGGTTTTAAGACACATCACAAAGAGTACCATTTTTGAGGATTACTTTGCAGTGGATTGCAAATCCGAACTGATAATCGACATTGAAGCATAATAAGAGCTCCCTTCTACCGATATTGGCAATGTGGATGCTTGTCATATTTTATAATTTTTTAATTATCAAAAAAGGTATGATACCGAACAATTATTTTTACATCAGGTAAGTACCTCGAACTGTTGGAAAATGAGGTATATCCATCAATTTTCACTTCCTCAACTTCCCCATCCTTTGTTATCCACCCAGTGACCAAATCGTCTATTGATTCAGTTTTTATATTTGTAAATCCTTGTTTTTCAAGCCGTTCTACAACATTTCCATAATTTGTTCCTTCAAAATCACTTGATGAATAATTAACTCGTATTTTACCATCAAGCTGCTCATTGTGGTGTGTAATAATTATTCCTATACAGACCATAATAGCAAAACAAATAGCTACTATAAGAAAAATTCTTCTTTTGTCTCTGTCTTCCTTCTGAATAGTATCATAAAAAGATCTTGATGATTCAGTATCGGCTTGAGACCTATAAATTTTTCTTTCATCGCCAAGTGTAATGGCTGCCATGTCGTCAAAGCCCTTCTCTCCGCTATTGTACAGGTTAATCTCATTTCCGCACAGATTGAATCCATGCGTCTAAAAATGGATGAATTAGCTTCTACTCTGCCTGAATATGAAGTAGTTATGAACATGTTTAGAGTAGGTCATACCTTCGGTCCTCAGCTTTAACTGCCTTTGCAGGTGTTGATCCCAGAGTCAACCAGTCCGGCAAGATGAAAATTGACAGTAACCGTGCTTCCAAGCGTGGTGCTCCAAGACTCAGAAAAACTCTTTTTCAAATCATGCAGACATTGATGCAGAATGCTCCTGCTGATAATCGTGTCTATCTTTTTATGATGAAGAAGAAAGCAGAGGGTAAGCCTTATCATGTCTATATGACTGCCGGTGCAAACAAGTTTCTTCGCATTTACTATGGAACTGTTAAGGCTCATTTAGCTTCTCAATCTCAAACCGAATAGAACACCTCCTCTGCTGAAAAATTATCGCTTGCTGGCAAGATGTATGCTTCATATATGTTGCATATCTTGCACTTCCTCTTTCATCTTTTCCTATAAAGACGGCACTATGATGCGGCAGGCTTTCATAAAGGCTTCCATCATTTATGCATGAATTTATGATTTCTTCATCCATCCCCCTTCCCATAAGATATGCCTTTACTATATCTGAATTGCCATTTTTCTTTGGAAGCAGAAACTCTTTCTCCCTATTTTCTTTCTCTTTTTTACTTTCATTTACTTTAACTCCGGGACTTTCACTAAGAAGCATATTTGCCGCTTCTAAAAATGAATATCCCTTTACCTTAATGAGATAATCAAGGGCTGACACTCCTCCTATTCCCTTGGACCACCAGTACCATTTTCCGTTTGAAATTTTCAAACTGTCATGCTCTCTTGTACAGTAGACATCTCTTGAAATGCGAACAAGATTTGTAGGCGCACTTCTTTTTAGATAACTCAATAGGTCAATCGAGCGTAGTTCAAGTAGCTTATCCGGATGAATATATGCCATGTTTATTCCTACCTTTCCATCTGCTTTTCATGTTTCTGTCTTTCAATTATGGTATTTGCTCTGCCTTTTACCGTTTCCCAAATATCTTCCATATGGTCCGTTTCTTTCTTTTCCCAGTCCTTAAAGACATCCGAAAGCACATCTTTTGACTTTAATAGGGCTTTTGCCTGCTCATCCGAAAGGTCATTATATTCAAGAGATAGTAAAATATCTTCCCTTGAAGTGTACTCATAGGCGTGATTTAAGATTTCCTCCGGTGATTGTGCTAATATCCACTTCCTAAATTCCTCTTGCTCTGAAAATGCCTTTTCATAGACTTTAGTGTTAAGTTTTTCATTATCCATTATCTGTTCCTCCTTTTCTGCAATAGAAAAAGCCGAAGGGCTTTCGGAATTGAAAACCTTTCGGCTATGTAAAAGTATCTGACATATTATTTAAGATTAATTTACAACATCACCTTTAAATTTGACACTTCCTTTCTCGAACATTTTTACTGCCCAATCATCAAATAATTTTTTTTCTTCTTCATTTTTCGCAAATTGTTCCTTCGCCATTGCGAATGTTCGATTTTCTATTAACCTACTAATTACAGACTCATTTTTTATATTAAATAAATCCCAATCAATTTCAGGATAAATTCCCTTTAACTTTTCGACATTACCCAATTCTTTTTCTAACGTTTTTTCTTTGAAATAGCCTAATTGTTTTAACACATATAAATTCGCAAGAGCTGTTGACTTTGGATCCGGATAAACTTTTACCGCATCATTTTCGGGAGTTTTTAATTTTGACACTAAGTCTTCAAACACTATATTTTGCAAATTAGGAAAATCATACACCGCATTCATCATGAGCTCGATTATAGCGCTGATATTTATATCCACACATTCTTTTTCATACAACTTAAAAACCTTAATTAGTTTTTCTCTTGTTTCAGGGGTTAAATATTTATAGAAATTTTTAAATAATTCAATTCTATTATTATCAACGAACTCACCTATTTCACTCAAACCGGATTCATATCTAAAGATGCTTAAATCTAAATCATCTATAATCATATTTGCATCTATTTTCAAATTATTCCATAATGCAGAATAATATCTATAGTTTCTAGTGACTAATTCTAGTTTATTTGAACTTATGTAATTAATATGTCTAACAATTATTTCACCAAGTTCGCTAATTTGTTCTTTTTTTAAAGAGCCAACATTATCAAGCAATATTATTAAGCAATTTCTAATTTCATCGGTAAAGCTTTCTTTGATTGGAACCTTGTTCAATATATCTATAACGCTTTCAGGTTTTGTTATTGTAAAATACCTTAACATTTTTAGTGAATTTTTTAATAAATTATTCATATATACTGGTATATCATGATTACTTGTAATTTGGTTATTTATTTCATCAAAAATATATTTTTCAGCGTTTTCGCTTATTGAAATCTTAGAGTATGAACATGAGTCTAAAATTACTGGAATTCTTTTTATATTTATATAAGGTAATACAGTTTCTAAGTCCTCCTTTCCTAAATTAACTAATGTTGATGATTTTTGGTCAATAAACAACCCACTTTCACCAATTTCTATTTTATCATTATCAAGACAGATTAATAATGCTTCAAAATATTTGTTAATTATATCCTTGTATATTGAGTATTGACTTATGCATATACAATTATTTTCAATAAAAAGCTTAAAATCAATTATTTCTTGTCTTATATTAAATAAATTATTATTTGCGGTCCAACCATTATTCTTATATAAATGATTTTCCTCTCTTATATTATCTAAATACTTATCGATCTTTTCTAATTTTCTACAAGCAAACATAAAATTTAATATGTTATCTCTAAAATAAACGATAATTTCCTTCTCTTCACCTGAAGTTGCTAAGGCTAACTCTTCTACTATTTTTTCAAATTCGCCATTATATGCTGGTTGAATATAGTCTTCCTTTTTTTCAGCAACAAATTCTCCAATATGCAAAAAATTGAACTCACATAACAGAAAATTGAAGTAATCCTTTCTTTTAAATGCCTTATTTGCTATTTCTCTAAATTTTGCCTTCGCTAAAGAAAATTTTTTCTGGCAATACAATTCAAATGCTTGAGATAAACCTTCATTCCTGTTCAACTCTCTTGGTGCACTTTCTTCAAAATCTAAGAATTTTCCTATTGTCGTTTTAGTCATAATAAAATCTATGATATTTTCATTATTTGCAACTGAAAATCCTTCATCATCTTTAACCCAACTCAAAGAATTATTCATAAGAATAGCTTTGTCTTTTAGTTTTGCATATTTTTTTATTGTAGAAGCTTCAACAAAAGAAAGTTTATCTAAAAAAGAAATATTTTTCCACAGTTTTTCACTTGTATCTACTATATAATCATCTTCCAATATATTTTCCAAAAATTTCTTTGTTCTATTAAACTTTGAATTCTTGTTATCCTTATTTTCTAACTCTTCTGCAAAATCACCAACAATAACGTTTATTCCTTTTCTTCTATAATAATCTTGTTCAATCTCACTTACATTATCCGTAGTATAAAAGAAAGCACGTTTCGCATCGTCTTTAAAGCGATCCTGTATTAACCTAAAAATCGAATTAAAAGTAGAGTCTCCAAGAGAATATCCCACAAATAATACAATATGGTTCATAATTAAGGATTGAATTAATGTGGACATCATCGGAAAATTCTTTTCATAATTAAAATAATCATCTTCCTTTAGTACAATATTTTTCTTTGTAAAATCTCCATGCATTTTAACTAAATAATGTCCTGATGTAGAGTACGGTATATCATTATCACTAGAAATCACATTGTATTTCAAAATGCTATCATTGAATTGATCCTCAAGCAAGGTATCATAATTAGTAGTGATAATGTGCTTAGGAGAAAGTTGTTCAATTAAGCTGCAAATATATCTTGCTAAACACCTCCTCAATTTTCTTCAAATATTGATTTTGTCCAAAAGCATTATAATAGTATTGTGCCACTCTTAGATTGTCCTGAACTTCCTCTAGATTTAATTCTTTGCGAAATAAATCAACAAGACTATTCCAACCAGGTAACCCAGAATTTACTGACACTCCAGCACCAACAAATAAAATTAATGAATCATTTTGTAATGCATCCTTGATTATCGGTAGTGATAACCTTTCCATCTCGTTCATAATCCCTCCAAAATCCTTTACTAAATATTGATGCTATAAAGAACGAACTATTCCACATTCAAAAAGTATTTTCCCAATAATTTCCCATATTGATAACGATGGATTTTCTTTATAGAAATTATATCCTTTATAGTGCTGTAATTTATATCCGTTTTCTTCATTTCTTTTCATAATTGTTTCAGATCTTTTTACAGCATCAATTACATCACTTATACTCAGCTTCTGTAAAATTCGCTTAAAATTATTTTCTTTCTTATATTCTTCTAAGTCTTCAAATTTCTCATCATAGGCTTTATTTATCTCTGGAAGATACTGCTTACGATGAGTTTTGATTCCGTTACAATCTGTTCTATGCAGAATTATCCAAAGTTCAAAAGTAAAGTTGCTATATCCCAATTTATAATCAATGTCTTTTCCAAGCTGTTCTGCTTCCTTCATTAAATCTAATGTTTTTTGAAATTGCTTTACATGATTAGAAGCTTCACTTTCTCTATCAAAGACATGCGTTATTTCTGTTTCATCTATAAGGGTCATACCTTTTACTCTTGCAAGCGGGTCTTTCTGAATTTTAGAATCAAGTTTCACATTATATTTTGAATCCGGAATAACATTTATTGTCTTTTGTAGCCAATCCAAATACCATTTTTCAGTTTCTCCTTCTACTGAAAAGTAGTATTTTCTTGTTTCCTTTCTCATCATTACACCTCATTTCTATCTTTTAAAAGACTTTCAAATATTGGCGTAAAATCAATGTCTTTGATTGCACCATAACGGTCTATAAAGTAATTTTTCATATAATCTTCGTTTTTACGCACACCACTCTTTCCGGATGTGCCAAAATCCGATAGAGAATAGTGTGAACTGCAGTGAGTATCATCATCTCGTTCAACAAACTTAATTTCATCACGCCTAAACAGATTTGCATTTAAGAAAATAGGATTATGTGTATTAAATATCAGTTGAGCATGTTTCTTATTTATTTCGTCATTATGAAAAATATTTATTACATTCATTAACGCCATTGGATGTATTGAAGCATCAAATTCATCTACAATCAATGTGCCACCATTTAGAAGTGCATTTACAACAAGCGGAAACATATTAACAAAACGAATCGTTCCGTAAGATTCAAACACTTCCGCCGGTATTGCCGTATTCTTTTCTGTTGTTTCAAATATAGAAGAAAGTCTTGCTTTTTCACTTTCTTCATCTATCACATACCCAATAGCATTAGAATTTATCCCGAATAACTCTGCAGCTTCATTCACGGTTTTCTCAATATATACAGATTTCTTTTTGGGATCAGCAAACTTACGAATGAGTTGCATGGAATCGGCACGATAAATTACCATAAATTTGTTGCTTAGCCAATCAGATATGATATTTGCAATTTTTGAGCTAAACATATTTCTAAAGCCATTCATCAAAAACAACTCTTCATTATTTAGATTGTTTTTTGCAATGGCAATAACGCCTTTTGCATATTCTTCAAATTCATTTACAAGGTAATCTTCAATTAAATCAAGAGAACAAATTTCAAGTTCTTCTTCTCTGTTAAACAGAAGTTTTTCATTGATTTTTAATGATTCTTTTATAATTTTCCTATCATATTCCAAATCCAAGAATGTTCCAATATCCATTGAAAAAGCATATTCAACAACCATATCTTTCTCTGTAAACTTTACTGAAAATTCTACAGGATTCGGTTCTTTACAAATATTATTTGGAATTAACTCAAGTGCAGCAGAAGCTGGATTCGGAGTATCTTTTTCATCATTACGAATATTTCCTCTAAGAACAATATTTTTAAATGTATCCATTGCTCCAATAATATTGGTTTTCCCAGATGCATTTGATCCATAAATAATAGCTGTACTTAATCCCTTATATAAATTCTTTCCAATCTTTTCATTTAAGATACTATAATCAAGCCCTTTTTGTTTAGGTGCCGGTATCATTGAAAAAATCAACTCATCCTTAAATGATTTGTAGTTTTTCGCCTTAAATTCTAATAACATATGGTTTCCTCCATTCTGCAAGATTTACGCAAAATCTTATATATAGTATACCCATATTTCAAAAAATAATCAATATATTATTTTTATTTTACACGATACCCGCAAAACTATTTATGCATTCCTGCCCGATTTTGATATTTTAGTGATTTGTGATTATCCTCGCAAATAAACTTTCGCTTTTCATTTCACATGCAATCATGTTTTGCACATAAGGCTTCATTTCTGTCACATTTTTTCTGAATTTTGTTTTAATATTTGCACAAAACAACTCTTTTTCCAATCGTTTTGTGTATTTTTCACTATAAAAAGTAGTTAACAGTATTTCGCACATTCAATCAAATCATAGAAGTTCTCTACATTTTTTCGACCGAATAATTGTTTTTCACATCATTTATTAGATGGAATATTGATGTTTGCTATATGAATTATATTTTCTTGTTGATTTTCTCTGTTGCAACTGCACCTAAAAAAGGTACTATAATAAGTATGAATGCAACAATTATTAACTTGCAATATTTATTATCTCGTCGGAAAAATTATATACTTTTCCTGACAAACATATCCTTTATGCAAAAGAAAAAGCCGAAGATATTTCGGAATTTAAACTCTTTCGGCTGTATCAATATTATGATTCACTATTTCATCTTCTTACAGTTACTATCTTTCCGGTTCGTCCTGAATCTTTGTTTTTGTTCTTGGCAGCGACAATAATTCCCTGACACGAATATCAATTTGTTTTTCAATAGCAAGTAATCTTTCTTCCGGAAGATTAATGGAAGGATGTCTCATAAACTTAAAACCTATAAGCTTTCTAAGCTGATTTCTTTGTTTTGTTCCCATTACTTCCTTGCAAATATTTTCATAGGATGTGCCGTATGGATTTGTTCTTGTCTTTGCATAAACAGAAAGATTCTTAAAATCTTCCGGCATTCCATAGTTAAAAAGAGAAAGTCCATTATCAAAAATTGGAGCCATCCCTATTACTTCCCCGCTTTTATTGTCTCGCAAAATACCGAAGTTCCCAAAATGTCTATCCTCGTTATATATAACAGAATCAAAGACAAGCATACTTTTAAAACTTTCCGCCGCTTCTTTACTGATACTTTCATAATATTTCAGGCAAGCGGGTATCCCTCCACTTTTTACAATTTGACCTATGGGAACATAGGCTGTATCTATATTGGTGAATAGTTTGCACTTTGATGCTAAAATATTTTTCCAGTTTTCAAGCTCATAACTTACCGCATTCAGCCCCATTTGCTTTGCAATCTGACAAGCATAGTATTCGCTGTACGGTTCCTTTCCGGTATTTGCGCCTCCTTCTGTTCCGCCTTTATATAAATAAATTCCTTCTCCCTCTATAAACCTCCATGCCTTACGAAGCATACCTTGCGTTGTAAGCTCGGGAGAGGTTGAAAAAGCTTCCTGACTTTGACCTACTCCTGTGTAAGCGACAAGAGAAAGTGCCTTTGAAAAACGATTTTCATATAGGTTGTAATCCCTAAAGGAACCACTAAACCCTTCAGGAACAATCCAGTAACTGTCATTTAAAGATAAACCCATGCACACATCAATAATACCCTTGATATTATTAACGCTAAGACCAAGTGTTTTCAAAATTTCATCTACAAATGCTCTGTTTTTAGGAATTACACGCTTTTTGAGCCACTTTATTATGCCTTCATCTGTGAGGGGTAAATCAAGAGGGAATACTTCTTTTCGGTCTTCGTTCACAGAAATAACCTCTGCCTGCATACCTAACAGTCCTGATTCTTTCATAGAAAAAGTCATTAGTTCTTCGTCATATAACCTGAGACTGTATCTATCCATAGAAGATTCCCCCCTTTCCTTTAGTATAACCGACACATCTTTATCAAGTGCCTTTGAAATTTTCAGCAGCATATCAAGGGAAATATTTTGGTTTCCACTCTCTATTCTGCATATATTTGAACGCTTTGTACCAACTATTTTTGCAAGTGTTTCTTGGGGAAGCCCTTTTTCAAGACGGGCATTCGTAAGCTCGGAAATGATTTTTTGTCTTTCATTTATTATATAACTGTCATCATTCACTTTATTTTTCCCATATCCATATTGAGTGTACCTCTTCTTTATACCAGTATGTTATCATATATGATAACATATCGCAAATTAAATTCTTTCTATTCTTAAATATTTCTCCCTAAGATTCCATGCCTGTTCTTCACTGATAACTTGATTTACTTCTGCACTGTTAATATCACTTTGTAAATTGCAATAATCTCCATCCCAGTGAAGATATTTTTCTCCAGCATCAATCTTTTCCCAAGCTCTTTTCATCATCGCTATTGATTCTTGCAGAAATTCCGGTAGTCCACATTCTAAATACGATTTATCTTTCGGTAGACCTGTTTGTAAATCATATTCTGACGATAAAGTCATAATATTTTCCATTGTACATTTAAGTGCTACCGCAAGCTGGTGTACCGTTTTTGCAGAACAACGCTCAATTTCACTTTTTCCTGTACAAATATCAGTAACGGTAGTCTTTGGAACCCCACTAGTTTTTGAAAGATGGTATCTTGTAATATTTTTCTGATCAAGTAATTCTTGAAAAGTCATTTCAATCCCCTCTTTTTTTCTATCATAATATTTTACTTCATTATACAATAGCATTATATCGGTATGCCGACCTATCGTCAATTTACACTACCATTCGTCGTAAAAACTATACACTTTTCCCGACGAATATTCTTATCAACACCTTTATCCTTTTCGCACCAATACATGACTGAATAAAAGCCCTTTACCGCTAAAGCTGTACTGGTCGTTTCCTCCTGCATAGCCGCTATATTCCCCGTGATAACGCTTTAGAAATTTTTCAATGGATTCTTTAGTCTTATCTTTCTGATATGCTCTATAAAGTGAGATTCTGTAATCGGAATTGTTCTTTCCTCCTCTAAGCAGCTTCTCAATTTCATCTCTTGTTATGAAAAACTGTCTTTTAGGCTGAAAATCAGCATTTGCAGTAAACACCAATTTCTCTCTTTTAAGATCAATAAGTTTTGAAATAAGGTCTTTGGGTTCATGATTATGAAACCGAAGAATACCCTTATTTTTCTGATACTCTCTATCAAAATCGGAAAGTTCGTTGATAAGAAGGTCTATCTTCTCTTCACTTTCAAGAAGACTTTTAATTTCTTCACTTTCTTTGGGAAAGCCTTGCCTTTTAGCATATATTGCACTGATTATTGGAAGATATTTCCCGTCAATTTCTTCTGAAAAATCCTGTCTCAAATACCATAGTAACTGAGCAATTTCCATTTTCTCAAAAGAAGATGCTTTAGAAAGTTCACTCCCCGGCATATATCTTCCTAAATCCAAAAGCTCTCTGATTCGGACGCAGCCTGCTGCCATGAAAGATTCGGTTCTTTCCCTTTTACACTCTCACCGTACCCTATTCTGATTCCATTTTGGTCGTACCAAACAGAAACTTTCTCACCTCGAAAATATATGCCTGCTCCATTTTCTCCATAAACACCTTTCAAAAATTCAGCGTTTTCTTCTGCCGTTTTATCTTTTGCAAAATATGCGGCTATGATAAGCCTGCTGTTTTTATCATTAAAACCGATGCAAAGTACCTCATCAATCAGCTCCTGTGAGACGGTAAATACGCTTTTTATTGCTTCAGGCTCTATCCTTTGTATACCGGAAAAGGCTCCGTAATCAAAAAATGACAGCTGCATGCTGCCGGGATCCTTCGATATATTTATTGCACTTTTTTTATGATATTCGTTTTTCAGTATGAGCTGCGAAAGCCACTCTGATACAACATGCCAAGAAAATACAGACTCACTTTTCCTTGAAAGGTAACTTTCTTCCCACATAAGCAAGCCGTCTTCTTGAGCTTTATACCCTATCCTTTTATTATCTACTATGACTTCTGTGTAGCGATCCGGGTATGCAGATTTCACATATTCTGCCCGCTCGTTCATATCTTTATGAAGAGAAAAGAATAGTTCAATTTGCTCTTTTCTATATTTCAAATCATCTTTTTCATTTGAAATGATATGCATAATGAGATTCTCATCTAAAAATGCAGGAAGATTTTCTCCTCTTGCATCATTTGATGTTTCTTCCTCTGTTAGCTGTGTATCAGCTCCTTTAGTACGCTCTCCTCTGCTGCCTTTTGGATACTTGTCATTAGCCCTATCCATTTCATCTGATCTTTTTCTTTCAGACTCTCGGTCAGTCCCTCCTCTTTTGCCACCTTCTCTATTAGAATTTTCATTCTCTTTGTCGCTGTATCCTGAATTTCCTGAAGATGCTCCTGCAATTTCCCGCTGGTAAGCAGATTGGTGTATAGCACTCTCTTTGCCATTTGCGTTGCCAGTGTATCGGACAAATTGTCATTGTCATGCCATCCAAGAGCCGCTGTTAAATCTCCTTGAGGATCTGCATCCACAAGCAATACTTTCTTTCCTGCGTTCGCAAGTCCTACACCAAGATTTAGCGTTGTGGTAGTCTTTCCAACCCCACCCTTTTGATTACATATGGCAATTACTTTTGTTTCAGCCATTAAAAATTCACCTCCTTTATTTTCTTATCTTCCTTTCTTTCTATTTTTTGAAAAAGAAAAAGCTATCTCCTTTTGGAAATAGCTATGTAAAAAGTATTCTTATGTATATCCTTGCTATCCCTTATTTTAAAGAATATGCAAGGCTATATATTATATGTATTCAATTTTTACTTTCTTTACAGGTGCATCCACAACTTTAAATATGAGTTCATCTATGCAATCTGTATATTTGCCCTGCCTTATGAGCTGATTTTTCAGTTCTACAAGACTTTCCAATAGCAATCTCTTTTCTTCGTAATCCATATATATGTGGAATTTCTTTTCTCTCATTGTTGCACCTCCTCTTTTTTACAGTTTAATATGGATATCCAAACACTTCAAATGTACGATTAACATATTTTAAATAAGTTCGAAGTGCAAAAGTGCTTTCTTTATTACTTCGACTTTTTCTTCAGGTGGATGTGGTTTTCTATGCTTTAATTTTTCTTCTGACCTCACTTCTGTTTGCATGTGTATTCCCATATTTCGTTTCACTTCTGCAATATATGAAGTATGTATTTTAAAACCGAATTTTTCTTTTATATATGTTTGAATCATCTTATATGTAATTTTTTCTTTAGGTTTATATTTCTCAGCTCTATCAGCAATTTTGTCTATTGGAAACTTATCTTCACCCTCCACAAACTCAACTTTCACATTGATTTGACTATCCGGTTTTTTGTGGGAAAGAAGTACAACCGTCTCCACATGCCCGGTCCAGCTGAACATTTCCACCGGTGTGGCTTCAATAAAGCCATACCTTTTTTTACTTAAAAATTTGATATCTCTTGCCATTGTGGCAGGGTCGCAGGAAACATATACAATCTTTTCCGGTTTTGCGTCTACTACTGTCTGCAAAAGGTTTTCCCGGCATCCTGCTCTGGGCGGATCCAGTATAACCACATCTGCTGACTTTACTCGCAAACTTTCATCTTTGAGTTCACCGGCTCTCATTAGTTTAGGAAGCATATCTTCTGATTTTCCATGCACATATCTTGCGTTGACAAAACCATTTATAACAGCATTACGATTTGCATCTGTTATGGAGCTCTTTGATGATTCTATTCCAAGCACCCTAGTCGTTTCAAATATCCTCTCCGAAATAATATCATTATGGATTTTGTGCCTTAAATCATTTAAAAGCCACAGCCCTATTGTCCCTGCACCGCAGTAAAGATCCAGTATCGTTTCCCCTCCCTTCAGGTCTGCATATTTTGCAACAAGGTTGTACAAATTTTCCATCTGCACCGAATTTACCTGAAAAAACGACAATGGGGAAATTTCAAAGTTCATGCCACAGACTAACTCTTTAATAACAGGTTTACCGGCAATGGTAATATTTTTATCTCCGTAAACAGCATCTTTATCCTTATTTATATTTAAAATCACGCTTTCAAGGGAGTATCCGGTTTCATAAACAGCAGAATCCATCATCTCAATTAGTTTTGCCCCATTCGGTATCCCATTGCCATTGATTACAAGGATTACCATAACTTCACCGGTTTCAGCAGAAGTCCTTACCGTAACTCGTCGCAGCAAGCCTCTTTCCCATTTAGGGTCGTAAGCCGTTATATTGTCAGATTTCATAAAGACTCTTATAGCTTCTGAAACCGCAGTTACCGGTTCCTGCTGGAGCATACACTCAGAACAGTTGATGACTTCTCTGCTTTTTGTTCTATAAAATCCTATTGACGGCTCTCCCAGATTTTCCGATATGCCGCCTTTTCTTGTGATTACTCCCCCTGCCCAAATTGGCATTGTCGCTTTATTCCTATAATGAAACTTAACAGGATTAAAAAGGATTTCATTCACTTTGGGATTTTTAATACCTGCAATTCGCACCAGAGCATCTTTAACATGTTTTTCCTTAATTAATGCCTGTGCATTGTAGGTAAGTTTTCCGTAAGGGCATCCTCCACATTCCTCTTGAAGTGAACAAAACCCCTTCGTTCTCTTCTCTGAAGGCTTTAGAATCTCCATCAGCTGTCCAAAAGCATACCGCTTTTTTACTTTAGTTAACTTTACCGATACAACATCTCCTGCTACTGCTCCTCGCACAAAAACGGCAGGGCCTTCCGGCATTTTTCCAAGACCCTCACCGTCACCGGTCATATCGTCAATTTTCAATTTCACAAATTGACCTTTTTCCATTTTTACCTTTCCCTCTAATACTGACAAATTAAAATTCCGCTTACTTTTTTCTATAATACCCGCATGTCATGATTATGCTTTCTTTTTTCCGTGGTGCTCGCAAGCCGGGATTCTGCTTCCTTTTTCTGTAATACTCACAGACCGGGATTTTGCTTTCATCTTTCCCTGCGATACTTGCAGATCAGAATTCAGCGTAAGTAAATTCCGGCTGTGCATTGGCACCGGAGTACAAATTATAAAAATACAGTCCAAGAAGTAACCCTGTAAATATGCCTGTATAAATCAGATATTCTCTGGATGTGACTATATCTTTAATTTTCTTTATAATAATTGTAAATTGCTTCATCTATCTTCACCCATCCCGGTGCTGCCGGATGTGATGCATCCACCAGGAAATTTTTCTTATAATTATATTTTGAAAAATCTTCCACCTTAGCATCGTATTCCGCAGCAATCTCATTGATTTTTGTGGTAAAAATCTTACGTTTATCTCTAGTCAACCCCGTATAATCATACCACTTTCCATTAACAGCTTGAATGACCAAAAGAGGTTTAATACCATGAGCATTACAAACCTGCAAAAAAGCCTTCAGATCATCATATTCCGGTGATTCCAAATAAGTTTCATTCTTGTGTATTCCCTTTGCTACCTTAAACCTATGTCTGAATTTCAAATTCCAGTCCTTTGTTTTAATGTAAAATCTGTTATTGGATTTGAATTTTCCATTGACTTTGGCTTCCTCAAGAACTTTGTCCCAATTAAGGGGCTTAGCGTTTTCAATGTGCCCATTATACTTATCTAGCCTTTTTATTTTTTCGGTTTTTAGAACACCTTTTACCGTTAGTATATCTTTATCCCTCAAATAACGCTTTCTGATCTTATATGCAGTTTCCGAGAAAATATTTTTGCTTCCGTCAATATTGATTCTGTTAGTCCTTGCAACCCTTCCTTCTATCGAACCGGACTTTGAAAGAAGTTTTAGCGTTCTGGCTGCCACATACCTTTTAGTGTCCTTTGATATATTAGGGTTTTCCATGAAATTTATATACGCACTTTCTGAAAATCTCAGCCCAAAATGGTCTTCGCTTACACCGTTTTTGTAAAACCAGCTTGGTGAGAGTATTAAAACCACTTTCTTTGTCTTAATCTTCGGTGCTATGGCTCCCAGCATAGTCGCATGATTTAATGTCTGGTTATACGGACCTCCCAGAGTCATCAAAGAAATATTCTGATTTCTAAACATATTCATAGGATGATATAATGTCTTTCTCCCATGTCTAAACTCCGATGAACCGAATACCACCATTGTATCATCATGCAAATTTTGAGCAACTACGCCTGAAGCTAAATCCTTGAAGGGATTATACCATGTTCCAAACTCTTTATTGTTCATCTTAAGGTCTCCGCTGAACTTAAGATGGAATAATCCGATAACCAAAATACATATGAGCGCAGAGGTAACAAACGCTGCAATTTTTTTCATTTCAACTCCTTTGTCTCTTTAACGAATATCAATTCATCTACATTCTTGACCGGACAACATTGATAATCTTATTCGGCGTATCCATTTCTTCTCTTGTAATTTCTGATGGAGCTATAACCACATCAAAGTTATCTTCTATTGCAATCAGCAGTTCTGTATAATCCAGTGAATCCATCAAGTCTTCCTCCAACAGGTTAATATCTCTATCTTCCTTTACTACTTCATCTCCACAAATCTCTTCTAAAATATCTAATATCTTTTCTTCCATTTTTTTCTCCTTATAAATCAAGTGTTTTCAGTTAATTATTCTTTAAATAAGTTTATCAAACAGCTCCGTAAATCTTCCTGAGAAGATAAAGAAGCCGAACATCACAAAGTTAAATGTCAGAAACCACGACAGACCGATAAACCAGCGTTCTTTCTTATGCTTCTTATAAAACTTGGATTTCTTCTGAAAAATCTCTGTTCCCGCAAGCAGTATGCCATGATACACACCGTATAAAATATAATAGACGGTTAATCCGTGCCATATACCCATTACGGTCATATTAACAATAAAGCCCACAGAAGCACCTGTAAGTTTATTATTAAATGCTTTATTTCTCATAAAAGTCATCATAAGTCTTGAGAAAATAAAGTCTCTAAACCAATGTGACAAGGTAATGTGCCAGCGATCCCAAAACTCTTTAATGTCTTTGCTCAGGAAAGGCTTATCAAAATTATCCGGAGTTTTAATTCCAAATATGTAGCTTGACCCGATTGCCATTAAACTGTAACCTGCAAAATCAAAAAACAGATAGAAACCGTAAGTGTACATATAAATCAGCCCTGATACAATATTTGCTTCCTTGCCGAATGTGCTCATTACTCTGTAAAACAATGCTGCCAAAACTATCTTGTAGAAAGCTCCCAAAACCATTTTAAAAATACCGGTTCCCACTAATTCCAGATATTCGCTCCTCGGCAGTACATTGTTTAAATCCTCTTCAAATCTACGGCTTCTGTCAATAGGACCTGAAGTTATAGACGGGAAGAAAATCATAGAATATAAATAATCAAGAGGCTCCTGATTCTTTACAATCCCATCAAAAATTTCTATTATAATTTGTGTTCCCTTGAAAGTCAGGTAGGATATTCCCAGAAACATGAATATCTTATCAGGATTTCCGCTTAGCCCCAATAATTTATTACAAATCAGTGGAAGCAGCGATGCCAGAAGATATAGTCTGTATACTATCTTGTTTCTCCCAAATTTCTGTCTCAATTTTATAAATGAAACTATCAGAACATAGTCATAAACACAGAATAATGCAAGCCAGCCAAGTGCGATAGGAGCATTTCTGAGTGCCATATAAACAAATACTAATGTCACCAAGAATCCGTATACTTTTATCTTCTTTTCCATATAGCCCAGTACAATTGCAGGAATAGCCGAAACCGCAAACCATATGAAAAAGTCAAACTCATCATATAAACTCATCTACAGACTTGCCTCCATTTTCTTTCTATCAATCTTTCCATTGTCAGTCATAGGAATTGAATCTACAAATACAAGTTTCTTTGGAACCATATACTCCGGCAATTTCTCTTTGAGGAAATTTCTAATCATTTTCCTGTCGGCAAAACTTCCTTCAATGCCTTCGCACACAAGAAATGCAGCAATTTGCTGTATCTTTCCGTCTCTTTTCTTAGGAACTACACAAGCTCCCTTTATCATATCCATTGCCAGTAAATTCTGCTCTATATCACCAAGCTCTATCCTGTAACCGTGGAACTTAATCTGCAAATCCATTCTTCCGGAAATGTAAAGCTGTCCGTCCTTTCCGTAGAATCCCTTATCACCTGTCTTATAAATTCTTTCACCCTTATCATTAACTCCGAAAACTGCCTTCGTCTTTTCATAGTCTTCAAAGTAACCCGGGCTTACGGTATCGCCGATTATTAACATTTCGCCGGCTTTCCCCTGCGTAAGTTCATTTCCGTTTTCATCTATAATGATAATCTTCGTTCCCGGTCTCGTCTTTCCGATTGGAAGTTCCTTCTGCTCAAGCATATCATCGGTAATTACAACATCTGTCACCGCAACTGTGGACTCCGTAGGTCCATATGTGTTGATCACCGTGGATTTTGGAAATCTTCTCCTCAGCTCCTTCGCAGTGCTGACAGTCAACTTTTCTCCACAGAAGAAGAAATTCTTGATACATGGAAAATTTCTGTCGTTAAACTCCGGTGCAGTCATTGCAAGGTCTGCAAATGACGGCGTGGACACCCAGCAGCTCACATTATTTTCTTTTATATAGTCCAGCATTTCAGTATTATCCTGCTGCAGCTCCTTATCGATACTGCATATTGTTGAGCCGGAAGTTAAGCCGGTATATATATCCATAACAGAAAGGTCAAAGGATAGAGGTGCCTGATTTAAGAAAATTCGTTCCTCCTCTTCAAGATCTCTGCCCAGACTCCGTGACCATTGTGTAAACCCCTCAAGGTTGTCCATAGTTATCTTAACGCCCTTTGGCAAGCCGGTACTTCCGGATGTGAATATTACATAGAAAAGATCTTTTCCCGAAATCCACTTATCTTTAGAGATTATCTCTTGATTTTTTATGATTTCTTTAAGTTCATCTATCAGATGTGCATTTTCCAGTTCTAAAGGTTCAGTTGATAAGACTAATGGATTCCCTACTTTATCTATAATCTTAAGAACCCGCTCCTCCGGCATGGAACTATCCACCGGGCAGTAGGCCCTGCCTGACCTTACCGCTGCTAAAAAACAGATCGGCATCCATGGACTTTTATGACCGTACACTATTACAGGCTTTTTATTATCAACTTGAGTTTTGTCAATCCAAGCTGCCAGCTTTCCTGAAGCATCCCAAAGTTCTCCATATGTGATTTTTCCAAATCGTGAGATGAATGCAGGCTTAGACGGCACTTCTGCTGCTATATGTTCAATTCTTTCAATAATGTTCATAACCTACCCCTTTTATCTCGCCAATTATAGCACAGCTATTCTTTGCATATCAATAAAACAGGGGATTCTTAAGACTTTTTTAAGATTTATTCACCTCTAAACCGTTGAAATTACAAGGATTCATCCATACCCTCGCCGTGCAAACAAAGCCCTTGAAGATAAATATTATCAGCTGCCTTATATATATTACACAGATTGATAAATGCAGATTTTTGCAATGGCAGAAGATATCACTTCTGTAAACATAAAAAATATGCACCGGTTTCATGTGATTAAAATTCTCACAAAACAAACGGTGCATAGTCTGACAGATATTAAATTATGGAAAAACCGTATCACTCATGTATACTTAATGTCTATATGATGTAAACTGATACACCATACCTTTGCTTTAACCGGATTTTCTATGTCTGTTTCAGATCCATAGGACAAAATTGATACATGCGAATTATTTCTTGATTTCATCCATTTTATATATGAAAGTCAGTTTATCATAATTTCCGGAATCCTCAAAGCTGTTATACTGCTCTGCCGCTTTCTGAAGGGCTTTTGCATTGTTTACAGCTTTTTCTATTCCCTTCGCATCCAGTCTTGCTATTTCTGATTTCAATGTGTCTACCATTCTTGAAATCCCCTGATTCAGAGCCTTGGAACCCTCAGCAAGTTTTAACACTCCCTCTGCAAGTTCCCCTTCCTTACCGAAAAAAACAACCGTACCTTTATAGAGCTTCATGGAGCCTGAATTTAACCTTCTTATGCCCTTTACGAGAGTTTTGCTGCCTCCCTGAAGAGCGATGGTGCCTGCATTCAGTTCTTTTGAGCCCTGAACTAATTTGCCGGCTCCCGGAATAAGTTCGGATTCCACAGCTGAACTTGCTGCCTTAGTACCCGCCGCCAGAGCTTTATTACCTGCGGCTAATGAATCGGCACCCTTCACTAATCCGTTTTTATCAATTCCATCTTTTACGGCAGCCACACCATCTATATATCCGGAGACATTTTTTTGATAAGTCTTTAATCCTCCGATAAGCTTCTCACTTTCCTTTACAGATTGAGTAATAACTTTCTTTTGAGCCATAAGCTCTGCCCTCTTGTTAACAGCTTCTATATAAGCCTGGGTACCGGTCTGTCCTGCTGCTTCAAGAGCTTTAACGCTCTTGTCTGCCTGAGCTATTCCATTATCAAGGGTCGGTATTAGATTCTTCTGCTTAGCACAAGATGCTTCTATGCCTCCTATCATCTGTGCAAGTCTGTTTTTCAGGGCATCATTGTTTTGAGTAAGTTTTGACAGACCCCCATCTAAAGACTTGATTCCATCAAAAAGTTTTTCACTTCCGGCTTCTGCCCGGTCAGCTCCCGCTTCCAATGCTTTGAGCCCACTGCCCCTCTTATTTTCTGCATTAGGTGATGTGCCGAGAAACCGCTTTAAGCCTGTCAAAAGTCCGCTGTTCCCTTCATAAAGTTTCTGTGAACCCTGCTGAAGTTTCCCTATTCCGGAAGAAAGTCCAGGTGCCTTTTCATTAAGAGTTTTATTGCCGTCAGCAACCTGTTTCGTTGCCTTTGAAATTTTCCTGCCGGCTTCCGTTAATTTTGAAGCACCCTTTGCCATCTGCAAATTCCCCTTTGCAAGCTTGGAAGAACCCTGAAGAAGTTGATCCGTTCCTTTCTCAAGCTGAGATAATTTGTTCTGCAAGCCTTCCATAGTGTTTACTTTACTCATATCTATATTTTTAAACAAATCTGTAGAAACCATTGAGTAAACTTCATCAAGCTCAAAATCTTTTACACGGGCTTTTATGTTCACTTCGCCGGGAAAATCAAGCCCCTTTGATTTCAGTCCGATACTTTCATTCATTCCCGGAAAGGCAAAACCTGCCACCATTTTTTTATCACCGTCATCAATGACTCTGCCGCTATCAATTTTCACATTGGAAAATTTATCTCCATCCAAAATCATTCCTGTCATTACCATAAACGGAACATAAACATTGCCACTTTTTATATGATTTTTATATTCGATTCGGATATTCACTTCTCCGTCTTTTCCTGCAAGTTTTTTGGCTTCAATAGGCTCTCCGTTTAAAGTATAGGAAACCTTCATGGTTACGGGAATCTGTGCATCTTCAAAACCCTTGTAATAAAGTTTATTATCATGACTTACAATTCTCTTATACTCTGAACCTTTAGAATCCTGCATTATATAGACAGTTTCCTTATGTTCATCCTTTGACTGACCCGCTTTCTCAGCATTTGCTTTATAATTCTTACCGGTTCCTTTGAAATTTTCAGACTCTGCAAACGATGATGCTAACGCAAATAAGCTGACCAAACTTATTATCAACACCAAAACTAAAATTCTTTTTTCTGTAGCTTTGAAATCTGCTTTCATACCATATCCCCCTCACTTTTTTTATATAAATCTCCCATTCCAAGAGTGGTTTTACAAATTATTTTATCAAATGCCATGAGCATTGCCGGTAAAATCAAAATTACTGTTGCCATACTGATTAATGCTCCTCTTGCCATTAAAATACATATTGTACTGATTACGCCCACATCAGAATACAATCCCACTCCAAATGTTGCCGTAAAAAATCCTGCGGCACTTGTTATGATAGATGGCATAGATGTTGCGGCTGCCGTTATTATGGCATTACGCTTATTACTTCCTCCCATTCTTTCAGTCTTATACCTTGTGGAAGTCAATATTGCATAATCTACAGTGGAACCCAGCTGAATTGTACTTATACAAACCGGTACAATAAATGCAAGCTCAAGACCTGTATATCCTGAAATACCAAGATTCACATAGATTGCAAACTCAATGACCGCAACTAGAATAATAGGCAGGGTTACGGATTTCAGTACAAACATTATGATGAAAAATACTGCAATTATAGAAATAATGTTTACAACTTTGAAATCATTTCCCGTCAGGTTTATAAGATCCTTCATAGCCGGACCCTCACCGATGACCTTAGCCGACTTATCGTATTTTTCCGTGATTTTATTTATTTCATCAATCTGCGAATTGCACTTTGATGTCGAAACCTTATACTCCGAATTTACCATTATCATCTGATGTTTGTCGCTGAGCAATGAATTCTTGATTTCATTTGGCAGAAGCTCTTTTGGAAGAGCTGAACCCAAAAAGGCATCTGCACCTAAAACATTCTTTACACCCGGAACCTTTTCAATATCTTTAGTCATTGCACTGCCCTTTTCGCCGGAAAGCTCTGCATCTGCAATAATCATATGAGTTGTTCCGATATGAAAATGCTCTTCAAGTTTTTTATTTGCTTCAAGAAAAGGTGCCTGCTGAACAGATAAACCCTGTCTTCCGTTTAAAATTTTCTCAAAGTCGTACACAACATTATTCTTTTCATAGCCGTAAATCGCAGGACCTGCCAAAAGCAAAAATATGATTATATATAAACCATATCTCGAAGTCAAACCCTTTGCCAGGTTGTGAGTATCGGGAATAAGCGTTCTATGCCTTGTCTTTTTAAGTATTTTTCTGAAAAACAGCAGCATTGACGGAAGAATAGTTATACTTGAAATCACACCTAAAATCACACCCTTTGCCATAACAATACCCAAGTCAAGTCCCATGGTATAGGTCATAAAACAAAGTGCCAGAAAACCTGCAACTGTTGTAATTGAACTTCCCGTTACAGAAACCAGGGTATCATTGACAGCTCGAGACATTGCCTGCTCATCATCTTCACCCTCGTCCAGATTTTCCATATAACTGTGCCAAAGGAAGATAGAATAATCCATGGTAACGCCGAGCTGAAGCACAGCTGCAATAGCCTGCGTAATATAGGAAATCTCTCCGAAGAAAATATTACTTCCCATGTTGTATAAAATTGCCATTCCAATACAAATAAGGAATATAACCGGTGCCACATAGGAATCCAGCAAAACCATCATTGCAAGAAGTGAAAGAATTACGGCGATAACTACATATTTCAGTTCCTCTCCTTCGCAAAGAGACTTTAAATCCTGAATACATGCCGTCATTCCCGAAACATAACAGTTCTTAGTGCTGACACTCCTGATTTCCTTAATTGCCTCAAGGGATCCCGAGTCCGATGTGGATGTATTGAAAAACACCACAATCATAGAAGCTTTCTTATTGTCAAAATGCTTTCTTATAAGCTCCGGATACATACTTCTCGGTACTGAAGGATTGATGACCTTGTTCAAATCCAAAACTGAATCAACATGTTTAATTTTCTTATATTCAGATACAACTCCTGCCACATCTTTTTTAGACATATTCTCTGTAACTACTATCGAAAATCCACCCTTTCCAAACTCTTTCAAAAGCAGATCCTGACCTTTCATAGTTTCCATATCCTTAGGCAAATACGAAAGCATATCGTAGTTTATCCCTGTGGACAGATAACCTATGGCTGCAGGAATTAGTAGAAAAAGAGAAATTAATAAAATCAATGTACGGTGCTTTACTACCTTTTCGCCCAACTTCATGCTATAACTCCCTTCAAATTCAGTGAAATAATAGCACAAAGCCGAGGCACATTCAATGTTGCCCCGGCCTTTCTTTCTATACAATTTTATGCTTTTGTCTAATTTTCTAACACTTGTTTGGTATTGTAGCAAAAAATATTATAACAGCTAAGAATTACTACATTTTTCAAACAGGTTTGAGCCATATTACAGAGTTTTCTTTCCTCTACCATATTTTTATTTTTTCTTTTTCAAAGAGATATAATTCCTGCCCGGAACGAGATTCCTTCCCTGTATACTGGCAAGTTCGGTCATCGTAACCATTTCAAAGTTCTTGGCTTTTAGAAATCTACAAATTCTGTCCACCGCCTTTGCCGTCGGCATGTGAATATCGTGCATTAAAACTATATCTCCGTCTCCTGCAAACTTTTTGATTTTCCTGAAGGTCTTTTTTGAACTTTTGGTCTTCCAATCAAGCGTATCTATAGACCAATAGATATTAGCTCTTTTCATTATGCTCAAAACAAGCCTGTTAAACCCTCCATAGGGTGCTCTACATAATTTTGCAGGCTTTCCAACGGCAATTTGGATAAGTTTATCTGTTTTCTCAATCTGCTCATTTATCTTCTTTTTTTTAAGGTCTGTTAACAGCGGATGACTATATGAATGATTTCCTATTTCGCACCCCTGTGCAGCTTCCTGTCTTAAAAGTGTCATTCCTTTGTGATTAATCATTTTCCCTACAACAAAGAATGTGGCTCTGCAATTATTTTTCTTAAGAGCCTTCAAAACAATCGGTGTGGTTATCCTATTCGGCCCATCATCAAAAGTTAATGCAATATGCTTCTTTTTAGGGTTATAGGTTAAAACCCCTTTTTTCTTAACATATCCGTATATAGGTTCGCCATCCTTATCTCTGCCCGTCTTAATTTTATACAAAAGGCTGCTCTGAGCGGTGGGATAAATTTTATCTCCAAATGACAGAGTCTTTATAATCTTTGCGTCATCTTCTAAGCTGTTATATACATTGACATTGCCTTCAACTACTGAAAATCCAACACCTTTTGGAACATTTACCAGTTTTACCCGCTTGGGTGTATGAGTATGAGGTGTCCAGATATACACTATAATTGCTGCAACAATGAAAACTACTAATTTTACTATTGAACTCCTATATCGTCTCAAATCAATTTCCTGCCCTATCTCCAACTTCTATCTTCAGAGATTAAGTTTAGCATTTTTCATGATTATAATCAATAATGTAAGGATATCTTCACTTAAAATTACGAAATTTGCTATTCTCCCAAAAGCCATTTCATATCATCTGCAACAGTTCCAATTCCTGAGATTCCAAAGTTTTCTACAAGTACATCTGCAACATTCGGCGATAAAAATGCCGGAAGTGTAGGTCCCAAGTGAATGTTCTTAACACCCAGATATAGAAGTGCAAGCAGAACAATTACAGCTTTCTGTTCATACCATGCTATGTTATATGCAATCGGAAGTTGATTTATATCCTCAAAACCGAATATTTCCTTCAGTTTAAGTGCAATCAAAGCCAGTGAATATGAGTCGTTGCACTGTCCGGCATCAAGTACTCTTGGAATTCCGCCAATATCCCCAAGATCCAATTTGTTATATTTATATTTTGCACAACCTGCGGTTAAAATAACGGTATCCTTTGGAAGTGCTTTTGCGAAGTCTGTATAATAGTTCCTAGATTTCTGGCGACCGTCACAGCCTCCCATTACTACAAATTTCTTGATTGCACCGGATTTTACTGCATCTACAACTGTATCTGCAAGAGCAAACACCTGCTCATGTGCAAATCCTCCAATGATAGTCCCCCGTTCAATTTCTGCAGGAGGCGGACAGCTCTTAGCCTGCTCAATAATAGGACTAAAATCCTTGATTTCACCGTATTTTCCATCTATGTGCCTGCATCCCTCAAAACCTGCTGCACCCGTTGTCCATAGACGATTCTTGTAGCTCTCTTTAGGTGGAACGATGCAATTAGTTGTCATAAGCACAGGGCCATTAAATGACTCAAATTCTTCTTTCTGTTTCCACCATGCATTTCCGTAGTTTCCTACAAAATTATCATATTTCTTGAAGAATGGATAGTAGTGTGCAGGCAGCATTTCTGAATGTGTGTAAACATCCACTCCCGTATCCTTAGTCTGTTCAAGCAGCATTTCAAGATCCTTCAGGTCATGACCTGAAACAAGAATCCCCGGCTTTGTACCGACTCCGATATTAACTTCTGTGATCTCAGGATTACCATAAGTGGAGGTGTTTGCCTTATCTAAAAGTGCCATTCCCTGCACGCCCCATTTGCCGGTTTCTAAAGTTAATCCAACCAGATCATCAACTGTCAAAGAATCATCTAAAGTCTTTGCCAGTGCCTCCTGCATAAAAGCATCAATTTCTTCATCATCTTCTAATAATGCATTTGCGTGCTTTGAATAAGCCGCCAATCCTTTCAAACCGTATGTGATAAGCTCCCTTAGCGAACGAATATCCTCATCTCTCGTTGCCAGAACTCCTACGACCTCAGCCTTTAGTTCAAACTTATCTTCACTATCATTCCAAAGTGCAGCCTCAGGAAGAGATGACTTATCTTCAACGCAGTCCAGCAATCTGCTCTTTGCTGCTAAAGTATTCCTTATCTCGGTTATGATAGCTTGCTTATCAAAGTTAGCATTTGTAATTGTGATGAAAAGGTTGAAAGATACCATATGGCTGATTTTTCTGTCTACCTTTTTTCCTTCTTTACGCAGCTGCTGAGCTACTGCTGAAATCCCCTTTGTAACATAAATCAGCAAATCCTGCATTAAAGCCACATCAGGTTTCTTTCCACATACCCCGGAAACTGTACATCCTGTGCATCCTGCTGTTTCCTGACACTGGTAACAAAACATTTTATTTTCCATTTTCCCCTCCTCAAATCTATATAAATAATATTTAACAACTTTATGACTTTATATTAAGCATCCAAGGAGTTTTTTTCCGTAACATTTGTTACTATGAATTTTTTTTTCAAAACTGTCTACGGTTTTTGTGATACAACATAGAAAATCGGTTTTTGGACATTTGGCTTTTCATAATAAAAGAACCGATTTTACCAATGTATTTACGGCAAAAGTTCGGTTCAATATAAGCTGAATGTTCAAATTAACTCTGATATTAGACCATTAGGTGGTATAGACTCTCTCAACGACCGGTTTCTATTGTGCTAAATCAGTTTCGATATTACATAATCAGCAAACTCTTTGCATGTAGCTCCCTCGGCAGTCCCCGTCACCGAAACTTTTTTTTCAGTAACCGTACATTCAGAAAGAGCCGCTTCAAGCCCTGACGCTTTAGCAGTGTAGCCGATGTGCCTTAAAAGCATAACCACAGCCTGAAAAAGACTTGCAGGATTTGCATATTCTCCAAGTCCTGCCTCAATCAGTCTTGGAGCACTACCGTGTACCGCCTCAAACATAGCGTATTGATCTCCTATGTTTGCACTTCCTGCAGTTCCCACTCCGCCCTGAATTTCTGCGGCTTCATCCGTAATTATATCACCGTACAGATTCGGCAAAAGAAATACCTGAAACTTATCTCTTATATTCTTATTAACCAGATTGGCAGCCATTATATCTACATACCAGTCTTCAATCTCTATATCGGGATAGAAGCTTCCAATCTCATGACATATTCTGGAAAAATTTCCGTCTGTCTTTTTCATTATGTTTGCTTTGGTAACAACTGAAACCCTATCTTTTCCGTTGGCAGAGGCGTACTCAAATGCCTTCTTTGCAATCCTTCTGGTACCAAATTCAGAAGTCACCTTAAAATCTATCGACAGGATTTTCGGAAACTCTATCCCGCAGCTTCCCAGGGCATACTCACCTTCTGTATTTTCCCTAAAAAATATCCAGTCGATATTTTCTTCAGGAACTGAAATCGGTCTGACATTAGCGTAAAGGTCAAGTTCCCTTCTCAGCTTGACATTGGCACTTTCAAGATTCCCGCCCTTTGGCGTTGTGGTAGGACCTTTAAGCAGAACATCACAGGTTTTAATTTCTTCCATAACCGTTTCCGGCACTGCTTCCATCTTCGCCAAACGATTTTCTACTGTCAATCCTTCAATAACTTTTAAAATAATCTTACCGCTATCAATTTCTTCCTTGAGAAGAACCCTGAGAAGTCTCTCTGCCTGTTCCATTATTATAGGTCCGATTCCGTCACCGGCACAAATACCTATGGTAATATGTGATAACTGGAAAAAATTCTTGTTTCCCCCGAATTCTTCCTTCAAAGTCTTTATTCGTGCAAGCTGATCAAGTAAAAGGTTTCTGAATTGCCCTGTTGCATCTGCCACTTCTGACATTTCATTCATTTCTTTTATGCCGGATTCCACTAAATCCACTACAAATGAATCCATTTTTCTATTACGATATTTCTCTTTTCGGTTCGTTCTTTCTATATTCTTTTCTCTATTTCTGATGGCATTTTTTAAATTAAGTCTTTTTCTACCGAACATTTTATCTTGCCTCCGTTGCTACATAGGAAAGAAGTCCTCCTGCCTTTAAAATTGCCCTTTGCCTATGAGTAAAATTACACACTGCTTTAATTTCCCTTGAAGTTCTTAGATTTTTAAGAATTAACTTGCCGGAATCTATCCCTTCAAAAATATTTTCAATGCTTATCTCATCACCCTGAAAAATTTCATCATACCCTTTCGGATTTTCAAAAGTGAGGGGCATAATACCTGCATTTATAAGGTTCGCTTCATGTATCCTGGCAAAGCTCTTTGCAATTACGACTCTGACCCCAAGATAAAGAGGTACCAAAGCTGCATGTTCTCTGGATGAACCCTGACCGTAATTCTCACCACCTACTATGATGCTTTTCCCTTCCGCCTTTGCTCTTGCTGGGAAATCCTTATCACACACTTCAAAGCAGTACTGAGACAGGTACGGAATATTGGACCTGTAAGGCAAAATTTTTGCTCCTGCCGGCATTATATGGTCTGTGGTTATATTATCTGAAACTTTAAGTGAGACCTTTGACTCAAATGAATCCCTTAGGATGTCTCCCTTTGGAAATTCCTTGATATTGGGACCTCTTAAGATTTCAATATTTCCTGCCTCATTTTCAGGGGCAGGAGAGATAATCAGGTTATCATCGACTTTAAACCTTTCAGGCATATCAACCTTAGGCATTCTCCCCAATTTTTCGGGTTCTGTAATCTCTCCGTAAATTGCCGCAGCAACTGCCGTTTCCGGAGATACAAGATATACTTTTCCATCCTTCGTTCCGGATCTTCCTTCAAAGTTTCTATTGAAAGTTCTCAACGACACACCATTAGAATTGGGGGAAAAGCCCATTCCGATACAAGGTCCGCAGGCACATTCCAGAACACGTGCACCACCGGCAAGTATGTCTGTAAGAGCACCACACTCTGCCAACATTGATAAAACCTGTTTTGATCCCGGTGAAACAGATAAGCTCACTTCAGGGTTTACGGTTTTTCCTTTGAGCAGTGCTGCAACCTTCAACATGTCGTAAAGAGATGAATTGGTACATGAACCTATGCATACCTGATCCACCTTTGTCCCTGCTACGCTCTCCACATCCTCAACGTTATCAGGACTATGAGGACAGGCAATTTTCGGCTTGAGTTTAGATAAATCTATATCTATAATCCGGTCATACTCTGCATCTTCGTCACTTTCCAACGGAACGAAATCATCTTCTCTGCCCTGAGCTTTCAAAAATTCAAAGGTTACCTCATCAGATGGAAATATGGAGGTTGTTGCACCCAGCTCGGCCCCCATGTTTGTGATGGTAGCTCTTTCCGGAACAGACAGAGCCTTAATACCCTCTCCGCCCCATTCTATTATGGCTCCTACTCCGCCTTTTACCGATAAAATTCCCAGAATTTCTAAACTAATATCCTTTGCCGTTACAAATGGATTAAGATTTCCCACCAGGTTCACCTTATACATCTTCGGCATTGTAATATGGTATGCCCCACCTGCCATGGCAACTGCCACATCAAGCCCGCCTGCACCCATGGCAAGCATACCGATTCCTCCGCCTGTTGGAGTATGGCTGTCCGAACCGATTAAGGTTTTTCCCGGAATCCCGAATCTCTCCAAATGAACCTGATGGCAAATTCCATTTCCCGGTCTTGAGAATTTTAAACCGTATTTTTTTGCCATTGACTGTATGAATCTATGGTCATCTGCATTTTCAAAGCCCGACTGTAATGTATTATGATCTATATATGCTACGGAAAGTTCAGTCTTTACTCTCGGAATTCCCATAGTTTCAAATTCCAAATATGCCATGGTTCCGGTGGCATCCTGCGTCAAGGTCTGGTCTATTCTGACGGCAATTTCCTCACCCTTCTTCATTTCTCCGGAAACCAGATGACTCTTTATTATTTTCTCTGCTATCGTATACCCCATTATTTGTTTTCCTGTCCCTCTCTAAAAGCACAAATACTCATATAAGCATTTTCAATGTGATTTTTCATAAGTCTTTCTAATTTATTCTCATCCTTTTCTTTCAGTGCACCATAAATTTCTCTGTGTTCCTTTATAGACTCCAACTGCCTGTTTTTGCTGCTCTTTAGGGATGCACTTCTATATTTTATTATTTTTCTGTGCAGTGGCAATAAGATTTTTTCTAAAACTCTGCTGCCGCAATATTTGTAAAGTGTCGCATGAAAATCCGTATCAAGATCTCTGATTTTTTCTGTATCACCCTTCATGGCATAAAACTCCTGATGCTCAACTATATTCTCTAAGTCTCTCAGACCATCTTCATCAATCAGCTTACATGACCTGCATACTGCCAAAATCTCTATCCTTCTCTTGACCTCATAAAAGTCATCCACATCCCTATCTGTTATTCCCAAAACCACAGTTCCGGAAGGAGAATCGCCGACAAGCCCTTCTTCGCTTAATCTTCCCAACGCTTCTCTGATGGGAGTTCTACTGACTCCAAGTTCTGAAGAAAGTCTTTTTTCGCTTATGATTTCACCAATCTTATACTTTCCGCTCAAAATATCATATTCAATCTTTTCAAAAACCTGATTTGAAAGAGATACACTCTTATACTCAATCATTTTCTTAACTCCTTAATTTTCATTCGCATTTCTCTGTTGGAAATGTTCGTATTCCTCCCATTTTCGTACAACTCATCGATCCATTCTTTCAATTCCAGAACTAATGGGTCTTTTTTATCGACCTGCTTTTCCATAGGAAGTTCAAAATGCTCGTTAATCCAATACGCAATTCCTGCAAGTCCGCTTGTCTTTCCTACCGTAACTCCCGGCTTCTTATTTAGCAGTTTTTCTGTGTTGAAAATTGTATAAATTTCCTGATCCTTCAGTAGTCCATCTGCATGAATACCTGCCTTCGTCATATTGAAGTCTTCTCCAACAAAAGGTGTCCTAGGCGGTATTACATATCCTATCTCATCTTCAAAATATCTGGCTATTTCTGTAATCGCTGTCGGATCCATTCCATCAAAGGAACCTCTGAATCCGGCATATTCGAACACCATTGCCTCAAGAGGAATGTTTCCCGTTCGCTCGCCTATTCCAAGGAGAGAACAGTTGACGGAGCTGCAGCCGTAAAGCCAGGCTGCCGAAGCATTAGAAACTGCGTGATAAAAGTCATTGTGACCGTGCCATTCAAGCATTTCACTCGGAACACCGGAATAGTGTTGAAGACCGTAAATTATTCCCGGCACACTTCTCGGAAGTGCCGCACCACTGTATGGAACGCCATATCCCATGGTGTCACAAGCTCTGATTTTAACCGGAATCTTCGTTTCTTTAGAGAGCTTCATAATCTCATTTACAAAAGGAACTACAAATCCATAAAAGTCAGCTCTGGTCAAGTCTTCTAAATGACATCTGGGCACTACTCCGGCTTCAAAAGCCGATTTAATGGTTCCAAGGTAGTAATCCACAGCCTGAGACCTTGTCATTCCCATTTTCTTAAAAATATGATAATCACTGCAGGAAACTAAAATCCCCGTTTCCTTAATGCCCATCTCCGTTACAAGCTTGAAATCCTCCTTATTTGCACGAATCCATGTGGTTATCTCCGGAAACTTGTAATCGAGCTCCATACATTTCTCCACGGCTTCTCTATCTTTTTCCGTGTAAATAAAGAACTCTGATTGGCGTATAATCCCGTAAGGTCCGCCTAGTCTTGCCATAAGTTTATAGATTTCAACTATATTTTCCACCGAATAAGGGGGCATCGCCTGCTGACCATCTCGAAATGATGTATCTGTAATCCAAATATCCTCAGGCATCGCCATGGGTACTAACCTGTGATTAAAGGAAACCTTAGGTGCATCTTCATACCCGTAATTATCTCTCATTAAATTCGGCTGCTCAACATCCTGTAACGAATACTTATAACTGGACTGTTCCAGTAAATTCGTTTTCTTAGATATCTCAAACATCTCTACCCTCCAATGTCATAATTTCATTTCTATCATGATTCACTTTATTCATAATTTACTTTATTGTAATAAACGAAAAAACTATACTGACATGCCTGTATACAAGTATATCTTTGCCATAAAAAAAAGTCAAGACAATTAAAAACCACCGGATACAGCGAACCGGCGGTCTTAAATTCATATATTCGGTTTATAGTTTTCCCACTAAATCCAGACTAGGCTTGAGAGTTTCCTGTCCCGGTCTCCATCTTGCAGGGCAAACATTGTCACCGTGTTCTGCCACAAACTGACAAGCCTGAACTTTTCTCAAAAGTTCTTCAGCGTTTCTGCCAATATTACCTGCTACAACTTCGTATGCTACGATTTTACCCTCGGGGTTGACGATGAAGCTTCCTCTTTCAGCCATTCCGTCACTGTCAATCAAGACTTCAAAGTCCTTTGCAAGTACATGTGCAGGATCTCCCAACATAGGGTATTTAATTCCCTTGATCAGTTCTGACTGTTCATGCCACTGTTTATGCACGAAATGTGAATCACATGAAACCGAATATACTTCACATCCGATTTTCTCAAATTCATCATACTGTTCTGCAAGATCTGCAAGCTCAGTCGGACAAATAAATGTAAAGTCTGCGGGATAGAAGAAGAATACACTCCACTTTCCCAACACATCCTCTTTTGAAACGGTTTTAAAATTATTATTCTGATAGGCTTCTACTCTGAAATCGCCTATTTCCTTTCCGATTAATGACATAATATACTCCTTTTTTTGATTTTTTAGTATGATATTTTTAGTTAAAGCTAATTAACTAATAGTATAATACCCAATCCAAAATATTTAAACCAAAATATATTATTTTTTCATTAAAATTATTAAGTCACGCATAGTCAGTCATCTTGTACTTCTGTTTCGTTATTGTCAATATTTTCTTCTCGGGAATCGTTTTCTTCCTTTGATGCCTCTTCAGCATCAACTTCAGCTTTGCTGCTATCACTCAATTCCTCTTCCTTTTTCAAAACATCTTCAACAAGTTTATCTATCGCCTTTGCTGATGCTTCTTCCGAAAGTTTGTCCGCAGCTTTATCTGTAACATTATTCAGACCTTCACCGCCAACCGCATTATCCGCCATTTTAGCTTCTTCCATCTTAGAGAGTGTACCCCCGCTCTGAATCGTATCCAAAGGAGAAGGCTCCCCCTCATTGACTTTCTTTGCAAAAGGGTGGAGTTTAGAAAGATTTCCTGTTTCTGCCTTTGACTGCTTATCAGAAGGTTTTTCTGCAATCTTTACCGGGATATTATGAAATCTCTTATATGTTCCACGAACCCTTATCATAACCATTATTTGAATAAAAAAGGCTAAAATAAACAGGACTACGATTAAAGCAATAACGCCGTAAATCTGAGCTGTTCCAAGTCCTGAAACCTCTTGAAATTTTTTTAGACCTCCCATGTTATCAAAAGAATTTTCCATGTTCCCTATCTTTGTTATTACCTTATAGATAAAGAGGATAATGGACACACTGCCGGCTGCCATTAGAATGTTCAGCAAAATATATCCCACCCATAATCTGGTACACTTCCTGGAATAAGGTTTATCTCCATGCTCCATGGCAACATCAGCACAGCCTCCTAATAAATTTTTTATCGCAAGAAGGGATACAATCCATATTATCAGCACTACAACAACTGTCACTCCAATTATAGCCATAGCCTTGGTACCCAGATTGAATGCATCGTCAACACTGCCTGTGCTTAAGCCTCCTGCGACAGTACCTGCCACAAGATAGGCAGTCAATGCTACTAGTCCGATTCCTGCAAAATTTCCCACAAACTTAATAATGTAGTACTTTCTGGCATTTCTAAACTTATGAGAAACATCCTTTACTGCCGAAAGACCTGCTATAATCAAAATCCAGCTTAAAAGTCCTCCAATAGCTGTAATCCCAATGTTTGTATACACTGCATACTTTGGATCGGTAACATTCAAAGCCAAAATACCTTTTGCCGCTGAACCGATTATTCCGGTCAACATGATTAAAAGAAATCCAAAGAATACCGAATTAAGCCCTCTCAAGCTATATTGTTTTTCACCGTTTTTCATATCTTTTCCTCCAACATCACTTAATTAGTAGCAGCCGATTCAGTGGAAATAACTTTTTGCATAACCGTATTTGCAACCGGTCCGGCAACCGAACTTCCATATCCGCCATTTTCAACGCAAACAATAAAGGCATAAGGATAGTCACTATTTTTTATGAAGCCTGCAAACCATGCATTAGAATTTGATGTGCCTACCTCTGCAGTACCTGATTTTGCATATATATCAAGTCCCGGGAAATTCCCCTGTCCGTATTCCTTATTCACATTATTTTTCATCATATCTCTAAGCCTTTTTGCAGTTGAACTTTCTATCATCTGCTCAGTCTTTTCGCCGCCTCCTGCAGCTTTGTGCAGTATCCTTGGAACAGTTCCTTTTCCATCCGTTGCTATGGCACTTATATAGACCAGCATCGAACATGGATTGATTTGATCTTTCCACTGTCCGATTCCTGCCCAGGCAAGACTTAGCGGTGCATATCCGGGAAACTTGAAACTGCCTTTTGCATTCTTGACTCCATCTATGTTATATTGAGTCGTTAACCCTAATTTCTGACTGTACTCCTTCATCTTACCTGCACCAATCTTCTCCGTCAATTCAGAAAACCCACAGTTGCAGGATGATGCGAGGGCTCCTGCAAAATCCACTCTGCCGTGGGGTCTTGTGCATGTAATTTTCCCCCCGTTAATCGTTCTTGAGCCTGTACAGGTATAAGACCAGTCCTCCAAACCATTATAGTTTTCAATTGCTGCTGCGGATGTAACTAATTTGAAAATAGATCCGGGAGTCATAGCCCCACTTAAAAACTTATTGACAAAGGTTCCTGCAGGAATGTCTTTTCCCTTCGGGATATGTTTAGGGTCAAATGTAGGTGTACTCACCATACATATTATCTCACCGGTTCTATAGTTATATACCCCCACTAAACCGTTTCTACCCGCCAAAGCTTTATATGCGGTTGCGGAAATATTTTTATTTATGGCTAAGGTTATATTCTTACCCTTTCCGTTCATGCTATATGTACCTGTTATGAGATTATATCCTAGAAGTTTATCTCTGAATGCGGTTTCTGCACCGGTTACAACATTTCCCTGTAAATCACCTACGGCATGGGCAGTGGCCTTTCTAACAGTTTCACTGCGATTCCATTTTATTTTCCCGTTCTTCGTTCCGATCAACAGGTTACCGCCTGCATCAAATATATTTCCGGATGCAACCTGCCCGTTATTATAAATATGCGAGTTATAGGGATATGTAACCCAATCTCCTGCCCTGGTTATAAATCTATATAGGTATATACATATACCTACAAAAAGACATGCCGCAAGAAGAAGACAAATTATCCCTCTGCGTTCAAGGTTCTTCATAGTCTATCTTCCTCCTCTCCTATTCCTCTGTCCTTCAGACTTACCGCAAAGCTTGCATTTTGCCTTGTATCTGCAGATTTAAGGAATGCCAAAAGCCCCCAAGATGCTATCATGGAAGTCCCACCATAAGATAAGAAAGGAAAAGCAACTCCCATAAAAGGCAACAGATCAAGGGATCCCAAGACATTCAACATGGTCTGAAAAATAAATATGGACATGGCGGAACATGCAGCAATAGTGTAGTAAGTTGACCGTCCGTTTAAAATTGACCTATAAGCAAAAATGGATAATGTCAAAATGGCAAGCACGCTTAAAATCGCAATTATCAGCCCCCATTCCTCTGTTACAACTCCAAACACCAAATCCGTTTCTGCCGCTTCAAGGGTTTTGAGCCAGCCGTTTCCTGCTCCCAGTCCCACAAAGCCTCCACTGGATGAAGCTGTCATATTTCTGGTTATTTGATACCCCTCACGGGCATTTATATACTGGGGTTCCCACATGTGTCCCCAGGCAAGAATTCTGGCTAAAGCATATCCTTTAAACCTGAGAGCAACCAATCCCGCAACCAATGCAACGCCTACAAATACTATAATCTTCGTGAAGTCGCCGCTTCTAAGAAATGATATAATCAAAAATGTTACAAAAAATATAGTTGCCGTTCCAAGATCGCCCATAACCGCAAGACAACCAAAGCAAAACAGTGAAAATCCTGTAAAAATCAATGTATTCTTCTTCTCGAACAACTCGTCCAAAGAGGCTGCACCAACCCATATAAATGCAAGTTTGACAAGCTCTGACGGCTGGATTGTCAGACTTCCTATTCTGACCCAGTTGGTATTTCCATTTCTGGTTTCTCCAAAAAAAACATTTATGAGAAACAGTACAACTGCAATAGCATATACAATGTTCTTAATTTTAATTGTCCTGGGCAGTTCCCTAAGCCATGTACACATGAAAAAGAATAACCCAACACCCATACATATTGCAATAAATTGTTTAAATACCTGAACCGGAAATGCAGTAGATGTCACCGCCAGCGACAGACCGGATAAGAAAAAAGCTATAAGCTCCATTTCAAATCCTTTGCGCTTCATTCCTCTAAGTACGATTACATATCCCCACATGAGCCCGCATAAACCCATATATGAAATTGTGATCTGCTGATTATACTTTTGATCCAAGCCAATCATAAGTTGAATAACCGTCATTATCTGAAAAATTGTTATTGCAATTAAAGACTGCCAGGGAGATACCAGCACAGTGTCCTTAGTCCTATGCCAAATATTGTTTCTTCGCTCTTCAATACTTATAGGAAAAAGCATACACTTTGCCTTTCCCAGAACAAGGCTGTCACCTGTCTTGAGTTCTACTTCAGTATTAGGTTCAAGTCTGGCTCCATTAAGCACGGCACCGTTCTTTGAACCCAGATCCATATACTTCCATATACCGTCATTATCCCTGGTCAATGTACCATGAGATCTCGAAACACTCATATCGTCAATCTGTACATCACAGCTCTTAGCTCTTCCGATTACGTTCTCCCAATGCTTAAGGGGAATGTTTATAAATGGTCCTGTATTCAGGTACGCCCAAACTTCCGCTGCATTATTACTTTTTAAAAGTGATTTAATCGACTTTAAAAGTATATAGAATGCCAGAAATATAAATATCCATCTGGCAAATGTTGTATAAATATCCCCCATCGAATTTGCAGAGCTAAAAGTATCCCCAATAGATGCCGGTATAGAAATCAGAAACTCTCCTATCCCCGTAAAAACACCTTTTATTATCTCCATACATACTCCTTTGCTATATTACAAAGCCACCGTCTATTCCTATTACCTGTCCTGTTATAAAAGAAGCTCTGTCTGATACTAAAAATTCCACGAGGTCAGCCACTTCTTCAGGTTTTCCAAGCCTGCCTAACGGAGTTTCTTCTCGAAGGATATCAATATCAGTCTCCGCCAGGTCTTTATTCATTTCAGTATCAATGGCACCCGGTGCCACACAGTTGACCCTGATTCCCGATGGACCAAGCTCTTTTGCAAGGCTCTTTCCAAGCCCAATCAGCGCTGCTTTAGTGGCGGAATATCCGGCTTCACATGAAGCCCCCGCCCTGCCCCACATCGAACTGACGAGTACAACACTTCCTCTTTTCTCACCAATCATATCCGGTAAAAACTTTTGCAAAACATTAACTGTACCATCCAGATTCACGGACTTCAAATCCCTCCATTCCTCTCTGTTCATAAGGGTAAATAGTCCTGTTTTACTGATACCTGCATTACATACTATGGCATTAAAACTCTGATATTCCTCTCTTTTGAGAATTTCTGAAGCCCTGTTAATATCGCTTAAACTTGCAACATCACATTTAACAGCTTTACAGCCAAGTTCTTTTGCAAGGAGTTCAGCCTCAGTTTTGCTGTTTTTATAAAAAAATACAACATCAAAGCCGAGCTTTGCAAATCTTCTTACCACGGCAGCACCAATCCCCCTTGAGCCGCCTGTAATTAAAATTTTTCTGTCTAAATCACTCATTATAATTCAATATCTCTAAAAAGCAAATGTGAACATGTAAGGATCAAGTGCCCAGTATTCTTCCATCTTATACTTAATGTATTCTTCGGATTCAAACTCTGGCAGACCTATAAAAAAGTGTTTTCTATCGTCTTTCTCTGAAATTATCGAACACGCCGCATATACACTGAATGCAAAAAACAATTTTCCTTTTCGGTCGAGTTTACCCTTAGTATCTTCTAAAATGTCAAGTTCTTCATACATTGCCTTCATCTTAGCCCTGCCGGATACTAAATTCTCGTCATCTAAAATTCGAGCAAGTTTTGCAAATGCCGATACAATCTCTTGCCATGTTATGTTCGCATTACATAATTTACCGATAACATCAAACATCTGAATATAATCTTGAATTTCATCATCATAAAAGTCCAATTCGTACTTTTTCAAAAGGACTTCCATTTCATCAAACCTTCCGCAGGCAACAAGTTCCTTCTTCTTCTCTTCCCTTTCATCAACAGGTTCTATGGTATTACTATACTGCCGGTTATCCATTAAAAAGCCTTTCCCGTTAATAATTCGTACGCTTCTTTATATTTTGCAATGGTTTTCTCAATTATATCCTCCGGAAGAAGGTAATCGCTGCCCGGATTTGCCTTGAGCCAGTCTCTGACAAACTGTTTATCGTAGGATGGCTGGGATTTTCCCGGTTCATATCCTTCTAAAGGCCAGAATCTTGAACTGTCCGGAGTTAACATTTCATCTCCCAACACGATATTCCCCTCTTCATCTAATCCAAATTCAAACTTGGTATCCGCAATGATGATTCCCCTTTTCAAAGCATATTCTGCACACTTTTTGTAAAGGGCAATTGTATAATCTCTAAGTTTTGCAGCGTATTCTTCCCCTTTTCCCGGGAACTCCTTTTCGATTACTTCGATACTCCTTTCAAATGAAATATTTTCATCGTGGTCGCCTATCTCCGCCTTTGTGCTGGGAGTATAAATCGGCTCCGGAAGTTTGCTCGCTTCAAGGAGTCCCTCCGGCAGCTTAATACCGCAAACAGTTCCATCCTCTTTATAACTTAACCAACCGCTGCCTGTAATATATCCTCTGACTATACATTCAACGGGCAGCATGGTCAGTTTTCTGCACATGGTACTGTTTCCTATATATCTTTCCTGCTGAAAAAACTCCGGCATATCTTGATTATCTACCGAAATCATATGATTCGGCACAATATCTTCAGTTAAGCCAAACCAGAATTTTGACATCTGAGTTAATATAACACCCTTATCTGTTATTTTATTCTTTAAAATATGGTCAAATGCTGAAATTCTATCGGTTGCCACCATTATCAGGCTCTCACCGTTATCGTATATTTCCCTTACTTTTCCTTCTTTTATAGGCTTAAAAATTTCCATTCCAACCTCCACATTATATGTTCACATTTTTAATCAATATTTTTCTTCATTATATCATATTTCATACAAATAACATTGTATTTTATATCTTTTTTTTGTAAAATATTGTAGTAATCGAAAGGAGAAAATATGAAGGTACTGATAATCGTTGCACTATATTCCATATTATACATATACACACTTTTACAACTTAATCACTGGCTTAAACCGTTATCAAAGAGTATAATTCCAAGGATTCTGGCAGATCTGCTCTTTATTGCTTTGGGTATTATGCCCGTTTGTGCCGCTTTCCTAGGAGAAGGATCTCTGAGAAATATATTAGAAACCAACGGAAATATCTGGTTCGGTTTCCTTATTTATTTTGCGGGCTGCCTGTTTATTTTCCACATATTCAGGTTTTTTGCGTGGATCCTAAATCATAATAATCCCAACAAGACAAAGGTGGCTCCGTGGATAGGGGTTACAGTTCTTGGAGTGTGCCTCCTTGTTTCAATGTCGCTGAATGTCCTCGGTCATGTAAATTCACATAAGGTAAGAACCACTCATTACAGCATAACCTCTTCTAAGAAAACTACATCTTCAGGAAAAGTGAAAATTGTTCTGATTTCTGATCTTCAGCTTGGAGCAAATACACATGTGGGACAGCTCAGGGCAATGGTAAGGGAAATAAATCAACAGAACGCCGATGCGGTTTTCGTTGCCGGAAACACCTTCAGCAGCTATTTCAGCTCGCTTAAGAATCCGAGCCTGTATACCGAAATCCTCAAAGAAATCAAAGCAAAACAGGGTGTATATGCAGTGTTCGGTGACACTGATGTTGAGCAGCCTCTATTTGCAGGCTTTACACTCATGCCGAATACGCCAAATATAAACCGAGATGAAATGACTAAATATATGTCAGACTGCGGTTTTCAACTTCTGGATGATATAACAATTTATATCAATGGCGTCCAGATTGTAGGAAGACGGAATGATTCTCATACAAACAAAAAAAGGGCTGCCATCAGTTCCTTAACCGGTTCTTTAGATACTCATATGCCTATATTTGTACTGCAGAGCAAGCCTGAAGACTTTAAGAACTTACAGGTCTGCGGAGTTGATGTTTCCTTTAGCGGGCACACCAGAAACGGTCAATATTTTCCTATAAATCTAATCAACAGGTTATTGTATGAAAACTCATACGGTCTAAAAACCATTCACAATGTATATACAGTTGTAACTTCAGGCGTAGGAACTTCCGGTGCACCTATACGTGTTGGTACCAGAAGTGAAATCGCAGTGATTGATTTCCAATACTGATTTAATTTGTGAATTAAAGATACAATATATTGTGAGAATTATGTGGCTTATAGGCTATATAATTCTCACTTTTTCTTTTATGAATACAGTTTCCCTCAATCTATAATCCCCTGTTTACAACAATATACTTCGTCGATAAGATTTTT